>Ga0207699_10000797_pt1 | contig 15052 bp, 15 predicted proteins | sample LARL51metaG_FD_184344 | JGI IMG/M metagenome (GOLD analysis project Ga0207699, IMG submission 184344) | Corn, switchgrass and miscanthus rhizosphere microbial communities from Kellogg Biological Station, Michigan, USA - LAR L5-1 metaG... | ecosystem: Host-associated > Plants > Roots >...
CTGCCGGGCCGCGAGGGCCCCTGCCACCGGGTGTTCTGAACCGAGCCGAGAACTCGGTGAAGTGGTGGGGGAGCCCATGAAGCTCGTGTCAATGGGTGAGTCGGCGTGAGGGTGTGGTCGCGCCCGTCGCCCGGGCATGTCGCGATGGTCGTGGCGGCCTTGTGGCTGGTCCTGTTCGGCGTGCTTGATGCGATACCGGGTCTGATCGTGATCTCGCTGTTCGCCGCCGCGCCGCTGATCGTGGCTACCGCCGCTGACGAACGCCGTACGGCCATCTTCGCGGGCGTCACCGTAATGCTCGCGATCGCGGCCGGGTGGTGGGATGGCGTCACAGATGACATGAACTACTGGACCCGGTTTGCGGCGGTCTGCGTTATCAGCGCGATGGCGATCATGATGGCGGGCATGCGCCGTCGGCGTGAGGAGCGGCTGGTGCGCATGACCGCCGTCGCGCAGGCCACCCAACTGGCGCTGCTTCCGCCGCTGCCCCCGGAGATGACCGGAATCAGCATCGCGGCCCGCTACCGCTCGGCGACCCGCGAGGCCTCGGTCGGCGGTGACCTGTATGAGATCATCCCCACCGGGCACGGCATCCGGGTGATCATCGGGGACGTCCGCGGCAAGGGCCTGGATGCCATCCTGCTGGCCCGGCACGTACTGAGCGCATTTCGGCGAAGCGCGGTCGCCGTGCCCGCGATGGAGCAGGTGGCGGGCGAGGTCAGCCGGGCCATCAGGCCGCACTTGGGCGAGGAGGACTTTGTCACCGCGGTGCTCGCCCAGGTCACCTCCTGCGGTGAGCTGACCATCGTCAGCTGCGGCCATCACCCGCCGCTGCTGCGCCATCGTAGCGGCGGCCTGCAGCCGCTGGCCGGCGCCACGACGGCGCTGCCGCTTGGCCTGGAGGATGACTTCACCGCATTCACCGCGAGCTGGTCGCCCGGCGACCGGCTGCTGCTCTACACCGACGGGCTGGTCGAGAGCCGCGACCAGCACGGCAGCTTCCTCCCAGAAGATCACATCGCGGCAGCGCTTGCCGCCGCCGACTGCGACCAGGCGCTGGATACGCTGATGACAGCCGTGCACCGGCACACCGGCGGCCACGGCCATGACGACATCGCCCTCCTCCTGCTAGAACACGGCACATCTCCGCGCAGCAGCGCGGACGGGCGCCCCGCCGAGGTCGCTGTCAAGACGCTAGCTGCCCGTTGGCATCCGGCCACAAGCCGATAACAGCGCACAACCGCAGTCCTCCTCGCGAGCCTTGACCCAGCGGCCAACGGCCCGACGGATCGCAGCCACCCAGGAGGAATAAGGAGTGGGGCATGATCAGGCAATGGGCCTCACCGTGCTGCCGATCGAACTGCGTGATCGGCTGGTTGGCGCCGAGCTGACCTACCGCGAGGTTGGCGCAACGATGGGCGATCTCCCGGCCGGGTATCGCCAGTTCACTTGTTCTTTGCCCATCGGCTATAGCCACCAGCTCTTTGTCGCTGCCGGGGATGCCGTGAGCCAATGGCAGGTGCAGCTCAGGGCTGGGCTCCAGGTGTCCGCCTCATCGCCGACCGCAGTGGCGGGCGCCGTGCTGCTCCTTGGCCTTGAGATCGGCTCGCTTCGACTCCGGGCGCCATGCCGGGTCGTGTATGCCGTGGACGAGCCTCGGCGCCATGGCTTCGCATACGGCACCCTGGCCGGGCACCCGGAAAGCGGCGAGGAAGCCTTCATGATCGAGCATCACGACGACGACTCGGTGAGCTTCAGGATCACGGCGTTCTCCAGGCCAGCTACGCGCCTGGCCAAGATCGCAGGCCCGCTCGGCGCAGTTGTTCAACGCCAGATCACCACCCGCTATCTCCGGTCGCTGGACAAGATCGCTGTGCAATTAGCCAGCTCGCCCCAGCGCAAATTTACTGATCGCGGCATGCGCGCCTGATGCGACGGCCTGCATCTTGGCAGTGTGTCGCACGCCGTCGCTAGCCGGGTGTTCCGTCGCGCTCGCTTGTTCGGGCGAGGCTCTGGAGTTGCCATGCGTGGACGCCGCTCACCCATTCCCAGCCAGACTTGGCCGATGGGCCGATGCGCGGGTCGCTGGGATCATGGGCGTCCCGCAAGGCGCGCACGTACGCGCGATCCTGGTCGATCCGTGCGTGTACCTGATCAGCTCCGCCGATGGACCCGTGGCCGGGGACGAGGACATCGACGTCGCCCGCCGCGTCCTCGAGCAGCCGCAGTGCGGCGAGGCAGTCCTCGATCGGGTCAGCGGTGCCGTTCAAGTCGAGCATCGGAATCAAGACATCAGAAAGCATGTCGCCGGCGACGAGAACCCCGCGTTCCTCGATCAGCAGCGCCGCATGGCCCGGGGCATGCGCTTGATGTTCGATAATCCGGACTCCAGGGCCATCCCACGGAATCTGCGCCGTCTCGGCCGGCAGGCCGGCAATGAGGCCGAGCAGGTCCAGCGGTACCTGCTCGACGATGTCCGGCGGTATCAGCCCGGCGGCGATGCGGGCCTTCGCGCCCGCGTCCGACAGCCGGTCGCGGACGATGGCCGCGCAGCGGGCCGTGCCGTAACGGGGCGGCGCGCCGAGGTCGGCGTGCCAGAGCAGGTGATCCCAGTGCGGATGCGTAGAAAATCCTGCCACAACGGGCTGGCCCAGTTCGCGAAGGTCGTTCGCGAGGGCGGCCATTTCGGAGCCGAGCACCCCGGGGTCGATGAGCAGCACGCCAGCCCGGCCTTGCACGACAACGGCGTTGCTCTGGCAGAACTCGCTCTCGTGGATCAGTACACCGTCGGCGACCTGCCTCAGCACGGGCGGCTCCTTCCGCTTGTGGTTTGCAACCGCTTGTCGAGACGCTAGTACCTGGCGGTAGTACATTGCAAGCACTATGGGCGAAGCGAATGAGCCGCGGTCGGGGTGCCCGATCAACGCCGCCATCGAGGTGTTCGGCGATCGCTGGAGCCTGCTCGTCCTCCGCGACATCGTCTTCGGAGACCGCCGCTATTTCCGAGAGCTGCAGGCCGGCTCAGAAGAGGGCATCGCCTCAAATATTCTCGCCGACCGGCTCAAACGACTCGTCGAGTTCGGATTGCTCACCCGCGAGGACGCGCGAGCCGGCCAGCGGGCGCGCTACAGCCTGACCGAACCCGCGATCCAGCTCGTACCCGTGTTCGCGCAGCTCGGCAGCTGGGGACTTCGCCACCGGCCCACCAGCCGCGCGCTGCGCGTTCGCGCCGAGCTGCTCGAACAAGGCGGCCCCGCGCTCTGGCAAGAATTCATGGACGAACTCCGCCGCTCGCACCTTGGCTCCGAATCCCCAGCGCGATCACCGAGCGTTCGCGAGCGCCTGAACGCGGCCTACCTCGCTGCTACCAACTCCTCGTAGCTGCCAGGCAGTCGACCATGTCCAAGGGCGCCGACGGACGCCGCCCGAGCTATCACACATGTGAACCTTCACCGGCACAGGAGCGGCGCTGACAGCCGTCGTCGGCCAGCTCGATGACGCGATGTCTCGTCAGACCCGCCCGGTGCCGCGTCGCGGTGACCGGGCCTTCAGCGGGACGCTGCGTCATGTGTCGAGGTAGGCCTGGCGCGGTGTTCGATCGTCGAGAGCTCGGTGTGGCCGGATGCGGGTGCAGATGTCGCGGAAACGGGCGGTATCCATCGCTAGCGCGCCGCCGTCGTCGATCGGGGCGCGGTAGAGCTGCTCGTACTTCGACGCGCCAGAGAATCGCTCGATGACGCCGTTGGTCTGCGGGCTCCGGACGCGGGTCCGGACGTGGCGCAGCAGCGGCTCATCGCCAGCGAACGCAGATTGGTAGGTCTCGCCACGAAAGCACGAGCCGTTGTCGGAGACGACGTCGATCGGAGCGGGGACGACGTCGATGACCTCGCCGGTGTTCTCGTCGACCAGTTTGAGTTCGCCACGGTTGTCCCTCAAGTCGTCCAGGCCGAGAACGCGTTCGGCCTCGTCGACGGCCGCGTCGAGACACGCAAGCGCGTCCGTGTTTTGCCGGTCATCTCCGGTGAGGTGAACGTGCCGGTCTCAGGACCAGGCGCCTGTGATTGCCACGCGCCGGGCCAAGATCGCTGGGCCATCAGCGGGCCATTAAGCCCGGTGATGAGCGGTCTCTCACGGTCCTCACGGACAGCTCGACTTGCAGGCTAGGCCGTAGAACTGGCCGTACGGCACAGATTCTCAAGCTGATAGTGCGGGTTCGATTCCGGTCAGCCGTTTCACTCTAAAAGAGCAGGCCAGAGGGCTTGTTATGAGTCCTGGCCGCGAAGCGTGGCGCACGTAATGTCCGTTGTTCTGCGTCTGGGAGACCTCCCACGTGATCGAGGGTCTCGCCGTCGAGCCGGCCAGCAGCTGTCTTCTTCGAGATTGATGCGCAAGCCAGGCACCACCATCGCGCTTCAGCTGATCGCCCGGATTACGGGCGGGGACCAAGAACCATCGAGTACCTGTGGCGTGGGGTCGTACACGCGAAGCACGAGGCTGAACGCGCCCTTGGGCGCCGGCAGCCAGTTCACATCCGTCTCACTGGGATGGCTGGCCGACACGACGATGGTCAGTGAGCCGTCGGCACCTCGCACGAGGCCGGGTGTTTCGTCTCCGATTGAGTAGCGGTCGATCGGGTTGGCCACAAGGGTCCCTGCGGCGTTATAGAGCGTGATCGACCAGAAACCGTCGGATCCATGAGGCGGAAGGTCCCCGGCTGGGAACCGGATGTCGTAGCTGCGGGTTCCAGCCAGCGCAGTAGTGGTCGTCCCTGACCGGGCGCGGCTGGCACTGAAGTAGACGGCTTGGGTCGGGACCTGCGTACCGAGTGTCTCCTCCGCCAGGCGGGCGCGCTCCAGGTAATCGGTTCCATACGATCCCACCGCGGCACCCCGGGCATATCCGGTCCAGATTGTGGTGGAGCCTTCACCGGCCGCTCTGACCAGAAGGCTGGCCCCGAGCCTCAGAGCCTTGAGGTATCCGGCCGCGTTACTCGAGTTGGTGGCTCCAGGCGTTCGTCCCGGACCGATGCCGGCAGCCGCCATGGCCTGGACGACCGGGTCGTCGGCGGCAGTGGGCGGATCGGCAGCCATGTCTTTTTCGAGATCGCCTAGGAACCCAAGCGACGTCGATGAGGGCAGGTCCGGTGCCGGACAGGCGAGAGTGCTTGGCCCGCCGGTTGTCCCCGAGCCATGGCCGGACAGCGCGGTCAGCGAGTACTGCGCTTCCAGCTCCACTGCCGCAAGGAGGTCAGCGGGCCCCTTCACCTGGGTTCGTCCGAGCAGCCACGCATCTGGTGTGGGGACGTCGATGCGGACGGCACCTTTCGGGATGATGCCGTGCCAGCCGGGACCGACGAAGGCATAGGTGCCACCACGACCGCCATCGGTCAGCACGCCGACGTCAGCGATCGTGTTGGTGTACATGTCGAGCAGCTGGAAATCGGCGTAGCGTCCGCTCATCGAGGGAACCCTGAGAAGCTGAGGTCCGGCGCGCAGGTCGAGAAATGCAGTCGAGTAGAGCGTGTCGTCGTTCGGGTAAGCCACCGAGGCCGAGCCTGGGCCAGCCAGCCTCGTTTCGTTGTCCAGGACGTTTACTCTCAATAGGCAGGCCAGTTGATCTCGCAGACTGCTCACGATCACCAGAGGCATGCCCCAGACCTCGGCGTCGACGGTGCCCGCGCACAACGTGATGTCGGACGCGCCTGCCCTCCGGCATGCAGCGCTCGCTTCGTCCAGCAGCGCAGGGTGGGCACTGACCGGACCCGGCGGCTCGATGAACTTGGCAGCGGGAACCGACGTCACAGCCGTCGATGCCGATGACTTCCCCGATTCCGCGGTCGAAGTCCCGCGGCTTGCCGTCTTAGACGGCCCCGAAGTGCATCCCACCAAGACCAGGGACACGACAACAAGGATGGCTCCGATGCAGAAAGAGCGCGACGTCCTCTGTTTGCCATCGCCCAGACGACCTGCCGGCATCGCGCGTTCGCAAAAAGTCCCGGGCCAGCGTCGCGGCACCATCAGGGAATCGCCTCGCAGGCCTTTCGAAGCGGTGTTGTCGTTGGATACGTGCATCGGGACGCCTCCCGTGACCTTCGGTGTCCGGCCACTCCGATCACCTATCAAAGTGATATCAATTTGATAGATGACCTGTCAAGGGCGGCCGCCGTACGGGGCCGACCTGGAGGGGCAGAAGAGACGCACGGCAAGGACCCGTCCGGCTCAAGATCAATGAAGGCAGTAACGTGCTCGTGAAGGCAATAACGTGCTCGTGCCCGCCAGCGGCGGCCAAGACCAGGCGGCCTCGCCGGAGCGCAGATGCTCCTGCCCCACCTCTACGCCTGTAACGTCACCCGGGCTGGTCATCGCCGTGCGGTGGCGGGCTGGTTCCGGACCGGCTGGCGGCGGGCGGGCGGCCGCGGGGCCGCATCGGCCCGGTGCGGCCGGGCAGTCGCCCGGCGTCGGCGAGCGCGCGGCGGAGCAGGAACTCGATCTGGGCGTTGGTGCTGCGCAGCTCGTCGCTGGCCCACCGGGCCAGGGCGTCGTGGACGGCGGGGTCCAGGCGCAGCAGGACGCTCTTGCGGTCGGTCACCGCGGTTCCGTGCCGGTGGTCACGGGCAGGGCCGTCACTGGTACAAGGTGCCGGTGTTGACAACCGGCTGGGTGGCCTGCTCGCTGCACAACACCACCAGCAGGTTGGAGACCATCGAGGCCTTGCGCTCCTCATCCAGCTCGACGACGCTCTCCTCCTGCAGCCGTTGCAGGGCCAGCTGGACCATGCCGACCGCGCCTTCCACGATCCGCTGCCGGGCGCCGACCACGGCGCTGGCCTGCTGCTGACGCAGCATGGCCTGGGCGATCTCGGGGGCATAGGACAGCCGGGTCAGCCGCGATTCGATGATGTGCACCCCGGCCGGTGCGACCCGCGCGGCGATTTCGGCGGAGAGCCTGCTGGTGATCTCGTCGGCGTTGTCGCGCAGCGACAGTTCGCCTTCGCGGCGGCTGGTGTAGGGGTAGCTGGAGGCGATGTGCCGGACGGCGGTCTCGGTCTGGATGGTGACGAACTGGGTGTAGTCATCGACGGAGTAGATCGAGCTGGCGGTGTCGGCGACCTGCCAGACGACCACGGCGGCGATCTCGATCGGGTTGCCTTCGGCGTCGTTGACCTTAGCCTGCGCCGATTCCTGGTTGCGGATCCGGGTGGAGACCGAGATTCGGCGGGTGAACGGGTTGACCCACTGCAAGCCCGAGTCGCGGATGGTGCCGCGGTAGCGGCCGAACAGCTGTACCACGCGGGCCTGCCCGGGGACGACAGGGGTCAGGCCTGCCAGCACGAGGCCGCTGGCGAGAAAGATCAGCACGCAGAGCACCACCAGCGCCACGGCGGCACCGTGACCCAGGTGGCTGGCCACCACGGCGAGCGCCACCCCGGCCAGCAGCCCGACGATGCCCGCCACCAGCAGGGGCAGGCCGGCCAAGGACCGGGCCTCTTGCTCGGTCACCTGCCGGTCGGGCTGTTGCGGGCCTGCGGTAGCCGCAGTCTGGGTAGCCATCTGGCGCCTCCTCCACTCGGAACTGATATCAGATACTAGTCGTAGTGATATCCGTTTTCCCGAGCAAGGCGCCACGCCGGACGTAGCGCGACGGTGATCTTGGCGTGCGATCAGCGTGCGATAACGTACGGCTATACGCGGCAGAAACGGACAGTGCCGGTCACTCACAGCCACCAGCCGCAGGAGTCGACAGCAGGCCTTTCCGCAGATCAACGCTCTGAGAATATGGTGGTCAGGGACGGGTCGAACCGCCGACCTTCCGCTTTTCAGGGAGAGCGAGGTCCGCTATCAGCCTCGAACGTGACCCCGCCAGCCCGGGCAGATGCCGAACGAGAACTCCGGGAACGCGGCCTGCAACCGGACCAGTTCCGCCGCATCCAATGCGTCGGCGAGAGTATGGCGATTGGTCGAGCCCGAGCTCCAGCGGCGTTTCTGTCGTCTAGAACGGCGACTGCTTGGTGTTCCGCGGAGCTTGTCGCGCATTTTCTCGAGAGCTCCCCCTAGAGGGAGACCAGAGCCACCAGGAATAGGGCGAATGCCGCCCAGGTCACCGCCAATTGGATCCAGTTGATCGTGAGATAACGCCGCCGTCCCGCCTCCCAGTCCGCTGGCATAGCCTCGGGGTCCCAGGCCAGGATCACGTTGTAGGCCGGGGTCTTCCACACGTTGGAGACGATGAGCACACCGGCGACCACGATGCCCAGGCCGATCGCGGTGAGCACGAACGAGGTGGAGCCGGGATCGTCCCAGAGGAACGCGAGCGCGACGACCGGCCCGATGGTCATCCCGATCGACCAGGCATAGTTGAACACCAGGCCCCAGGAGTGCTCGGCGAACCGCAGGAACGCTTCCATGAAGTTCCGGAAGTCCGGGCCGTCCATCGCTGCGAGCATGGGACGCATGATCGTGCTCAGCATCCCCAGGAGGCCAGACGCGAGCCCCGCGAAAAACGCGGAGGCAGCGAGCGCCCATTCCGCGCCGGTCAAGCTAACCCTCCTTCGCGCTTGACGGCATGACCCGGCCCGTCAGCCAGTGGGCCTCGGCTCCCATGATCCTTTCGCTCACGATCACAGTCCCGCCCCTCCGTTCGCTCCAAGACGCGTTCGGTTGGCACTCCAGCGCTTTCGGGCGGCTAATAGGGAAGATGGCCGGCTCATCAGGTCAGATGAGAACCGGCCCTCGCGCCGCCGCCCTGAAATGCGATATCCACCCGGCCGCCTGACCATAGGACAGTCCAATACCACGCGCATCGAGACCAGATGCAGGAACTGTGAAGAAGCTATGAAGATGCATTTTTCGTGGTGGGCGAAATCGCCACGTCTGCGGCCAGCCGCAGACCTCCCGGCATAACCCCCTACGATCGAGATCACGCCAGCCGTGCCCGCTGCGTGCCCGACGGGGAGGAAGACTCGCGGATAGTCACGGTCTCTCACGGTCTTGGCCGTGCCGCTGAGCAGCGTAGCCAGGGCGGTTGTGATCGTGGAGGGAAAGCCGCGGTTCTGCGGGAAGGTTACCGTCCCGGCTAGGACAGCCCCTTTTCAGGCCGCGAGCGGCTTGCGCAATGTCAGGTCGAGGAAGAACGGCATGGACACCCACTCGTAGCCGCCGTCCTTCGCGGCACGAAGATCACGTGCCAGATCGTCGATCTGCTGTCCGGCTGCGATGCCCGAGGCTACGGCGCGTTCCCTCGCCGCCAGCAGGGTGGCCGCGTGCAGGTCGAAGCCCAGCTCCGGATCTATGATCCCGAAGCTGCCATCGACTGCAACGACATCAAGGCCCGCCGCACGCGCCGAGCCCGCGAGGCCATCGACGGAGTGGCGCGGCACACCCCCGGCCCGTTCCAGCAGGTCGTACACCAGATTCCAGTAGGCGCCAAGAGTATCGAGGTGGGGGTGTGACCGCGGGGGCGGGCTGCGCAGCGCCTCCTGCGCCACGACCCAGCCGCCAGGGCGAAGCAGGCGCGCGATCTGGCTGAGGGTCCGTACCGGGTCGGGCTGGTGCATCAGGAAGAGCCGGGTATAGGCCAGGTCGAACGGCCCGCCCAGCGCCGCCGCGTCAAGGTCGTGGATGTCACCAGCAAACAACTCCACGTTGTCCAGCCCAAGCGCCGCCACGACCGACCGGGCGCGCTGGATGGACGGTTCGCTGAAGTCGACGCCAACCACCCGTCCGGCCGGGCCCACCATCTCCGCCATGACGGCCAGCCCGCCAACGGGGCCGCAGCCGCAGTCGATGGCATGCCAGCCTGCCTGAATACCGACCCGGCGGAAGGCCGAACGGGCCATCTCCTGGGTGGTCTCGGCGACACCCAGGAGTCGGCGAAGATCCTCATCGCTGCCGTCGAGGATGTAGCGCCTGACCCGCTCCGCGATCGCTTCAGCCATGACCGGCCCCTTACCTCCGCGAGCCCGTGAGGCCTTGCTATCAAGGCCTGCGCCCTCCTTGCGGAGCGGGCTGCGCACCGGCTTGATACAGCACCGCCCGATTCGATCGCACGCCCTGTGGGAGCACGGCCTGTGGGAGCACGGCCTGGTCATCGACCGATGGGCGCAGCGGGACGATCAGGGCAAGGTTGTCGGAGAGCATGCCGACGAGTGCTGCTATTTCACCAAGTACTTCAGCGAGAGACCACAGACGTCGTCCCACGAGCGTTGCCGATAGCCCGGTGTCAACCACGACCACGCTGTCGGGCGGGTCTCGGCGGCTAGCGGGGTCCATGCGGCAATTGGCTGGCCGCATCCCGGTCTGATGACCGAGTCGCCCCGGGTTGTGGCGTCCGGCGGGTCTGGGTCGGGTCGATGAACACGTCCGGCTGCATCGGAAGCTTCTCCGACAGCCTGCAGTCGATATCGTCGGCGAGGTCCTCCGCCTCGTCGGCTCCCATCTCGTCATTGAGGGCGACTCGGGCGGCGACGATGAGGCTGTCCGGCCCCATATGCATGGTGCGCAATTCCAGCAGGGCGTCCACGCCGGGCCGGGACTCGATTTCCTCGCGTATCAGCTTCTGCACCTCGGGATCGGCCGCCCGGCCGATGAGCAGGTCCCTGCTGTCCATGCCGAGCTTGATAGCCACGGCCACGAGCAGGACGCCAATGGCGATGGACGCCACGCCGTCCCAGACCGGTGAGCCGGTCAGCTGGCTGAGCCCGACGCCCAGAGCAGCGAGTACAAGACCCACCACCGCGGCGCTGTCCTCGAACAGGTTCACCTTGACGGTGATGTCGGGGCTGGATTGCACGTGGGCAAGAACTTCCTCGCGGCGGCTTCGGGCTTCGCCGCGCACCTGCCAGAAGGCGCGGGCGAACGAGGTGCCTTCGGCCACGAATGCAACGGCCAAGGTCACATAGGCGGCACGGGGGCTCTCGTTATGGCTGCGGGAGAGGGACAGCAGGCCCTCGAAAATCGAGAATCCGGCTCCGGCGATGAAGATGCCGAACGCCGCCAGCAGCGACCAGAAGTATCGTTCCTGGCCGTGCCCGAACTGATGGTCAGCGTCAGCCGGGCGGTCCGCCTGGCGCAGTGAGGTCAGCAGGAACACCTGATTGAGGGTGTCGGCGGCGGAGTGGGCGGCTTCGGCGAGCATGGCGCTGGATCCGCTGATGATCCCGGCCGCCAGCTTAGCCAGGCCGACCACGATGTTCGCCACACCTGCGATGATCACGGTGCGACGGGTGGCCTGGTGTCCTTTCTGGCTCTTCACCAGAGCACTCCTTGCCCGGGCGCCTGGTGTCAAACCGCCCGTCGGCCTGCGGCTTGAGGGCAGTATCTGTTGTGCTTCCGATCGCACCATCAGCTATGCAAGCTGCCTCCCAGTGAGAGGGTGGCCAGGTCTACGGCGTGCAGTCGGTGCGGCTCTGGCTACGTGCGGGAGCGGGATCTTCATCAGGAATCCACGTCGGGCACATACCGGTTCCCCGCTACCTGGCTAGAACGCACGTACACGGCGGAGGAGACGGGCATGGCGGATACGACCGCGGACCAGGTCAGGCGCTACGTCCTTGATGGTAGCGATGAGGACCTGAGGCGGCTGCTGAGCCTGTCTGAGTCTTTCGCGGAGCATGCCCGGCGTGCGTTTCGCCGGGTGGGCGTGGGCCCGGGGTGGACGGTGATTGACTGCGGGTGCGGCCCGATCGGTGCGTTGTCCCTGCTGGGGGAGATGGTGGGGCCGACCGGGCGGGTGGTCGGCGTCGACTTCAGCGAACCGTCCATTCAGCGCGCACGGTCGGTGGTTGCGGCGCTTGGGCTGGAGAACGTGGAACTCTTCGCCGGTGACATTCACGAGCTTGACGTGGCGACGCTGGGCGGGCCGTTCGACCTTGCCTTCACGCGGGCGTTCCTGATGCATCAGGCCGACCCGGCGTGGACGCTGGGCCGAATCGCGGGCCTCCTGCGTCCGGGCGGCTGGATGGTGGTGCACGAGCCGCTGACCAGCCCGCCGCCGCGATCAAACCCTGAGCTGGGTGCTCTCGCGACGTACTGGGCCCTGCTGCATGAGGTGATGGAATTCGCCGGCGTGCCGCGCGGGGCGATCGAGGACCTACCGCAATCCGCCCGCGAGGCGGGCCTGGACATCGCCGAGGCAGATGGTTTCTTCTGCACTCAGGACCCGGAGCTAGGCTTCGAGATCCACGCGGGCTCCCTCGCTGCGGCGAGGGATCGCGCCGTCGAGGCAGGTACCGCCGCCGAGATGGTCGACGAGCTGGTCGCGAGGCTCCGGGCCGCTAAAACTGGCGGATACGAGTGGGTGACCTCGCCGTTCCTTCTCGACCTGGTACTGCGTAAGCCGAAGGTGCCAGCGGTCGGCTAGGAGGAACCCTCGAACAACGGTCGTTCGGCGGCGGCGAGACCTTCGAGCTGGGCGTCGAGGGATTCGTAGGCCGCGCCGAAGACATGAAGGAACGACTGCCAGTCCTCCTCGTTCTGCCAGCGGTCGATCGTCAGGAACCGGTCGGCCCGAACAGCGTCGCGGTACAACTCGGTGCCCAGGAACCCCGCGGCGCGGCCGAACAACTCGGCCCAGGCGCCGTCGGCTGCGTAGGCCGTCGTGAACGCCGCCGCCCGGTCACCAGGCACCTCGTACTCCCACACCCGCACGAACACGACAGCATTCGACCATAGGCCCTCCGCCCAGGGCACACGCCGCACGCGACGCGACTAACCTTGGCCCAGTCCAGCCCAGACCCGGCGTCCGATATGACGGACGATGACGGTGACGAGCATGAACGGAGGCCAGTGAATGACGCGGCTACCAGAATCTACGGCACGTCGTTACGGCAGGGTTTTTGATGAGATAGCGACCGAGTACGACCGCCACCGTCCGGCTTATCCAGACGAACTCGTCGATCAAGCGTGCCGGGTCGCAGGAATTCGGAGCGGTGATCGTGTGCTCGAGGTCGGGTGCGGAAGCGGCCAGCTGACGCGCGGCCTTGTCGCTCGGGGCCTGCACGTCACGGCCGTCGAACCCGGCCAGAGCCTCATCGCACTGGCCCGGCAGAACCTGGAAGGTGCGACAGGGGTGGAATATGTAAACGCTCAGTTTGAGGATGCGTCGCTTCCCCGCGAGCAGTTCCAGGCCGTTTTCTCTGCGTCCGCGTTTCACTGGATTGCCCCTGAAGTGAGCTGGCAGAAGGCCGCTGACGTACTTGTTCCCGGGGGAACGCTCGCCCTGGTGCAATACTGCGGATTGGAGGAGCCGCGCACCAAGCCAGATCAGGAAGCGGCACTTGCTGCCATAAGAAAGGTCGCCCCGGACATGGCCGACGATTGGCCGGCCTACAGGGATCTCGATGCCACGCTCGCCGGGGTGGAGCAACGCCGTAGCAACGTCTCAGAGGTATGGGCCTGGCTCGGCAGCTACGATATAGGGCAAGATTACGCCAGCCGCTTGTTCGGTGATGTTCAGGTGGCCGTCATGCCGCAACTCGTCGAGCACACTCCGGACGAGCTCAATGCTCTCCTTCGTACGATGTCGTTTTACGCTCGGCTTTCACCGGGCCAGCGTCAAGCCCTTGAGCGTGAAAACGAGGCCATGTATGAACGATTCGGACGCCCGATTCGCGCGAGCATCGTCGCGGCTCTCGTCACGGCACGGCGCACCACCGAGAGCGGTGATTACCGCACATCGCCGCAGGACACGCCGCGCTGACATTCGGAGAAGGAGGGCCATGGAGATCTTCCGCTTCGATCGCAGAGAAAAGAATATCGGAAGTTTCGGCAGCCAGGGATTTCTCGCCACGCGCATCGCGGCGGGCGATGGCAATATCCACCTGACCTGCCTGACCCTCGAGCCGGATGGTCTTATCGGCACGCATCCGGCGACCAATTCACAGCTCTTCCTGGTGATCTCGGGCGAAGGCTGGGTCGCCGGCCCCGATGGCCGGCGCGTGCCGATCGCAACCGGGTGGGGTGTTCGCTGGAATGCGGGAGAGGAACACACCAGCGGAACGGACACCGGCCTTATCGCCCTTGCGATCGAAGGCGTCCCGCTCGACTTGTTCGAGCCAGAAACGTAAACCGTTCACCCACCCGGTTCCAGCAGCACCTTCACCGCCCCGGTCCGCCCCGGATCCTTCAGCGCCAGCACCGCCTCGTCCCACCGCTCCAGCGCAAACCGGTGCGTAATCACCGGCGTGAGATCAAAGCCCGCACCAACAAAGTCGAAGTAGTGCAGCATCGCGTGCTTGGCCACGCCACCCACCGATTCAACGCCGAACCCGTTCGACCCCACCACCCGCAGTTCCTTGAAGTACAGCGGCGTCCACTCGAACCGCTTCGGCGGCTCCACTCCGGACACGACCAGCGTGCCCCCCGTCGAAAGCAGCCGCAGCGACGTCTCCACCGTCTCCACCGACCCGATCGTGTCGTACACGACACCGGGCCCGTCCTGCAGCCACTCCTGCCCGCTCCACGGCACCAAGGGCGAGGCCCCCACCCGCCGCGCCACCTCAGCCACGAGCACGTTCGGCACCGAAGACAGCACCGCCTGCGCCCCGAGCCGTGAAGCCAGCCGGGCCCGCGCACCCGGCCGCGTCGCCGCCCACACCTCCGCCCCCGGATGCAGGAACCGCACCAGCGCGATCACCGCGTACGCCAGCGTTCCCGAGCCGTAGACCAGCACCGGCTGACCGGGCACGGGCGGCGCCAGCAGCACCGACCGCAGCGACACGCTGAACGGATCGGCCAGCACCGCCGCCTCGTCCGACACACCCTCGGGAATCGCGAACAACTGCGACTCGTGCGCCGCGAACCGCTCGGCGTGCGCCCCGGCCGCCGCCGCGCAGTTTCCGATGTGGATGGAAACCGGCAGGTCGCCCGACCGGAAGTTGCGGCACCACGGGTACCGCCCGGCCGCGCACGCCGAACACACGGGCTCGATACCGCGCGGCCCGCACGACAGCCACGGGTTGAGCACGACGCGCTCCCCGGTATCGAGCCGCCGCCCGACCACCTCGTGCCCGAGCACGTGCGGGAACGACACCAGCGCGGTGAGCGGGTTGGCCCGGG
>Ga0207699_10000799_pt1 | contig 15032 bp, 10 predicted proteins | sample LARL51metaG_FD_184344 | JGI IMG/M metagenome (GOLD analysis project Ga0207699, IMG submission 184344) | Corn, switchgrass and miscanthus rhizosphere microbial communities from Kellogg Biological Station, Michigan, USA - LAR L5-1 metaG... | ecosystem: Host-associated > Plants > Roots >...
GTGCCGTGCTCGTCGGTGCCGGAGACCATCAGCACCTTGTTGCCCGCCATCCGCTGGTACCGGCTGAACATGTCGCTGGGGATCGCGAAGCCGGAAACGTGCCCGATGTGCCGCGGGCCATTGGCGTACGGCCAGGCCGGCGCGGTGAGGATGTGCTTTGAACTGGCGGGTGACATGCCTTAAAGCCTACGGGCAGTGGCGGCCTCGTCGCTCACATTAAGCGTCGCCGTAGCGCCGACCGGGGTGTGCCGCGTCTGCTTGATGCCGAGAATTGACAGGAAGAACGTGCCGAGGATGAGCTGGCAGCTCAGTACCAGCGCGGTCACCGAGGGCACCATGAGCCGCAGCGCGTGCTCGTAGTTCAGCTGACCGAACTTGTTCGCCTGCCAGTAGGTCAGCGAGAAGATAAGCCCGATGAGGCCGGCGAGCCCGATCGCCGCGCCGGCGATCAGCCCGCGCTCGAGGGAGAGCTTCTCCAGCAGCCGCTGGACCTTCGGCTCCTCGGGGAGGAAGCCCTCCGCGCCCGCGTACACCTGCGTGAACAGCCAGAACAGCACCGCCTGGAACCCGATCACCACCATCGCGCTGGCCGCGACCAGCGTGTCCACGTCCAATGTGACGTTGCCGATCGTGATCGGGCCCGCCGCCACCGCGGCGCCGATGACGAGGCCGGCCGTGCCGATGACGATGCCGGGCAGGAAGAACAGCCAGCGCGGGCTGAACAGCAGCAGGAACCGCAGGTGCCGCCAGCCGTCACGCCAGCTCCGCAGGTGCGGGGGGCGGCTGCGGCCGTCCTTCTTCAGCGTGGTAGGCACCTCGGTGATCTTCTGCTTCGCCAGGGTGGCCTTCACGACCATCTCGCTGGCGAACTCCATGCCGGTGGCCTGCAGGCCGAGCGCGATCGCGCTGTCCCTCCTGAAGCCGCGCAGGCCGCAGTGGAAGTCACCGATCTTGCTGCGGAAGAACAGCCGGCCGACGAAAGACAGCACCGGGTTGCCGAGGTACTTGTGCAGCGGGGGCATCGCGCCCGGCTCGATGCCGCCCTTAAAGCGGTTGCCCATCACCAGGTCGCTGCCCTTGCGCAGCTCTTCGACGAACGGCATCAGGTTGGTGAAGTCGTAGCTGTCGTCGGCGTCGCCCATGATGACGTACTCGCCGCGGGCCGCCAGGATGCCGCCCATCAGGGCGTTGCCGTAGCCCTTGTCCTGGATGTCGATAACCCGGGCGCCGGCGTCCTCGGCGAGCTGCTGGCTGCCGTCGGTGCTCCCGTTGTCAGCGACCACCACCTCGCCGCTTATCCCGCTGTCAGCGATGAACTTGACGGCTTTCCGCACGCAGGTGGCCACGGTTTCGGCCTCGTTGAGGCACGGCATCACGACCGTCAGTTCCACGTGGACTCCCGCCCATCTTCGGTATTTCTTTACGAGTTACCCTCGTCTATCGAGACTAGCCGTCTCGGATTACCCACTACCTTGTACAGCGGGCGCACTGCCTGGAGGGCGCCTGCCCGGCACAAGGAGGATACGGGCTTGAAGGTAGCACCCACGGGGCTCCGGCGCGCATTGGCAGGAAACAAACTATTCGTCATCCTGATGATTCCGGCCACGCTGCTGCGTATCGACGCGGAGCTGGGCTACCGCTGGCAGTCATGGTTCAACGACTCGTGGAACTACGTGGACACCGCGATCACGCTGCGCCTGGACCCGGCCAGGCCGTCGGGCTATTCCTTCTTCCTGTGGGTACTCAAGCCCTTCCACAGCTTCGCGCTCGTCACGGTGTCACAGCACATCATGGGCCTGCTGGTCGCCGTGATGATGTACGCGCTCGCCAGGCACCGGTTCGGCACGCCGAAGTGGCTTGCGGCGGTCATGACGCTGCCGGTGCTCTACGACGGGTTCGAGATCCAGCTCGAGCACCTGATCGTGTCCGACACGCTGTTCCTGTTCCTGGCCATGCTGGCGGTGCTGGTGCTGCTGTGGTCGCCGCTGCCCCCGCTGCGTTCCGCCGTGCCATGGTGGCGGTCGTCGTGGGCGCGCTGCGCGCTGGCCGGGGCGCTGCTCGGGGTGTCCGCGATCGTCCGGACCACCGGGCTGCCGCTGATCCCCGTCTTCGCTGTCTACCTGGTGCTGTGCTTTGGCATGAGCCGGGCCGGCTGGCGGACGCTGGTCTCTGGCGTCGTCGCATTCGTGGTGCTGGCCCTGGCGCCGGTGGCCGCCTACGCCGGCTTGTATGACTTCCAGCACGGTACGTTCAATACGAGCGAATCCACCGGCGTGTTCCTGTACTCGCGGGTGATGACGTTCGCCGAGTGCTCCCAGATGCAGCTGTCGCCGGACCTCCTGTCGCTGTGCACGGCGGTACCGCCGGCCCAGCGGCCGATCGCGCAGGCGTACATCTGGACGGCCGCGAGCCCGCTGCACCGGTTCCCGGCGCCGGTGTTCTCCGCGCTGCCCAACTCGCTGGCCCAGCAGTTCGCGATCAAGGCCATCGAGGCCCAGCCCGGCGCGTACGCCCGCGCGGTGTTCGACGACACTTGGCGGTCGTTCGGCTGGTCGCGGTCGGTCTTCCCCAACGCGCAGACCTACGACCAGTACCTGTTCGGGTACCAGTCGGTGCCCATATCCAGCGGGCACCCCGTGCCCGGCTACTCGTCGTCCGCCGCCGCGTACCTGGCGGGCGGCAACCCGCTGACCGCCGTGGTCAACCCGTTCGCCGGGGCGATCCGGGTCTACCAGCGGTACGTCTGGCTGCCTGGCACGGTCTACGGCCTGCTGCTGCTGGCCGGCCTCGGCGCGATCGTGGCCGGCAGGCGGCGGGTGAGCGTGGACGCGCTGCTGCCGTGGGTGAGCTCGGTGGCGCTGATCGTGGTGCCCGCCGCGACGGCCGAGTTCGACTACCGCTACGTGACGACGGCGGTCCCGTTCGCCTGCCTTGCCCTCGCGATCGCGTTCGGGAGGCGGCCGGCCCCTGCTCCGGTCGCCGGGCAGGACGCGGGAGCCGCCGCCGAAGCCGCTCAGCCGGCCGAGGGCGCTCAGTCCGCTGAGGCCTCAGGGGCCTCATCGGTCGACGGCACGAGCGTCCCATCTGGCGGCGCGACGAGCCTCCCGCGCCGCGTCCCTGGCGGCGGCTCTGGCAACGGCACGGTCCAGTCCGGCGACGACGAGCGTGATTTCGCCCCGGACGCCCCCTGACGCCCCTGGCGCCCCCGCTGGGTGGACCGGGTTAGCCGGGTCCGCCCACTCGGCGAGCTCGGCCAGCGTGCCGCGCCTGATCTCCTCGTGCACCTTGGTCAGCTCCCGGCAGACGACCGCGGCGCGGTCGTCGCCGTGTGACCGCCGCAGTTCCTGCAGGGTGACGGCGAGCCGCCGAGGCGACTCGAAGAACACCTGCGTGCGAGTGTCCGCTGCCAGCTCGGTGAACCGGCGCTCCCGCTCGCCCGGCTTGCGCGGCGGAAAGCCCTCGAAGCAGAATCTGTCGGTGGGCAGCCCGGAGACGGCGAGCGCGGTGACGACCGCGGACGGCCCTGGCACGGCGGTCACCCGGATCCCGGCCGCCGCCGCGGCGGCCACCAGCCGGTAGCCGGGGTCGCTGATGGCGGGCATCCCGGCGTCGGTGACCAGGAGCACGTTCCTGCCCGCGCGCAGCTCGTCGACCAGCTCCGCGGCGCGGCGCGCCTCGACCTCGTCGTAGTACGACACCAGCCGCGCGGTCAGCCGCACGTCCAGCGCTGTCGCGAGCCGGCGCACCCGGCGGGTATCCTCGGCGGCGATCACGTCAGCGCTCGCCAGCTCGGCGGCCAGCCGGGCCGGGGCGTCTTCCGGACGGCCGATGGGCACCCCGGCGAGCGTCAGGATTCCGGCGCCCGGCGGCGGACTAGTGGCTACCCGTTCGTGATCAGGTCCGACAGCTCTTCTACTCCCCACCCGGCTTCCCTCCACATAACATGGCGTTCGATGACCGCTACGCAGGCCGGCCAGCCGGCCATGGATCCTGAAGACGGCGGCCAGGGCAATGCTGGCACCGACCAGATCGCCTTCGGCCGCGATGCCGCTGGCGCCCGCCCCGCCCGCGACGCTCGCGGTGACGCGCACGCCGCGGAGCGGATAGCCGCGCTGCGCGCCAGGCTGATGACCCCCATGCCCGACGACCGGCTGTGGGGCTGGCTCGGCCCGCTGCTCGTCACTGCGTTCGCCGCCTTCACCCGGTTCTACAGGCTATCCATTCCGCACGCGGTGGTCTTCGACGAGACCTACTACGCCAAGGATGCCTGGTCCATCCTGCAGCACGGGGTCGAGTGGCAGTACGTGAAGAACGCCAACGACCTGATCCTGGCGGGAAACACCGGCCACCTGTACCTGGCCTGCTCCGGGAGCAGCTGCGGCGAGTACGTGGTCCAGCCGCCGGTCGGCAAGCTGCTGATCGCGGTCGGCGAGTGGATCTACGGGCTGACCCCGCTCGGCTGGCGGGTGGCGCCCGCGCTGTTCGGCACGCTGGCGGTGCTGGTCATGTGCCGCGTCGCGCGGCGGCTCACCAGGTCGACGCTGCTCGGCTGTGTGGCAGGACTGCTGCTGTCGCTTGACGGCCTCGAGTTCGTGCTGAGCAGGACCGGCATCCTGGACATCTTCCTGATGTTCTTCGTGCTCGCCGCGTTCGGCGCGATGCTTGTCGACAGGGACGTGTCGCGCGCCCGGCTGGCGTCGGCCATGGTGCTGAAACCCGCTGACGAAGCGGGCCCGCAGCTCGGCATCAGGAAGTGGCGGATAGCGGCCGGCGTGCTCATCGGGCTGGCCTGCGCGAGCAAGCAGGACGCGCTCTGGTACCTGCTCGCGTTCGTCGGGCTGGCAATCGCCTGGGACATCGGGGCACGTAAGGCCGCCGGACTGCGGCAGTACGCGCGCGGCGCGCTGGTCAGGGACGGCAAGTGGCTGCCGCTCACGCTCATGGTGATCCCGCTGGTCACCTACATCGCGACCTGGACCGGCTGGATGGTCACCAGCACCGGGTACGACCGGAATTACGCGCAGCAGCACGGCATCACGACGCCCATCATCTCCCAGCTGTACTCGCTCTACGAGTACCACAAGGAGATCTACCAGTTCATGACCCACCTGAGCCTGCGGCACCCGTACCAGTCCCAGCCGTGGGACTGGTTCGTGATCAGCAGGCCGGTGGCGTTCTACTACCAGTGCTTCACCAGCGCGGCGGGAACCAAGACGTGCCCGAGCGGGTACACCGGCCAGGAGTGGTCGTCGGAGGTGCTCGCGATCGGCAACCCGGCCATCTGGTGGGCGGGCACCGTGGCGATCCTGTTCTGCCTCGGCTGGTGGTTCACCCGCAGGGACTGGCGGGCCGGGGTCGCGGTGCTCTGCGTCGCCGCCGGCTGGGTGACCTGGCTGCCGTTCCCCTCGCGCACCAAGTTCTACTACTACGCGCTCGAGTTCGAGCCGTTCATGATCTTGTGCATCGTGCTGTGCCTGGGCCTGATCATCGGCCCGGTGGCGGCAAGCCTGCGACGCCGTGCGATCGGCTCAGCACTCGCTGGCACCTACGTCCTTGCCGTCCTAGTGCTGTTCTGGTATTTTTATCCGATACTATCGGCGAAGATCATTCCGTATCCCTCGTGGCTGTCGCACATGTGGTATACCGGCTGGATTTAGCCCGCCGCACCCGCCGCAACGGGGCGACCGGTCCAGAGCGTTCACACAGCGGGTCTTAACCTGGCTCTTAGCATCGCGACATATCTTAAAGTGATTTAGGTCACAGAGCGATCCATCCGAGCGGTCCCGAACGTCTATATGGGTAGGGATGGACCCAACCACCGGAGCCAGGCATGAGCCCGAACGAAGAGCACCCCGACGACGATCGCGCTCGCTTCGAGCGTGACGTCGTGCCGCAGCTGAGCCAGCTGTACCCAGCGGCGCTGCGGATGACGCGTAACCCCACCGACGCCGAAGACCTGGTTCAGGAGACGTCAGTCAAGGCCTACGCCGCGTTCCATCAGTTCCGTCCCGGCACCAACCTGCGGGCATGGCTGAACCGCATCCTCACGACGACGTTCATCAACGTGTACCGCAAGCGGCGCAGGGAGCCGCAGCAGGCCCTCGGCGGGGACCTGCAAGAGTGGCAGATGTCGGCCGACCGGCTCGGCGTCCCCGTCCCTTCCGCGGAGACCGAGGCGCTCGATCACACCACCGACTCTGACCTGCTGCGCGCGCTGCGCGGGCTGCCTAACGAGTTCCGCACCGCGGTCTACCTCGCCGACATCGAGGGGTACCCGTACCGCGAGATCGCGGAGATCATGGGCACGCCGGTGGGCACCGTGATGTCCCGGCTGCATCGCGGCCGCAGGAAGATCCGCGAGCAGCTGCTGTCCGGCGGTGCGCTGCCGTCCGCGCCGGAGACCAGCTGACCGCCGGGATCGCTGCCGGCAGGGCCCCGGCGTCAGGACTGCCAGCCGAGCTTGACCGGATCGAAGACCCGCTCCACGTAGATCTGGTGCCATAGCGAGAAGACCAGCAGCACCCACAGCCGCCGCCACGGCACCTCGGGGTCGCCGGCCCGGAACTGGCGCAGCACGTTGAGCACCTCGCGCTTGTCGAGCCACTCCTCGGTCCTCGCCTCATGGATGACCTGCTCCGCGTAGCCGGACAGCTCGCCGCGGAACCAGTGCCCGATCGGCACGGGGAATCCCAGCTTCCGCCGCTCCGCGGCCGCCTGCGACAGCAGCCCGCCGACCGCTTCGCGCAGCGCGAACTTGGTGGTGCCGGCGGCGGTCTTCTCCGCCCTGGACAGCCGGCTGGCCACCGCCATCACCTCGCGATCGAGGAACGGCGAGCGCAGCTCCAGCCCGTGCGCCATCGCGGCGCGGTCCGCCTTGACCAGGATGTCGCCGGGCAGCCAGGTATTGATGTCCACGAGCTGCATGGTCGCCACGTCGTCCAGCCCCGCGCTCGCCGCCTGATCGAACACCGGGTCCGTTACGTCGAAGACGGTGCCGCCGCCGTAGCGGGTGAGCAAGTTCACCTCGGCCCCGCTGAACACGTGAGCGTTTCCGATATACCGGTCGCGCAGCGGAACGGAGATCCGCTGCAGCAGCCCCTTGCCGCGCTGGCCCGGGGGTATCCGGGCGGCCATCGCCCCCGCCGAGTTGCGCCCCCACCCTGGCAGCCTGGTCGCGGCGCGGACCACGCTGGGCTGGTAGTAGACGCCGTACCCGCCGAACAGCTCGTCCGCGCCCTCGCCGGACAGGACCACCTTGACGTGCCGGCGCGCCTCCCTGGCCACGAACCAGAGCGGGATCGCCGCCGCGTCCGCCATCGGGTCGTCAAGCTGCCAGATGATCTGCGGCAGCCGGGCGGCGAACTCCTGCGCGGTGATCACGTAAGGCACGGACTTGAGCCCGAGCGCCGCCGCGGTCTCCTGCGCCTCCTCGATCTCGCTGTACCCGGGGCGCGCGAACCCGGCGGTGAACGTGAGCATGCCGGGCCGGGTCTCCGCGGCCAGCGCGCAGATCGCCGCCGAGTCCACGCCGCCGGACAGGAACGCGCCGAGCGGCACGTCGCTGCGCAGGTGGGTGGTGACGGACTCGCGCAGCGCGGCGAGTATCCGTTCCGGTGTGTCGACCGCCGGCGACTTGGCCGGACGCAGCATCGGGCGCCAGTAGCGGAACACGTCGACGGGCCCGCCGAGCCGGGCGACCATGAAGTGCCCTGGCGGCAGCGACCGCACCGGCGGCGTCATCGTCGCCGGCGGCGGGACGTACTGGAACGACAGGTACCTGCGCAGCGCGTCCGGGTCGATCACCGAGACCTCGCCGGCGTCGAGCAGGGCCTTGCGCTCCGAGGCGAACCTGAGCTGGTTGCCGCCCTCGGCGAGCGTGTAGTACAGCGGCTTGATGCCGAACGGGTCGCGAGCGCAGAACAGCTCCCGGTTCCGGGTGTCCCAGATGGCGAACGCGTACATGCCGCGCAGCCTTCGCAGCGCGTCCTTGCCCTCCGCGGCGAACATCTCGAGCAGCACTTCGGAATCTGACCTGCTGCGCAGCTGGACGCCGCGGGCCCGCAGCCGCTGCGCTAGCTCGCGATGGTTGTAGATCTCACCGTTGTAGACCATCCAGAACCGGCCGTCGGAGGACCTCATGGGCTGATGCCCGGCGGCGGAGGGGTCGATAACGGCCAGCCGCCTGACGGCGAGCGCGATGGGACCGTCCGCGAACACGCCGTCGTCGTCCGGCCCCCTGTGCGTCATCCGCCGCGCGGCGCGGACGGTCCAGTCCGTGTCCGGCCTGGTTCCCTCCGCCAGCGCGAGGCATCCCGCGATCCCCGACATGCGACCCCTACAGCGGCGTCGTCACTTGGGCTGGAACCGGATGCCGCCGTCGAAGCGGACGACCTCCGCGTTCATGTAGTCGTTCTCGACGAGCATCCGCACCAGGTGCCCGAACTCATCGGGGCGCCCGAGCCGCTTCGGGAACACCACCGGCGCGGCCAGCCTGGCCAGGAACTCGTCGGCGTCCCGCCCGGCGCTCGCGATGCTCTTGTAAATCGGCGTGTGAATGACACCGGGGCAGATGGTGTTCACCCGGACCCCGATGACCGACAGGTCGCGCGCGGCGGGCACCGTCATGCCGATGATCCCGCCCTTCGACGCCGAGTAGGCGAGCTGGCCGGTCTGGCCCTCGATCCCGGCGACCGACGATGTGTTGATGATCACGCCGCGCTGCCCGTCGGCGTCCGCGGGAGCGGTTTCCGCTATCGCGGCGGCGGCCATCCGCATCAGGTTGAAGGTGCCGGTCAGGTTGACGGCGATCACCCGCTGGAAGCTGGCGAGGCCGTGCGGCGCGCCTTCCCTGTTGACCGTCCGCTCGGCCCATCCGATCCCGGCGCAGCTGACCGCCACCCGCAGCGGCCGGCCGGACGTCGCCGCGGCGGCGACCGCCGCGGCCACCGATTCTTCGTCCGTCACGTCAGTCCTGGCGAAATGCCCGCCGATGTCCGCGGCGACCTCTTTGCCCTGGTCTTCGTTGAGGTCGGCGATGACGACGTGCACCCCGGCGCGGGCTAGCTCGCGCGCCGTGGCCTCGCCGAGACCACTGGCGGCACCTGTGACGATCGCGGAAGTTCCGTTCAGCTCCATGGCCCGGAGCATACTTCGCCTGGCTGCCCGCCGTGCAGCCCGCGCCTGAGCACGGCGGGCAGCCGCGGGTTAGCTAGCGGCCGGCTCGACCAGTTCGCCCGGCCAGAGGCCCGGCAGTGCGGCCGCGTCGTGGCCGTACGGATCGGGCTCGAAGGGGAACCTGTCCGCGAAGGCGGGCTCCAGGTCGGTGAGCCACTTCGCGCGCGGGTCGAAGTGCGCGAAGAACGGCCGCCCGACCAGCGCCGGGTCCCGCGCCTGCAGCATCCGCAGCACGAACACGCGCGCGCCGGCTACGTCGGCGATGCCGTCCACGCACACCTTGCCTGGCGTGGCGGACATCGACGGGCCGCGGACCGACCGGCACAGCCCAGAGACGCCCGCGTAGGCGTCCCTGAAGATCTCGTGGGCACGCGCCAGCGGCACCGCGAAGTAGTCCTGCGGACCGGTGTCCCGCTCGACGAACATGTAGTACGGCACCATGCCCGCGCGGACCTGTGCCCGCCACATCGAGCGCCAGGTGGCCGCGCAGTCGTTGACCGACCGGATCAGCGGGGCCTGTGTCCTGATCACCGCGCCAGTGTCCCTGACCCGGCGGACGGCCTCGGCGGCGACCGCCGGCTCGAGCTCGCGCGGGTGCGAGTAGTGCGCCATCAGCGCGAGGGCGCGGCCGGACCTCACCACGTCCTCGAACAGGCGGAGCGTCGTGTCCGCGTCGGGGTCGGTGACGTAGCGCTGCGGCCAGTAGGCCAGTGACTTGGTGCCGATCCTGATGGACTCGACGTGGTCGAGGCTCGGGTCGAGCAGCGGCTCGATGTACCGGCCTAGCACGCCGGCGCTCATGATCATCGGGTCTCCCCCGGTGATCAGGACGCTGGTCACCTCACGGTGCTGGCGCAGGTAAGCCACGAGCGTGTCGATGTGGTCGGTAGCCATCTTGAGGTCAGGCTCGTTGACGAACTGCGCCCAGCGGAAGCAGTACGTGCAGTACGCGTGGCACGTCTGGCCCTGCTTCGGGAAGAACAGCACCGTCTCCTGGTACTTGTGCTGGAGTCCGGGAAGCGGCCTGCCATCCAGGCTGGGGCCGTTGAGCAGCAGCTGGCCCGCCGGGTGCGGATTCAGCCGCATCCTGATCTCGTGCGCGGCCGCGTGTATCCGCGACTCCGGTGCGTTCTCGCTGAGCAGGCCGGCCATCCGCGATACGTCAGAGCCCGGCAGCATGTCGGGCTGCGGGAACACGAGGCGGTACATCGGGTCGTCCGGGGCCGCTTCCCAGTCGATGAGCTCATCGAGCACGTAGGAGTTGGTCCGGAACGGCAGCACCGTCGCCACCGCGCGGACAGCAAGCCGTTCGGCGTCGCTGAGGCCCGCCCGCTGGGTGAGCGTGTCCAGATGCCGGGCGCCGAACGCCCGGAACCTGCTCTCGGCCTCTCGTGGCTCCGGAACCACCTGCTGGATATCAGTCAACCGCTTCTCCCTTCGGGCCGGCCTGCCGGTGCGGGGCAGCCCGAGTCGCTGAAGTGACGCAGGGGTGAATTCCTGTTACGTATGCGTTTCACAACCTACGTATACGTTTCACAACTCACTCAGGTTCCCGCTAAGTCAATCCGGTAACAAACGCGTCAGTGGTCGATTTACACCGGTCCAGTAACAAGAAGGGCTGATGTGATTGAAGATCTAGCTAATTGGGCTCTTTCGGGTAAATATGTCCTTAAATAGGATAATCAGGGGTTTTGGTACTGAACGCGTTGATTTAGGCGGCGCGAGCGGGGTAGGCACGGGCAATGACCGGATAGCTGGGCGGCGGACTGGGATAATGGCCAGGCAGGCCGTTCATGCGTGGCCACAGCAGGTCCAGCCGTAGCAGGTCCAGGGACAGGGAAGGCCCGGGTGAGACGTGAGCCAGGTGCCGCCGGGCCGCCGAGACGCCCCGGACTCGCCGGCGCCGGCGTCCGCGCGCGACCAGCCCGTGCCAGCCGGCCTGCAGCCGGCCGCCGACCCGCTCGCTGACCCGGTGATCGCGGTGGACGCCATGGGCGGGGACTACGCCCCTGACGAGATCGTGGCGGGCGCGCTCGCCGCGCAGCGGGAACACGGCGTCACCACCCTGCTCACCGGGCCGCCGTCCCGGCTTCGCCCGGTGATCGCCAGGCTCGGCGCGGGCTCGGAGCTGCGGGTGGTGCCCGCCGAAGACATCGTGGGCATGGGAGAGGGCGCGCTCGCCGGGTTCCGCCGTCCCCGGTCCAGCATCGCCGTCGCGTGCCAGCTGGTCCGGCGCGGGCAGGCCATGGCGGTCGTCTCTGCCGGGTCGACCGGCGCGATCGTGGCGAGCGCACGGCACCGGCTGCTCGAGGTGCCCGGCGTGCCGCGACCGGGTCTGGCCGTGGTGCTGCCGACGCACCCGAACCACACGGTGCTCATCGACGCGGGCGCCACCGCCGACCCCAAGCCGGAGATGCTCGTTCAGTTCGGCCAGCTTGGCGTGGCCTACGCGCAGATCGCGCTCGGCATCGTGGCGCCGAAGGTCGGCCTGCTCACGATCGGCGCCGAGCCGGGCAAAGGGAACATCCTGACCCGCCGGGCGCACGAACTGCTCGCCGCGGAACCGCAGGGCGGCGCGCTGCCGCTCAACTTCGCTGGCAACGTCGAGGGCGGCGACCTGATGGCCGGCGCGGTTGACGTGATCGTCACCGACGGGTTCACCGGCAACGTGGCGCTGAAAACGCTCGAAGGATCGATGAAGTTCGCGGCGGCCGAACTGCGCACCGCCCTCACGGGAACCCGGGCCGGGCGGCTCGGCGCGCTGCTGCAGCGCCGCGGGCTGCGCGAGTTCAGCGAGCGCGTCGATACCGACACGTACGGCGGCGCGGCCCTGCTCGGGCTCGGCGGCAGCGTCGTCATCGCGCACGGGGCGTCGACCGCGCGCGCGGTCACCTCCGCCTGCGCGCTCGCCGCGAACCTGATCCGCGGCGACATCACCGAGAAGATCAGGGCGCGGGTCGGCGCGCCGAGCGAGCGGCGCGGCGCGCACTTCCTGCGCCGCGACCGCGAACGATAACGAGTCGGCGCCTGCATCGCGACTCACTAGACTGTCTGCATGGCAGATCCTCAGCAGGTCCTCAGCGCACGGGTGCGCGACGCGCTCGGCGCGGCGTTCGGTGACGGTTACGCCGACGCGGACCCGCTGATCCGCCCATCCTCGTTCGCGGACTTCCAGTCCAACGCGGCGCTGCCGCTCGCCAAGCGGCTCGGCAGGCCGCCGCGCGACATCGCGGCCGAGATCATCGCCCGGCTGGACGTCAGCGACATCGCCGCCGAGCCCACGGTCAGCGGCCCCGGCTTCGTCAACTTCACGCTGCGGCCCGAATGGATCGCCGAGGCCACCACCGGCCTGCTCGCCGACCCGAGGCTGGGCACGCCGCTGGCCGCCAGCCCGCGCACCGTCATCGTCGAGTACTCCTCGCCGAACATCGCCAAGGAAATGCACGTCGGGCACCTGCGCTCCACGATTGTCGGTGACGCGATCGCGCGGGTGACCGAGTTCGCCGGCCACCACGTGATCAGGGATAACCACGTGGGTGACTGGGGCACGCAGTTCGGCATGCTGATCGAGAACCTCTTCGACATCGGCGAGGACGCTCCCGAGGCGCAGCTGCTGCGCACCGACCCGAACGCGTTCTACCAGTCGGCCAGGGTGAAGTTCGACACCGACCCCGGCTTCACCGAGCGGGCGAGGGAACGGGTGGTCAAGCTTCAGTCCGGCGACGACCCGGCGACCCAGCGGCTCTGGGAAGAGCTCATGGGGCTGTCCAGGCAGTACCTCCAGGACACCTACGCCCTGCTGCGGGTCACGCTGACCGACGACGACATCAGGGGCGAGAGCTTCTACAACGACATGCTGCCCGATGTCGTCGCGGACCTGGAAGCCATGGGCCTCGCGGTGATCAGCGAGGGCGCGCTGTGCGTGTTCCCGCCGGGCTTCACCGGCCGCGACGGCAGCCAGCTCCCGGTCATCATCCGCAAACGGGACGGCGGCTACAACTACTCGACCACCGACCTGGCCACGATCAGGTACCGGATCGACAAGCTCAACGCGGACCGCGCGATCTACGTCGTCGGCTCCGACCAGGCGCTGCACTTCAAGATGATCTTCGCGGTAGCCAGGCTGGCCGGCTGGCTGCCGGAGACCGCCGACTTCAGGCACGCGCAGATCGGCCTGGTCCAGGGCGCCGACGGGCATCGGCTGCGGACCAGGTCGGGCGACAACGTCAAGCTCAGTGACCTGCTCGCCGAGGGCATCGAGCGGGCTCGCGCCATCCTGGACGAGGTCGAGCGCGACGACGCGGAGCTCGACCTGGACGCGATCGCCCAGGATGTCGGGATCGGCGCGATCAAGTACGCGGACCTGTCCACCGCGCGGGACAGCGCGTACGTCTTCGACTGGGACCGGATGATCTCCTTCCGCGGCGACACCGGGCCCTACCTGCAGTACGCCACGACCAGGATCCGGTCCATCTTCCGCAGGGCGGGGATCGCGGAAACGGACGTGCGCGGCCCGATCGCGGTGACCGAGCCTGCCGAGCGGGAGCTGGCGCTGAAACTGCTCGGCTTCGGCGCGGTCGTCACGCAGGTCGTCGACACGACCGAGCCGCACCGGCTGTGCGGGTATCTCTTCGAGGTCGCCAGCCTGTTCACCGCGTTCTACGAGCAGTGCCCGGTGCTCAAGGCCGACGACGACGAGACCAGGCAGAGCCGCCTCGCGCTGTGCGCGGCCACGCTGCGGGTGCTCACCGCCGGCCTGGGCCTGCTCGGCGTGCCGGTTCCGGACCGGATGTAGCGCGCGTCTTACGCGAATCCGCTAGAGATAACGGGCGTCTTTCGGAGACACCCCGCGTCCGTTCGGGATGAATTTGCCTTTCCTCCCCATCATGTGAAGCCGCGAACGTACCGCTTACGTGACCACCGAACCCGTTCCGGGCGCGGGAACGTCACGGCAGTCTCAGATGCCAAGGAACCCCAACGGGCGTGCGTGGCGGGCGTGACGTCCATGTGAGGAGGCATCGATGAACAGCCGCAACAGGCGGCGCAACCGCCAGGCCAGCATGAAGGCGCGCCTTGGCATCGCCGCCGCCGTCCTGGCCGGTGGCGGCGCGGCGGGGGTAGCGGTCGCGGCCAGCCACTCCGGCCCTGCGACGACGACAGTTGATAACGCCGGGTATGTGCTGAACTTCCACCACACGGTCAGTGAGCAGCAAGCCCTGACCTCGGCGCTCAATATGTGGAACTCGAACCAGTCGCGGTCGCTCACCACGCTCGCCCAGATGGCGCCGATGCGCACCTTCAGCCAGTTCATGTGGCACCGCACGCAGTTCGCCGCCCAGCGCGGCGTCGTGGTCGCGGCGACCAAGCAGTTCATCATCGTCAAGTCCGCGAACGGCAAGCTGGAACTGTGGTGGCTGAACCACTGGACGAAGCAGAAGAACGTGACGGCCAACCCCACCGGAATGGTCGCGATGACCGGGAACAACGTGGCGGCGCACACGGCCGCGACGACCGGTAACACGGCCCCGATGGCAGCCACGATGGCGGGCAGCGCCGCCGTGGTCAACCAGATGGCCGCGCCGGTGACCAAGCCGATCACCATCACGGTCAACACCGGCACCGAGACCATCACGATCACGATCACCCAGACAACGGCCACCGTGGCGCCGACCCCGACCACCACCACGACCGGCATGGCGGCCCCGACCGGCATGGCGACCGCGACGGTGGCCCCGACCACCACCGCGACCGGCATGGGCACCGCGACGGCGACCCCGACCACCACCGCGACCGGCATGGGCACCGCGACGACGGCCCCGACCGGCATGGCGATCGGGACCGCGACGGCGGCTCCGATG
>Ga0207699_10000800_pt1 | contig 15032 bp, 10 predicted proteins | sample LARL51metaG_FD_184344 | JGI IMG/M metagenome (GOLD analysis project Ga0207699, IMG submission 184344) | Corn, switchgrass and miscanthus rhizosphere microbial communities from Kellogg Biological Station, Michigan, USA - LAR L5-1 metaG... | ecosystem: Host-associated > Plants > Roots >...
TAATATAGTTGTAGACCAATCCGGCCGTAAATCGAGATTTGTATTGAATAATTAAGACATCAAGATCTGTTAAGAATGATTATAATAATTAATGTCATTAAGTGTAGTATGTCTGATGCAGTACTATAGATGTTGCTCTCAATCCTCACCAGTATTGCTTTTGTGTTCTAATTAGTAGTGATACGTCTTTCGCATACCTGTGGCGATTTAGAAAAATTAACCTGATGGAGAAACGCATTTCCTTTTAGCACTAATTTAATTTGCATTCATACGCGAAAAACTTTCCCAATTTCATTTATCTTAGATAAAAGTGTCTTTCGTGTCTGATGCAATTTGTCCAGACATTTTCGAATTATTTCAATATGAAATACAATGACAGATTACTAGCCCCATGATGGTAATGGACGTTAGTCCAGCTACAGTTGTTCATCATTTTCACAGGGATGATATACTTGTTCCACTTAAAGAATAGGTGTATTCTTTCGTTATAGCCGTTATGTCATCCGATATGCTAGATAGCCAGTCCGGTGTCCTTCAGTGGAATATATCATGGTTCTTATTTGATAGATCTGTCACATTTCGGTTATTTGATAATAATATATTCTATTATTCTAACACTTCTATATATAGTTGAGTCTATCAATTTACAAGTTTGCTAAGAACGTTTATAGAAGTGATCGTTAGTGAAGTCGTGCGTTCACCTTGGTGTCACATCTCTCTTATTGAATATAGGCATAACATCTTATTTTAAAACGAAGGCGGCAGACGATCCGCAAATAGGGATTTGTTATAGTTGAGCGTATAATTTGCCTTAATATAATTGCATACTGACCTCACTTATGAAAGCTTGTTTACTTTTCTTTAATATCTTAGATTTACAATGGGACTTTTGTGATCATGAACAGCTCCTCTAATGCATCAAGTAGAGGTATTGCAAATAACCCTGGGTATATCATGCTGATGTTAAATAGTTAAAAATGAGTGATAGTTGTAGTAATCATATATTAGATTACTTTAGGGGCTATTCAAAGAAGCAGGTATTACTTTGTAAACTGTTCCACCATATCCCAGAATGTACAAATAACCATCAGGACTGACCTGTATATCCGTAATTAGACCAAATCCCTTTCCCAATACTATCCCTCCTTGCGCTGATTGCCCTTGACTATTTGTAATTCCACTCTCAGGGGCTCCACTTAATATCAATCCATTCCTCTGTGCATTTAGTTTAAAGTTATACAAATTACCTGTAAGAACGTCTCCCACAAACATAGTATTTTGATATTGCTTGCCCATTTTATCAGAATTTAGGAATTTTAAGGCAGTTGGAGCGATAGGTGGAGTCCAAACAAATTTAGGATCACTATAAATCCCTTTTCCACCAAGGCTAACTAAATCTTTATTTGGGTCTGCCTTCCCAGCACGCTGATCCTTTGCAAAACCTTGAATCTTAACCCACCCACTATTGAACCCAGGTTTGACTAGATTAAGTTCATCACCAAAAGATGGACCGTTCTCTGTATCCCATAGTGTTCCCGTAAGAGGATCAAAGTCTATACCGAAGCCGTTGCGAATCCCATAAGCATAATAGATATTTAAAGGCGTTGTTGCTCCCAACGGTGGATTTGGTGCTATTCTTCCATCTTGTGTTATCCTCAATATGCCTCCGGTGCCATCGAAGGCTGGTCCACCTATAACATTTTGAGCTTGACCTCTATGATCACCGACATCACCAATTATTGCATATACATTATGATCTGGACCGATTACAAGTTTTCCGCCATTATGATTTTCTTCCCCGCCTGGCGCTGGATTTCCGGGTAAATCTAACAGTAGCTTAGGATTGACTAGCTGTTGATTATTATTAGTCAATTCGTATCTATAAATTCTATTACCTGCCACAGCGCCGCTGTTGCCAGCCTCTGTATAATATAAAAATACGTAGGTCGGAGCATGAATATTCGTATTCTTTTGTACAGCTATTCCTAACAGACCACGTTCAACTTGAGCAGCAACGTTAACGTGGAGTAAGGGTGTTTCTTGCATCTTGCCATTTACGATTCTAATAACGTTTCCGGTCTTCTTTTCTACAACCAAAAAATCATCAGGGCCCAAAAAGGCCATGCTGGTTGGAATATGAAGTCCACTGAAAATAGTTTGGGCCTTCAGATTAGGATCATTAAAAGTTGGTCCGCCGATTGCCTGTGTAGCTTTAACATAGGCAGCAGCAGCATGATCATGAAAAGTATATGAAAGAATTGAATTATTAAGAAGAAGAAATATTGTAGTTACTACCTCAACGACAAGTAATCCGTTATTATAATGGCTGAATAATGGTAATCTTCTAATAATCATTCCAAGATTACCGCATCATTGGATATAAAAATCTTTTTCGAAGTTTCAATCGAAAATAATCAAGCAATTAAACTCAATTAAAACATTGATCTCTATCCTACACGTGTAGGTTCTTTAAGTCTCTTAGAATGAGCCCAGATATGATGTATAACTATTAAAGTATACAAATAGCTTCGGTTTAAACCAAGTTGCGAATTTATCTTCATCAAACTTCGTCATCAACATGAATTAATAAATATTATTTGTTTAGCTACAACATTTGTTTTGCTCAATAATTATTTACGAGTATTCCTTAACTTAAACATTAAGAGCACGATTATGACTGCTACAAAACTGGACGGAACAAGCTATTAAGAAAAATATTTTTCCACTTAGCTAAGAAGCTAGAAAATGCTGGATTTTACTCCTTACCGTTTATATGTTAGAAAAATTGATTTAGTCTATCTATTCATTAACTCCTTATCCTGGAACAAAAAGCGAGAAGAATATAAGGTCCCATAACCGATCTATCAAAATACCATGCTGCATTCTTAAGGTAAAATTATATTTTATTAGAAACATGGTAATTATTGTCAAAATAATTGATATGAATGTGACAATCTAGCGTGGTAATTATTTTATAATGATAAGTTTGTTCGATTCCTACTAAGACAGATATTAGACCGATAAGCATGCCGCCTGTGATAACACGATCAAAGGATGATTACGTAGCTAGCCAAAATGAAATGCGTAATGTCAAACATTTTCTAGTTCCAAATACTGCTCGCCGGATTTGCTTATTGTTCATCTATTTCCGCATTATCTGTCATTCTATCAAGACGTTCACATATTTCTTTCGCTTTCTTCTTTACTAGCATCAATTCTGTGACGGCAATTATGTTTATTTGCAGTTGGATGGTTTGCCGGCGAAGTTCTCATCCGAGCATAAACCGGCAAACAAACCAGTGTTCCGCAATATTCTCTTGGCGCTATATATACAGCTCGGATAGGATATACTGTACATTAGTAAATTGTCTGTTATTGATTCATGGGAACGATATGTACATTGCTTGTTCTGTAATAGGATGGCCACGTTGAAACCTACCAAGACTGGTCGCATTATGCTAAGATGCAATACGTGTAGTGTTCTTGTATTCGCGAATGGATTGCTGTCGCAGCAGAGAATCAAGACATTGAAAGATTATAGATTTACATCTGTATGTTGATTAGTGATTCCATGATATGGATTTAGAGAATCCAAGTTTAACGATTGAAGATATATGCTATCTAAATATTTGTCTCCTATAACGCGAGGTTTGATTCAAGACCCTTCGACGTACTGAACCTGCAGGCAGACTGCACTTCAATGATATTCAAAAAATTCGCATTACCCTCAAGGCGAGCGATCCAGGAGTGTACAAGTTCTTTTGTACCCATCATTCGCCTACAATGTCCGGGCAATTGATTGTTCTACCACCTCCTACTGTAGAGAAGGCGACATCAGCAAATGGGGCCATATCGCAATAATTGGTCTGAAAGCAATATCTACCAATTTTTCCACTCAATTGATAATTCATCTATTTCGACCTGTAGTCGATAGGAATGTATTTACTATCTTGCCAATCTGAGCCGGATGTTGATTCATTACTGCGTGACCAGCATTTTTGATCTGTACAAGCCAGGCTCCTGGAATTTTGCTTGCAAGGATTAAAGTATTTCCATGCGGCACGTAGTTATTATCATCTGTTCCAGTTATAGCTAACGTGGGTTTTGCCAATTTCGCTTCCTCATCACAAGCATCACTCCAGTTGGTAGCCGTCCAAGCAAGTCCTACGTTGTTCTGCTTATTCGCTATTTCAGGGGTCAAACCAGGCTTCAATTGTTGTAATGATTTAGTGTTTGCTGAAATGACCGCAGATTGAGGATGCAGTTTAATCCATCCTGATCCTAACGAGGCAACATTAAGCGCTCTCAATTCCTGAGTAATGGGAATATTGTGTAGAGATTTGTTTACAACATCAGCTTGCAATTTCTTAAACTCTGGTGGTTTATGTATACCATCTTTTCCGCCACATGTTGTAGCAACAAGTATTAGTCTGTTAACCTTTTCTGGATGGCTAATTGTAAATGCCTGAGCTATATGTCCTCCCAAAGAATATCCCATGACATCTGCTTTTGGTATTTTCAGAGCATCAAGCAAACCAGCTGTTTCGTTTGCTAGTTGCTGATAAGTGTATGGTCTAGAACCAGCTGTTGTATTTGCAATTCCACGTTGATCAAACACAATCACTGTATGATTTGAAGAAATACCCGTTAAAAAGACGGATCCCAGGCATCCATACTATCAGAAGCACCATTGAAAAGTATTAGAGGATCACTTCTACCAAACATTTTGTACGCAACATCAATATCTCAAACATGGACTTTTTTTAATTGGATATTTTGCAAATTTATCGAATTCGCAGTATTAGAATTCGTTTGGTTTGGATCTGGTTGACCATATGCTACTTTAGTGATGCCAAAATAACCATAGTTACTAATTGATGAGATTGAGATAATAAGAGTAGATATGACAGCAATAATAACGACTAGATGATCTTTCCTAACAAGTCTGTGACTTGGCACGAATCCTATACAGGCTGCGAAGTATTTAAGGTAAATCTGACCTTAGACAAAAAGAGTTGTCGATTCGTAAAGTAAAGATGTGGTTAGTTAAAGTCAAGCCTCAAGATACTTGTTATCTATAGTATTCATTATTTGGCGCAAGTGTATCTGTGTCTGATCAATTGCTTGTTAGGTCAGAATACCTTGTTGTCTATTTCACTATTGGTGTAGATTATATACCAAGATTAGTAAACGACCCTAAACCAAATAAAAATGATCGTACCAAACTTAATTAGAGAAATTACTTATGTTCTCTGTATTGCAATAAAATGACTATAGTTTTCCTAAAAATGACAATATTTTATTAATTACTATCGTTGTGTTTATAACCTTGAGAACGGACTTATTGTTGAACACACTATATGTCAGCAGTACAGTCTGTGGTTTCGATGTTGATTAGCAGAAAGGCATCAATTGCACTAGGAATAGCGATAATTTTCATTGTAACTATTGATTTGCTTACGACTCGTCAGATTTTACCCTATAACAATGATACGGAAGCTGTAATCTTTATTTTGACTATAGTGATTGGTTATGGCATCGGTTCGTGGATCCTTTTGTCATTCACTAAACGATTAAGTAAAGACATTAGAGCTAAATCATACTTTATCAATCTAATCCATTGGACTGTTACCTTAATTCAATTCGCTCTATTAGGAATACTATTAGTTGTACTCTTTAGTAATACTACAGGACTTCTCTCTCCTCTAGTCCTTGCTGTCAGTTCTATAGTTGCAAGCATCATTATGGGGGCAATCTCATTCAAATTCTTCTCGTGGTATAAATTAAGTAAGTATAAAAATTTCACTATCTTGTGTTATGCTGTAGCAGCGATATTGATTGCTACTTCAATAGCACAAGAAGGTTTTAATAAATTACTACTGATACAAGTAGTACAGGAGCCTACGCCGCCAGGAGCAACTATCCAATCAACTTTTTTATACAAATCATCTGACAAATATAATGGTCAAATAGAATATAAGGTAGTAGGCCCTCACACTACTACACTTTATATTCTACCAAATTCGTACCAAGCACTTTGGGATATTGGTTCGGTGATTCCTATAGCGTTCGTATTTAGATGGTGAGCTTCTACTGCGCTTTTGCGTAGCTTTTATCAAACAATAGGTAAACTCCCTACTTCTTATTGGATTATTCTTTCACTTCCCCTAGTATTCTATTTTATTGGAAAAATATCAGTAGACTGGACAGGAGGAAGCTTCTTGGGAGTAGATGAAGAATATCGATATTATTTAAAACTCTTATTTAGAATGGGTAATGTTGCAGGAAGTATCCTGTTTGGTGTTGCCTTTTTTGTAATAGCAAGAAGAATGACCTCACCGAAATTAAAAGACTATCTTATAATTACAGGAATAGGCGATACGATAGTGGGTCTTGCACTTTCAACTTCAGGCCTGCAACAGACGTACGGAATCGCTGGACATTCCCTAGTACTATTATCTTCATATCTGTTTAGTATAGGACTGTATCTTTCGGCAATAGCGTTGTCACAGGATAGTTTGCTGAGAAGATCTATTAAAAAATCTGCAATAAATTTAATAGATGATATTGGATCGGCACAAATGGAACAACAGATAGAGGGAAGGGTAAAGAAGTTAGTTCGAAAAGAACAAAAAGAACTTGAGGGACAGACTGATGGCTTTTCAGATGAAGTTGGTGAGGATGAACTCAAAGAATACATGGAGTTAGTGATAGAGGAAACAAAGGACCCAACCAACTACTTTAAACAGAATGAATCTCGAAAATAGATCTTAGTCTGACCATATGGGAAGGCCGCTCTACCTATTTCTAGCAAACTCGCCATCGGAATTCAGTATCTAGGAATAAACCAAAATTGCTCTATGCCAAAAGTGAATTGTTGTAGATACTCTCCAACCTTGGTATAGTTTAGTATAATGAAGGCTCATTCGTCAGAATGGCTCTTGCATTGTAAGCTCTGCCATTTTGTGAACCTTTTCATGCAAGTCATTGAGAACTCTAGTCTAATTATAAATTTACAGACTCTTTGCTTTCTTGAGAAAAATCGGCAAGTCCATAGTTCATACTATTCAATTGTTTGGGCGACATTGTATGTAATGAAATCAATGCTATTATTATGACAGCCAATGGGTTTATGCTTGATTCCCATTATTTAGCTTTTTACTCTCAAGATAGAATCTGTGGATGTTACTAGCTATCTCGTCAAGGCAGTCTTCCGTAGCAAAGTGTCCTGAATCAAGCCTGTGTATCTCAGCGTTGGGTAGATCCTTCAGGTAAGCCTCGCCACCTTCTCTAGTAAAGAATATGTCATTTTGTCCCCAGAAAATCAATGACTTCGGTTGACGCTCCTGTAAGAATTTTTGCCATTTTGGGTATAGTGTTAGGTTGATGCGATAGTCATAGAACAAATCCATCTGCACACGTCTCGCATTAGGCCGTTCCATGAACCTAAAGTCCATGTTCCAATTATCCGGACTGATGATTTCGGGTTGCTTGTGGCCGTGTAGGTAGACTTGCTTTATCGTCTCGAGTTGTAGAAACCCATATAGAGTGGCTTCCGTTTCAGGAGTACGATTCTTCCAAAGCGCGTTACGCAAACCATCCCATGCACTGGTAAAGCCAATTTCATATGTATTTGTGTTCTGTATTATTAGCCACTCAAGCCATTCAGGATGCCGAGTCATGATTCGGAAGCCTACAGGCCCACCATAGTCTTGCATGTAAAGTCCAAAGTGTGTAAAGCCTATGGTCTTCAAGAAATCTTCCATTATCTCAGAAAGTCGATCAAAGGTGTAATTGAACTCTTTCGTACTAGGCATATCGGAATTCCCAAATCCAGGGTAGTCTGGTGAGACGACATGAAAATGGTCTGCCAAGGCTGGAATAAGGTTACGGTATTGATGAGAAGAAGAAGGCCAGCCATGAAGCAAGAGTAGCTTCGGATTAGTTGGTTCCCCTGATTCCCTGTAAAAAATAGATAGCCCATCAATCGTTACTGTTCTGTGAAGTGTACGTTTGCTAAGCAATTTTTGATTTGAAACTTGTTTGTTCATGTTAAATGAAACTCTTTATCTGTATACTTAACTATTGGGATTTACCAGTACCTTACTGTAAGCCAGTAGACGTAATAGCTGCAGAACGTTTGATTATAAGGTCATGATACTCTGAAAAACACTCTTCGAGATTTTCTGGAACAGCTTTGTAAAGACATAGTATAGTTATAGGCATTTCAGACCCTTTGATTGCTTCATTAGACATATTTTCAAGTTGGAGGGCTTCCTCATATCTTCCCTGTTCGATTAATTTAGTTGGCGAAGTGGCCAAGATATTTAGTCCATTTTTTGATTTCTGCTTTGCCAGTTCACCGATATCGCGTATACTATTAAGACTTGGCATAACAGAAAAGCTGCCGTCATCATAAAAACCTTCATCGGCTGGAATTACTATTATATCTTGTGAGTTGAATAAAAAATTTACGTTTTGGACTATGTCAATTGATTCTATGAATTTCTGTTGTTCTTTTGTGTAGATAAGCAAGACATTAATCTGATTGCGATCAATGCCCCGCCTTACATAGGCATTAACAATCTCCTTAAATTGTGATTCATTATTATATGTATAGACAACATGGTCACGATCCTTCATTTCTAAGATAATGTCACTTACATAATCCATCTTGTTGTAAATGGCTTCCTGCTCATCTAGGAATTGATTTATCATGTGTCTTAGGAGCTCAGGTTTACTAGACATACCCATACTTTTGGCCCTAGGTGTTTCTAGGAATTGATCCAATCTTTTGACCAGAAGTTTTGGAAGGTGGACATAATACCAATCCTTACGCCCCATAACATGAGTAGTTACAATGTGATATTATAGTATTGCATCCGATTAGATCAGTATCAATTCAGCCTATTCAAGCAGTCATTTATCTAATCAGTGTTCTGATTTCAGCATTTTGGTAGCATTAGAGTAAGAGCCTTGGATATTATAAATCCTGTTACTGTCCCGATAACTATCACCGGCTAAAGATTAGTCAGTCCGCACAAGAACACCAGCAGGAGAGATATTAGACCGACAACCCAGCCTATGTTAACATGATAAGTATAATTGCTTAGCCGGCCAAAAGCTAGATACATAATGCCGAATATGACTTATAAATCCGATGACGCCGGCGTCGACTCTATAATTCTATTATCTTTTCTTGCTCTCCTCATTTTATCGTCCAATGGCTACAGCTCTTCAGGATTTATCCCGTTGTCCACGTCATTCGCCGGGCACACAGGCGATCTCGTACGTCCTCATAAACTCGCCCAAGCCAAATTGTTCCGCAAAGTTCTTCCCATGTTGATTTAGATAAGCTTTTAAAAGTACTATACTATATGACAAATATTGTACTATATTTCATCACATATATAATAAATAATAACAATAATAATAATTATAGCATGAATAGTATAAAGTTTTCCTCTTTTGCAAGACTTTTGCTATTTACGATTGTTCCATTATTATTGTTACTGCCTTTAACGGAGAGTGTAATGGGAACTGCAGAGAAAACAGTACCAGCGATAGCACCGACGACGACGACGACGACGACAAATACTACTATTTCTCCTACTGCGCCTACCTCTGCTTCGAATCAGAATTGCTTAAGTTATGATCCTTCTAATAAAATAATTACAATAAAATGCAAATCTGCGACTCTAACTGATATAGATAATCAGCTTAATGATGATAGCATTTTAGACAGGCAGGCCAATAATGGAGTATGGTTGCTAAATGCAGGCATTTTAGTTGATAAAGGAGCTGTACTTAAGATAGATTCAAAAGATGTAAAGTGGCTTAAAATAATTGCAGACGGAAAGACCGCATATTCAATAGATGTACTAGGTGGCTTAAAAATTGACTCGGTGAAAATAACTTCTTGGAATCCTAGAACAAACAATTATGCAACGACTAACGGAACAAGAGATCTTTCTGATAATAAAGTGGTAAAGGGCGATCCTAGACCATATATAAGAGTGGAAGATGAAGCAACAGGCACAACAGACATTACTAATTCGGAGATAGCGTATTTAGGATATGAATCAGGGGTTGGTGGGGGGAAGCAGGGTCTGAGATACGACGGTGGAAATGGAAGTGTACTAAAAGGTAACAACATCCATCACCTCTATTTTGGCTTTTATTCCAGTGGAGTAGGTGGTATGGTAGTTGTGAATAATCATATACATCATAATGGTCATTATGGTTTTGACCCGCATACTGGAACTCATCATATGATCTTTCGCAACAATATCGTTGATGATAATGGTGGAATAGGTTTAATTTGTTCGCTGGATTGCCATCACATAACAATAGAAAATAACAAGATCTATAGTAACGCCAAAAGGGGTATAATGCTTAGCAGAAATATGTCTGATTCCATTGCAAGAAATAACATCATAAGCAACGAGGAGAATGCTATAACTATTTCAGAGTCACATCACAATAAGATTTACAATAATACGGTTTCTGATAGCGAAGGTGGAATAGATATAGATAAAGAGTCTCTTAACAATGCAATATATAATAATACTATGATAGTTGCAAATGCAACACAATCACCACAGTCATCATCTGATGCTATAGCGGTGGAAAAAGGCGCAGAAAAAAATAATGAAATATTTTCTAATAAAATAATAAATAGCAATCGCACTGTTTAGAAGATATATTGAACTCCAATTCAACGAGGGTGGAAAAGCCTACCTTTCTTGATATTCAATATAAACAATATTTGCTGCTATATATATACTATAATTTGATTGCAGCTGATTAAGTAAGTATTAATTTTGCCCCATTCATCTATCTTTCGTCTAGAATTTACCTGCTTTCTTGATATGATTGCATATTCCTTTTTTACGAGTCCATCTTGCCTGGCACATGCTCGCTGACGAAACTCGATCTAGATTTCGGATTCAGCGACCCGGTGGCTGTAGCATTAGGGATCTTCTACAAAAGCCGGCTAAGATCATATTTGTGAAACTGTGTTTATGAGATAATCCTGCAAATCCCGTAATGACTGAATATCGATGACCCTTCTTATAAATGGGTTCAAGGCGATTAGCGATAGTTTGAATAATAAATTCTACGTATTCAATATCTTGGCTGCTGTCTTGATCTCGGATATTCTTGTCTTTATGATTACTGTATTTGTCTCCTGTGGTCGTTTTGTTAACTGTTGGTCTAAGTCAATCGTCGAGTATTGCTAATAACTTGTCATACATTTTGTCGATTATCTTAATCCTATCTTTACCTATGGAGTGATATCTAATATTGGAATCATCCCTATGCCTACTAGGTGGCAAGGTTATTAGACCAAGAGAGTTGTCGGTCTTTATTTCAAATTCAAATCCATGTTTACAATGTCTGGTTCCAATGGGAGTATGTTGTTCATGAGACAGCCAGAAGATATGTCTACCATATTTTTTCTTTGTCTTAGATACAAATGTATTTTTACACATTTCGTCAATGAAATAAACGTCCTGCCCATTTGGGCCCCTAAGACGACCCAGAACCGTAAACACATGCTCACTATCTATATCAAGTGCATTAAGGTATAATGGTTGACCGTCTGGATCTCTAAGGTGTGTCCTGCCAAGAAGTGTTGCAACATTCTTAAATCTAATTTTTTCACTTTCGATTCTTTGAACATTCCAAAACTCAGGGTGATTGTAAATATAGTTTATCGGATGCTCTTCTCCGTCATCAGATTCCTGTTTTGATATCTCTCGGTCATCTTCAGTTAATAACCCATAAACATTAGGCGTTCTTCCATCGTCTGCAAGTGGAACCAAGATAACACCCATTTCATGAAGTCTTTTGATTTCTGCAACTGGAATATGATTATAGTAATGGGATTCATTCATCCTTACTTAGATTCTTCCTTGAAAAATAACGAAATTAGTTCTGGGACGTGGTCTATACTGGTTAGGACGCTTTCAAAGATAGGTTTGATTCTGTGATCCTTTCCGCACTTGAAACAGGATTTCTGCCGCATAGAATCTTCAATGTATAATTCATCTGTTCAATTACCTCTCGACATAACCAATCACGATCTAGGTCAATCTTGTCAAAAGATTTAATTTGCGGAGGATAGATATTGGTATTATCAATCATCTGAGGCTATTGCCTCCTCGCATGATGATTGAAGACTAGAGTTAGAAACCCCTTGGAACGGCATATCTAACTCTTTTTTATCATGACATAAACAACTGCAAATTACATGTAGTCCTAAACCTGACCACGTACCGCAACAATCAACATGATTGAAATTCCTGCAACTTCGACTAAGGAAATAGAAGTTTTTTGCATTTGATGTTGATTCTAGAGAGATCAGATTCTATATCCCACCCAGAGACCGTTCTCATCTAATTCATCCAATAGTCGCGATATAAGCTCAGAGAAAGATTCTCCGAACTTTCCTTTATTTCGAAGTTTATCGTAAATCTCTTGCCGAAGTGCTACATTAATTACCTTCTGCATATTGCATATACAGTATACATTGAATTCTTGTAAAGGTATTTTATGATTTGATGGTCGAAAATGCAAAAAACCTCAGTCTGGAATTGAATGAGGATGATAAAGAAATCTTAGATAAAGTTGTTCTAAATTATGCCGTGAAATTCTATGCTCTTACTCAACAATATCCTAGCCCCAAGAAATACGCAGAAGAGTACTTGTTGAAAGCAGTGAATAAAGATAGTAATATTGCAGCGGTATTTACTATCACCTATGCCATGACTAGTCCTCATGGTCAACAAATTAGACCTGGAGAATTGAATCAAAAACTTGCAAACAATATACAAAACGCATTCAAGGAACAATATATTGATGTGGCCAGCCAATTACAAAACAATGAATTCGTTAAGAAATTTCTCAGTCCTCACGATTTGCGGATGGACGTTTTAAAGAAACAGGAAGACCAAGGAATTTTCATCCATTTGACTACAGAAGAAGAGATTCGCCGGCAACAGGATAGAAGATCTCATTCATATGGAAGATCCTCATCTACAACGATCTATAACGAACGTGGAGGAAGGCTTTCTGTATATATATATTGGCCGACGACGTCGAGCGATTAAAAAGAGCCATGGAAAAAACTGGCAGCATTGAGTATCTTTACAGAGAGATGATCAAATCCGGACTGGCTGAGAAACTATTCAAATTTCATGCACTAGCGTTCCTCCACGCTGCCAAGCTGGATAAAAGGGTTCTCGATATGGCAATTGGAGCTGGAGCAAGTTTCTTTCAGGAGTCGCAAGGTACAGTCGATACTGCAAAGGCGTTTCAACAACTACAACAAATAGATGATAATAAATTAGAACAGACTATAGACAGTCAGATCAAATCAATAGTAGAAGATCGGGGTTACTATAGTATGTTATCTCTTGCAGGTTTATTGAAGTTATAGTTATCTTTGATCCGGTATAAACAATACCTGCTCAAGCATACTCAGAATCCGTATCTAAGTAGATCATTGGGTCGCATTGGGTATTGGTTTCAATTGACCTGAATCTATAAGTGTTTGGAGTAGTTGTTCAAATTCCTCTTGTTTCTTTACCAATCTCTGAATCTGTTTATCTTTTTCCTGCAACTGCGCCGAGATATCTGCCCCTCGTCTTTCTAGCTGTTGATAATCAAGAAATGTCAGATATGGTTCAATTTTTTGAAATAACGCAGCTTTTTCATCGATTGTACGTCGATAGTAGGTAGAGGAACTATGGCCAATCATAAACTCAGAAAAATCGCCATAGCCTAAATCTGAGATAGTAGATTTAACAAAACGTCTCATAGAATGTAATGTAATACGCCGGCGTCTACCATGGTCGAATTCTTCCCTGTCACCCATACCCATCCTATCTAATGTTTTAGCAAAACTGTTGGCAAAGTGATTATATATCCATCTAATGTTTGGATTAGCTTGATTCACTGCTAATAATAAATCACGATCATTTCTTCTTTGAGTCCTATATTCAATGTGTGTTTTTTCATTTTCTTTACCTTTAAGACATACCCTGCGTGTACGATGCTTATATTCCAACCATAATGAAATTTGTTGGACGAGTTCCTGAGTTAAGAAGACGAATCGAGATACCTTTGTTTTTGTAAATTCTCCTCGTATAAGTAACTTTGGTGGATTGGTAGTCAGATCACAATCAGCCAATCTGATAGATAATGCTTCAGATGCTCGCATCCCCGTTGCAGCAAGTAGCATTACGTATGTCTTTAATCTGATGTCAGAACATGCATTCAATATATTTGTGATATCCTCCTTAGTTAGAGGTTGTATATCTTTCCGAACAACCTTGGGCAATTTTACTTTGAGCTTGAATTTACGTGGACTTATTTCAACATCGAAATATTCAAGAAAGTTCTTTGCGGTTATTAGTCGTTGTTTTAGAGTTAGGGTCGAAATATTGTTGCTAGTTTGGAGATATAAAATGTAACTGCTTAAGACATCGTAAGGATCAAGTAAACGTTCATTAATCTTCATTATAAGATTATCCAAATTTGCTTTATATTCCATAAAGACAAATTCATTGAACCCCTTTAATCTGAGTTGATACTCACGAGCCGATCCCGCGTTCACCATGCTAATACTTTTGATGTATTTGCCTAGTGCATTCTGAGTTGGAAGAAAACGCGAGGTAGGGGATGACATTAAGCCATGTTTGGTTTTAATCAGCACTACGACTATTAGGAGTGGCTAATATTTATATTATTTGTATTGACATGGTTTAAAAATATATAAATAGGTCAATTGCTTCCTTACGATGTGCCTATTATCGCTATTTCATTATACCCTGGTAGAACTAAAGATCAGAAAGATGCATTTGCTCGGGCTGTAACGGATGCAGCAGTACAAATACTAAAAACTAAATCTGAACACATAATTATTACGTTTGATGAAAGACCAAAAGGAAATTGGTACATGGCAGGAAATCCGTTAGGATAGCTACCGAATAGTAGAATACTAGAGGCCATGGTAATAACTTTTA
>Ga0207699_10000803_pt1 | contig 14996 bp, 13 predicted proteins | sample LARL51metaG_FD_184344 | JGI IMG/M metagenome (GOLD analysis project Ga0207699, IMG submission 184344) | Corn, switchgrass and miscanthus rhizosphere microbial communities from Kellogg Biological Station, Michigan, USA - LAR L5-1 metaG... | ecosystem: Host-associated > Plants > Roots >...
AGCCGGCGGTTGGCCAGGCCTTCACCTTCCGCACCAAGCCGATGGGCGACTGGGACGGCGTCGTGCATTGCGAGGTGCTCGACTGTGACCCGCCGCGGCTATTGCGCTATTCCTGGAAGGGCGGATCGGATTCCAATCCGGACTATGGCTCACGCCTCGACAGCGTCGTGACCTGGACGTTGACCGCAGTCGATGGCGGCACCCATGTGCGGATGGTGCACGACGGCTTCATCTTCCCCGGCAACCGCTTCGCCTACGAGGCGATGAGCCCGGGCTGGGGGCGGGTGCTCGATGCCATCGGACGCGTCACGGCGGAAGCGTCCGCAAGCTAGAGCGTTTTCGAGCGAAGTGGGCACCGGTTCGCGTGAAGAAAACGCGTTGAAACAAGAATCTGGAGCCTCCGTTCCGTTTCATCGGAACGGAAAAGGCTATTCTCAGGCGAGCTGATCGACGCGGGTTCCCTGTCCCGGCGGCAATGGCGCGCGCGTCTGCTGCACGGTGTTGTCGTCGTTGTCGTTCTTCGGCGGCGGCGGCTTCTGCTGGCTGCTGTCGGTCGACACGATCGGGGTTGGCGGCACGCTCGAGGAGACGCTCGAAATCGTCATCAGTCAGATCCTCTGATCCTGCTGTTGTCCGGACGAGCCTGACGCGTTGCTGCCAACGAAATGCTGATCGAGCCGCTAAAATTGTCTGCAATCGGCGGTTGCGCGCCGTCATGGTGAACAGCGGATTCACGCGATCGCAGAAAATGGGCGAGTCGGATTGACCGGCTTGCCCTGCAGGGCGGGCGCAGGCAGCCTCGCCTCTACTGGTCCTTGCCGCGCGAGATCGTGATGGTGGATTCGGTCCTGGTCCGCACACAGCGCATGTCGAGCCGGCGGTAGCGGATGGAGATGTCGTCGCCGCGAAACAGCCCCATCCGTTTCACGCAGCGCGTCACGCCCTTGAGCATGTCGTCTTTCGGCAAGGTGAAAACGATGGCGCTTGCGCCCGCCATCAGGTCGAGAAAGGCCGCGGGCGGCTTGCGGTCGCTCTTGCCATAGAGCTGATTCGCGTAAGTCCGCGAGGAGCAGCCCAGCGTGATCTCGCGCGCATTGGGGTGGGCGAGGTAGATCACACCCGCGGCGGTCTGGCCGATGCGCACTCCGTCGATCTGGCTCTTGAGCTGGTTCGCAAGATCATCGCAGCGATCGGTGGCGCGGGCCGGTGAAGCTGTGAGCGCCGCAACCGCGAGCAGCAGAATGGCGGCAGCGGCCGATCTGACGCCAGGCAACGGATATGCGCGCAATTTGCTTGTCATGAAAACCCCTGAGGCGATTGAAGCCTATCGCGGGCGGTTCATGCAAGCCCTACCGGGGGTCGGGTCCACATCTCAGCAGGTACCGTGGCTCGGGCAACGCCATGGCCGTGCATCATCAAGAACCGGATTCCCGTGCCGTTCTCATCAGGAAGTCGAACACCTCATCAGGGGCGCCATTGATGACGTCATGGCCGCAGGCGATGCTGTGCACGATCCAGTCCGGATCCTGCCGCAGCCGCTGATATTGCGCCGCGAACGGGGTTGCTTCCCAGCCGCTGGCATAGACGAACACGCGCTTGGCCGGCATCGCGGCTTCGCCGATGCGCAGCGCCTGCAGGAACGAGCCGAGCGGGTGGGGCCGGCAACGCGGATCGCGCCCATCCGGCGGCAGCACGCTCAGGCCGTCATGGCGTGCGCGCTCGATCGCGAGCTTGCGGAAATAGTCGCCTGCAAGCTCCCACCATGACTGGCCGTCTTCGGGGACGAAGGCATCGAGATAGACGAGCGCGGCGATCCGTTCCGGCGCGCGCGCCGCCACGCCCGTTGCCACCATCCCGCCATAGCTGTGAGCGCACAGGATCACCTCGGCGAGGTCTTCGACTGTCATCAGCTCCAGCACGTCGGCGATATGCGTGTCGAGATTGATCGCGCCTGCCGGCTGGTCCGCTGCGGGATCAAGCCCGCTCAATGTGACCGCATAGGCCGCATGGCCTGCGCGCTTCAGCCGCGCGACGAACTCGGCAAATGTCCAGCCGCCACGCCAACCGCCTGGAATCAATACGAAAGTCGCCATCGCGCTGCTCCGTGGCCGCCATGCCGAAAGCTCAGTTGATGGCTTTCAGGTGGTAGTCTATCAGACCTGTCAAGAGCGCCGCGCGCGACCCATAACCGACGAGCCCCCATGAACGCCCCGTCAGCCTTTCCCGACCAGCAGAAGCCCGTTCCGCCCTACAAGCACACGCCGCTGTTTCCGCTCGGCGCGGACACGACGCCCTACAAGAAGATCTCGAGCGAGGGCGTGCGGGTTGAGAAGGTGTTCGGACGCGACATGCTGGTGGTGTCGCGCGAGGCGCTGCGGGCGCTGTCGGAAGCCGCTTTCGGCGAGATCAACCATTATCTGCGGCCAGGTCACCTGAAGCAGCTCCGCAGCATCCTCGATGATGCGGAGGCAAGCCCGAACGACAAGTTCGTCGCGCTCGACTTTTTGAAGAACGCCAATATCGCCGCCGGCGGCATTCTGCCGATGTGCCAGGATACCGGCACCGCGATCATCATGGGCAAGAAGGGCTGCAACGTCATCACGGACGGTGAGGACGAGGCGGCGCTGTCGGAGGGCGCGCGTGACGCCTATCTCCGCCGCAACCTTCGCTATTCGCAGGTCGCGCCGCTCTCGATGTATGAGGAAAAAAACACCGCCAACAACATGCCGGCGCAGTGCGAGATCTACGCCGAGGGAGAGGATGCCTACAAGTTCATGTTCATGGCCAAGGGCGGCGGCTCGGCCAACAAGAGCTTTCTGTTCCAGGCGACGCCGTCGGTGCTGACCAGGGATCGGCTGCTCGCCTTCCTGAAGGAGAAAGTGCTGACGCTGGGCACCGCGGCGTGCCCGCCCTATCATCTGGCCATCGTCATCGGCGGCACCTCGGCCGAACTCTGCATGAAGACCGTGAAGCTCGCCTCCGCGCGCTATCTCGACGCGCTGCCGACCCATGGCTCGGCTGACGGCAACGCCTTCCGCGATCTCGAGATGGAGCAGGAAATCCACAAGATGACGCAGTCGCTCGGCGTCGGCGCGCAGTTCGGCGGAAAGTATTTCTGCCACGACGTGCGCGTGATCCGGATGCCGCGCCACGGCGCCTCGCTGCCGATCGGGCTCGGCGTGTCCTGCTCGGCGGACCGCCAGGTGCTCGGCAAGATCACCAAAGACGGCATCTATCTCGAAGAGCTCGAGCACAATCCGGCGCAGTATCTGCCGGCGGTGGAGCAGGTGCTCGGCGGCGAGGTCGTCAAGATCGACCTCAACCAGCCGATGAAGGACATCCTGGCAACGCTGTCAAAGAATCCGATCAAGACGCGGCTGTCGCTCACCGGCACCATGATCGTGGCGCGCGATTCCGCGCATGCCAAGCTGCGCGAACGGCTGGAGCGGGGCGAGGCGCTGCCCGATTATTTCAAGAACCACCCGATCTACTATGCCGGGCCAGCCAAGACGCCGGAGGGCTATGCGTCAGGCGCGTTTGGCCCGACCACCGCGGGGCGGATGGATAGTTTCGTCGACCTGTTCCAGGCGGCCGGCGGCTCGATGGTGATGCTGGCGAAGGGCAACCGCGCGCCCGTCGTGCGCGAGGCCTGCAAGAAATATGGCGGCTTCTATCTCGGCTCGATCGGCGGCGCGGCCGCGAACCTCGCCGAACACTGCATCAAGAAGGTCGAGGTTTTGGAATATCCCGAGCTCGGCATGGAGGCGATCTGGCGCATCGAGGTGGTGGATTTTCCGGCCTTCATCATCATCGACGACAAGGGCAACGACTTTTTCAAGGAGCTCAATCTGGGCTGAGGGCCTTGTCTCATTGTTCGTCATGCCCGGCCTTGTGCCGGGCATCCACGCCTTTCTTTCACTGGATGCAAAGACGTGGATGGCCGGGACATCTGCGCGAAGCGCGCCAGACGCGCTTCGCGCTTTTGCCCGGCCATGACGACGTGTGTCGTGGTCTGCGCCTGTACGCCTCACGATCACTCGGCCGGGCTGAGTTTTGCTCGTAGCGACGGTGCCCACGTCGACAGCAGATAGAAGCCGATCGCGACGATCAACAGATGCTGGAAGCCGAGCAGGGTGGAAAACTGCTCTGCCAGCCCGCCGATCATCGCGCCGGCGATGTTTGATCCCATGGCGTGTTCGGGATTTTGCGCATCGCGGAATGACCGTGCGAAGATGATGCCGGCAAAGAACATCGGCCCGAGCGCGAGCAGGCAGGGCACGGCATAACGCCAGACGATACCGCCGCTCAAAAAGACGTCGAACGGGATCAGGACCGACGCCGCCAGGAACACGAGCAGCGCGCCGTAATGGATGTTCAGCCGCACGGCCGGCACTTTGATGACATAGAGATTGGCGAGCAGGATCAGCACCAGCGCGCTGAAGAACACCGCCGAATTGACCAGCCAGGTCGAGCCGAACAACAGCGCCATCTGCACCACGGCCTTGGTTTCCAGCAGCATGAAGGCGGCACCGAGGAAGAACATGCGAACATTGATCGGCGGGTTCGCGGTCCTGGATGTCCCCGTTGCCTTCATGAACAGCAGCACCATCGTGATGCCGAGGCCGCCGAGCAGCACCATGGAGCGTAGCGTCAGGTCGGGGATCAGGCGGTCGCTGACATAGAGGAACGGCCAGTCATCCGTGGTGAGCCTGGTCGATGAGGCCTGGTCGGCGATCAGTTTCGTCGGCGCGATCGGCATCCAGCTGCCGGCGCCCGACTTGGGCTGCCCGTCGAAGCCGTTGACGACAAGGTTTTCCGCCGGCAGCTGGTTCATCCAGAACGTGCCGTGCTGCTTGAAAGCCTGCGGGATGCGTTGATTGCAGCCGGCAACGATGGTCACGAAGCCGGCCTGTTCGGACGCCTTCAGCGTCTCGGTCGAGGGGATCGGCATCACGAGCGGCTCGCAGCCGAACACCTGCTGCGCCATCGCGGCGACACGCTGCACAATCCAGCCCTGGCGATAATAGTTGTACATCACGAACACGCCGTCGCTCTTCAGCACGCGGCGGACATCTTCAAACGCCTGCTCGGTGAACAGATAGCTTTCGAGGCGGATGTTGGCGTAGCCGGAGTGCAGGATCAGCGAGTCGACCAGGGCGTAGACGACGAGGTCGTATTTCTGCTCGGTCGTGCGCAGGAAATGCCGGCCATCGTCGAGATGGCGGACGACGCGCGGATCCGCATAGGGTTGGTCCGGATGCTGGTGGATGCCGATGTCCTGGATCACGGGATCGATCTCGACGGCATCGATGCGCGACACGCCATGGCGCAGCGCATGCGCCAGGTCATTGCCGGAGCCTGCGCCGATCACCAGTGCATTCTCGAACGGCGCGCCGCCGCTGCGGTTCTGCAGCAGATGGATCAGGGAATAGATCGCGCCGCGCTGTGCGAAGGGCTGCATCTGCTGATGGCCGATATTGTTGACCGTCAGCGTGTCGGTCTCCTTGTCGTGATCGACGGCATAATAGGGCGACCAGCGGACCTCGTGCTGGCTGAATGATTGGGCCGGAATGGCCGCAAAGGCGATCACGAGCAGGAGGGCCGTGCCGCGGACAGCCGTCAGTGCGCCGGCCTGATGGAGCAGATAGGCGCTGCCGGCGGCGATGATCAGCAGCCAGATCGCGGGCGGCGCCTGCAGGAAGGAGATGGCGGAGAAGCCGATGATGCCGGCGAGGCTGCCGCCGATATTGAACGAATAGGCCTTGATGCGATCGGGATAGGCTTCGAAGGCCCGGCCCATGACCTGGCCGAGGCCGACGAACGTGAGCGCGATCAGGATGAAGAACAGCCCGGCGATCCATTCGATCGGAACGACGAATTGGGCGAGATCCGGGTTGCGATATTCCGTGCCGAAAAACACCTCCTGCGGCGAGGCCTGGTGACCGACGTCGACCGCAAGCCCCTGCCAATGACCGTAGAGCAGCACGGTCAAGCGCGCGACCGCGAACGTTCCGGCGGCGATCAGCGGAAACCATTTCATCCAATCGAAGCGCTGGCGCGCTGCGAGGCAGCCGCAGGACATGCCGAGGAAGCAGGCGAGCAGCACCACATTGGTGAAGAACTGCAGGAAGATCACGTTGGCCGAGAACCAGCGAATGCTCGCGAGCTCGAGGAACAGGACGAGAAAGCCGACCAGAAACAGATTGAGTCCATGCTGGGACACGGAGGCGGTGCGAGGCTCGGTCATGTGCATTTCATCCCTTCACCGGGGCAGAACATCCTTCGGGGTTAAGGGAGCGTAGCGGGGCCCGCGCAACGGAAAGTTAACATGATACCGGGCGGGCGCCCCATCACCTGACGAGATAAGCTTACGGTTTACGAAACAAGACCAGCGCAAAACCGGCATTCGAACCGCCGCGCCTCAAGCTCTGCACCTCAAAATGAGTTGCGTACCTCAAAGCCTCTGCTAAGGTCGCCGGCCATGACGGAGCAGGATATCAGCCCACCCCTGACGCTGAAGGACATCGCGCGCCGCGCGGGCGTCAGCCTGGCGACCGTCGACCGCGTGCTGCACAATCGCCCCGGCGTGAAGCCGGACACCGCCCGCCGCGTCCGGGAGGCGATTGAGCGCAATTCCTTTCAGCCGCATGTGGCCGCCGCCGAACTCGCCCGCGGCCGGCTCCGCCGGTTCGCCTTCGTGATGCCGTCCGGGCCGAACCTGTTCATGCAGCAGATTCTGGCGCAGCTGAGCGAGATGTCGACCTGGCTGTCGGCGCGACGGCTCGCGGTGCAGACCGTGACCACGGATGTCTTCGAGCCGACGGCGCTGGCGACCACGCTGGAATCGCTGGGTGAGGGGTTCGACGGGGTTGCGGTGGTCGCGCTCGATCATCCGCGGGTCCGGGCGGCCATCAACGATCTCGTGGATGGCGGCGTCAAGGTGGTGACGCTGGTTTCCGACGTGCCGTCGTCGCGGCGCCATTATTATGTCGGCATCGACAACATCGCCGCCGGCCGGACCGCCGGCGCGCTGGTTGGCCGTCTCACCGGCGCGGGAGCCGGAAAGGTCGCCGTGGTCGCGGGCTCGACCGCGCTGCGCGACCATGCCGAGCGCATTTTCGGCTTCAACCAGGTGATGGTGTCGGAATTTCCGCACCTCGAAATGCTGCCCGTGGTTGAGGGGCGTGATGAGGACGAGCGCTCAGAACACCTCATGATGAGGTTGCTCGGCGCGCATGCCGATATCGTCGGGCTCTACAATGTGGGCGCCGGCACACCGGGCGTCGCCAAGGCGCTGATCGAGGCCGGGCGCAACAAGCAGGTGGTCTTCGTCGGGCATGACGTCACGGTCATGACGCGAAAACTGCTGCTGCAGGGCGTGATGGATGCGGTCATCTCGCAGAATCCGGGGCATGAGGCGCGCGCCGCCGTCCGCGTGCTGCTGGCGCTCGCCCGCGGAGAACCGATCCTGAGCGAGCAGGAGAAGATACGGATCGACATCGTGATGAGGGACAATTTGCCGTAGCGCTATGGCATCAGAGTTCGGGCCTCATGGTTCGAGACGCCGCGCCAGAGCGCGGCTCCTCACCATGAGGGTCTAGCCCGGAGGTCGGTCCTCATCCCGAGGAGCGTCGCTTGAGCGATGCGTCTCGAGGGATGGCCCCGGGAGAGGTGAACACCTACGCGGCTGCTTCAGGCGAGATGACTGGAGCGGGAGTTCGAAATGAGACGGCCCTGGGCGGCAAGGCGACCTGAGTTCGCGCGACGCCTTAAGGTTTGGAGGGAGGACGACAGGTGTATTTGGGCATGGACGTCGGCACGTCCGGCGTGAAAGCCGTGCTGATGGACGCCGCGGGCGCGATCGTCGCGACCGGTTCGCGCGCGCTGACCTTGTCGCATCCGCATCCGCTGTGGTCCGAACAGGATCCGGACGCCTGGGTCAGTGCCGCGATCGGCGCCGTCGACGATCTTGCCGCATCCCATCCCCGTGAGATATCTGAGGTGCGCGGCATCGGCCTGTCGGGCCAGATGCATGGCGCGACGCTGCTCGGCGCCGATGGCGCGCCGCTGCGCCCGGCCATCCTCTGGAATGATGGCCGCTCGCATGCCGAGTGCGCCGAACTCGAACGCCGCTGCCCGGCGCTGCATGCGATCGCCGGCAATCTGGCGATGCCCGGATTTACCGCGCCAAAGCTGATGTGGGTGGCGAAGCACGAGCCCGAGGTGTTCGCGCGACTGGCGAAGGTCTTGCTGCCCAAAGCCTATGTCCGCTACCGGCTGACCGGCGAGATGGTCGAGGACATGTCGGATGCGGCCGGAACGCTCTGGCTCGACGTCGGCCAGCGCGCCTGGTCGGACCAGGTGCTGGCGGCGACCGGGCTCGGTCTCCAGCATATGCCGAGGCTCGTCGAAGGCGACGAACCCAGCGCAACACTGTCGCCCGATCTGGCGCGGCGCTGGGGCATGGGACAGAGCGTGATCGTGGCCGGCGGCGCCGGCGACAACGCGGCGAGCGCGATCGGGCTCGGCGCCATTGCGCCGGGCGATGCGTTCCTGTCGCTCGGCACGTCAGGCGTGCTGTTCCGTGTCACCGACAGATTTGCGCCGGCGCCGGCGTCTGCGGTTCATGCGTTCTGCCATGCGCTGGGCGGGCTCTGGCACCAGATGGGTGTGATGCTGTCGGCAGCCGCGTCGCTGGCCTGGCTTGCAAAAATCCTGGCGACGCCGGAATCGGAGTTGCTGGCGCCGCTCGGCGATGTCGTCGACCGCCCAAGTCCGGTGCGCTTCCTGCCTTATCTCGATGGCGAGCGCACGCCACACAATGACGCCACCGCGGCCGGCGCACTCATCGGCCTGCGCAGCGCGACCGACCGTAACGCCATCGTCCAGGCCGTGCTGGAAGGCGTCGCCTTCGCCGCACGCGACAATTTTGCCGCGCTCGCAGGCTCAGGCCCTGTGATCACCGAGGTCGATCTGGTCGGCGGCGGTTCGCGCTCATCGCTGTGGGCGCAGATCATGGCCGATGTGCTGGGCATCCCGGTCCACCGTGTCGAGGAGGGCGAGGTCGGCGCTGCGCTCGGCGCCGCGCGGCTCGGCAGGCTGGCCGCGACCCGCGAGAAGCCGGCCGAGGTGTGCCGCCGTCCGCGCCGGCTCGCGACCTTTGTGCCGCGCCCCGCAGCGGTCGCCGCCTACGACGATGCCTATGCGCAGTGGCGCAAGCTTTATCCCGCTCTGAAGGAGTTTTTCCCGTGAACGCACCCGCCCGGTTTTTCGAAACGACCGCCCCGATTTCCTTTGGCGGGCCGCAGGCGCCGTCGCCGCTCGCGTTCCGCTGGTACGACAAGGACCGCATCGTGCATGGCAAGCGGCTGGAGGAGCACCTGCGCTTCGCCGTCTGCTACTGGCATTCGCTCTGCTGGGTCGGCAGCGATCCCTTTGGCGGCGAGACTTTTCTGCGGCCCTGGCATCACGGCACGGATGCGATGGCGCTCGCCCGTGCCAAGGCCGATGTCGCCTTCGAGCTGTTTCGGCTGCTCGACGTGCCGTTCTTCACCTTCCATGACGTCGATGCCGCGCCGGAGGGCAAGACGCTCGCCGAGTCCGTCAAGAATCTGAACGAAATTGCCGACATCTTCGAAGCGAAGATGGCCTCGCAGAAGGTGCGGCTGCTCTGGGGGACCGCCAACCTGTTCTCGAACCGCCGCTACCTGGCGGGCGCGGCGACCAATCCCGATCCGCAGGTGTTTTCATATGCCGCGGGGCAGGTGAGGGCGGCGCTGGAGGTGACGCACCGGCTCGGCGGCCAGAATTATGTGCTGTGGGGCGGGCGTGAGGGTTACGAAACCCTGCTCAACACCGACATGAAGCGCGAGCTCGACCAGCTCGGCCGCTTCGTCTCGCTGGTGGTCGAGCACAAGCACAAGATCGGCTTTCAAGGCCCGCTCCTGATCGAGCCGAAACCGAAGGAGCCGACCAAGCATCAGTACGATTTCGATGTCGCGACCTGCTACGGTTTTCTGGAGCGCTATGATCTCCTGAAGGACGTCAAGCTCAACATCGAGCAGAACCACGCCATCCTCGCCGGCCACTCCTTTCAGCACGAGATCGCGTTGGCGCGGGCGCTCGGCGTGTTCGGCTCGCTCGACATCAACCGCGGCGACGACCTGCTCGGCTGGGACACCGACCAGTTCGCGATGAACGGGCAGGAGCTCGCGCTGGTGTTCCACGAGCTCCTGAAAGGCGGCGGCTTTACGACCGGCGGGCTCAATTTCGACGCGAAGATCCGCCGCCAGTCGATCGATCCGGACGATTTGATCCATGCTCATGTCGGCTCGATGGATGCCTGCGCGCGGGCCTTCCTCGCCGCCTCCGTCATGCTGGACTCCGGCGTGCTCACCGATGCCCTGAAGGAGCGCTATGCGGGGTGGGACGCCCCGGAGGGACGCGCGATCCTCGCCGGCGAACGCTCGCTCGCCGACCTTGCGGACCGTGTGCTTCGCTCGGGCAGCGACCCGCAGCCGCGCTCCGGGCGCCAGGAATTTCTGGAATCTCTTGTCAACCGTTACGTCTGATCGTGCCATGATGCGACACAACATCGAATGGACGGGAGGACTGGCATGACACCGGCGGCGGTCGAGCAACCGCAGAGCGCACCGCTCTTGGAGTTGAAGGGCATCGGCAAGGAGTTTGGCGCGATCCGCGCCCTCCACGACGTCGACATGAAGATCTATCCCGGCGAGGTGGTCGGGTTGATGGGCGACAATGGCGCCGGCAAGTCGACGCTGGTGAAAATCATCGCCGGCAATTTTCGGCCGAGCCATGGCGAGATGGTCTTTGGAGGCGACGCGGTGCATTTCCATCGCCCGGTCGACGCCCGCGCGGTCGGCATCGAGGTCGTCTACCAGGATCTCGCGCTTGCCGACAATCTCACCGCCGCGGCCAACGTCTATCTCGGCCGCGAACTGACGCGCAAGGTCGGTCCGTTCTCGCTGCTCGACCACAAGGCGATGGCGGCGCGCTCGCTCGAGCTGTTCGGCGAACTGCGTTCCGAGACGCTGCCGTATAATCTGGTCAAGCAGATGTCGGGCGGCCAGCGCCAGGCGGTGGCGATCGCCAGGACGCGGCTCTCCAACGCCAGGCTGGTGATGATGGATGAGCCGACCGCGGCGATCTCGGTCCGCCAGGTCGAGCAGGTCCTGAGCCTGATCCACCGGCTCAAGGAGCAGGGCATCGCGGTGATGCTGATCTCGCACCGCATGCCCGACGTGTTCGCCGTCTCCGACCGCGTCGTCGTGATGCGCCGGGGCGAGAAGCGGGCCGACAAGCCGATCCGCGATACCTCACCGGAGGAAGTCACCGCGCTGATCACCGGTGCCAAGGAGGCGGCGTGATGTCGGTGCCCATGGAATCCCCGGTCACCTTCTCCAATGTCAGCCAGGCCAAGTGGTGGCGCCGCGGCATCTTCGCCACGCAGACCGGCTACGTCACGATCGCGCTGATCCTGCTCGTCGTGGTGATGAACTTCGCCTCACCGTACTTTCTCACGGAAGGCAACATCCAGAACATGGCGAAGAACTTTTCGTTCATCGCCATCGCCACGCTCGGCATCACCTTCGTGATCATCACCGGCGGCATCGATCTCTCGGTCGGCTCGATGATGTGCTTTGCCGCGATGGTCACCTCGATGGTCATGACGGAGCTGTCGACCCCCGGAGCGGCCGGCGGCGCCTGGTTCGTGCATCTGGCCACCGACGGCAAGACCGTGCTGGCCAACGTGCCGGGCCTGATCCTTTTGATCTCGGTCCTTGCCGGGCTTTTGGCAGCCTTGATCGTCGGGCTCATCAACGGCTTCTGCGTCGCGGTGCTCGGCCTGTCGTCGTTCGTGACCACGCTCGGCATGCTCTCGATCGTGCGCGGGCTCGCCTATGTCGTGTCCAACGGTCGCGGCAGTTTTCCGGGCGGGCCGGATGCCGACTATTTCTACGCGCTGACCTCGGGCGATCTCTACGGGCTGCCGGCGCCCTTCATCTATCTGATGATCCTCGCGCTGGTGATGGCCGTGGTGCTCCACCACTCGAGGTTCGGCCGTCACGTCTTTGCGCTCGGCGGCAACGAGAACGCGGCCGAGCAGACCGGCATTTCGGTGACCCGCGTCAAGATCGCGGTCTATGTGATCAGCGCGCTGGCCGCGGGCCTGCAGGGCATCATCATCTCCGGCTGGCTCGGGTCGGCGCCGGCGAACATGGCGACCTCCTATGAGCTCAACGTGATTGCCGCGGCCGTGATCGGTGGCGCCAATCTCGCGGGCGGCATCGGCGGCCCGCTCGGTGCCATCGTCGGCTGCGTGCTGCTCGAGGTGATCCGCAACGGGCTCGTGCTGGCGCAGGTCAATTCCTACTGGCAGCAGACCCTGGTCGGCGTGATCATCATCGCGGCGGTGCTGGTCGATCGTGTCAGGTCGAAACTTTCGTAGAGCGTGATCCCGGAAGCGGTTTTTCGAAGGGATCATGCTCGAAAAGGATACTGGTTCGGGGGGCGCCAACAGGCGTCATCGTCTATCCGCCTCCGGACCAGACTGTTTTCAAGGATAGGCAAAAATATTGAGGAGGAGACACGTGAAGAAAATTCTGCTTGCTGCTGCCGCTGTTGCCATGATGGCGGCCCCGGCGTTTGCCGCGAACTACAAGTTCGCCGTGGTGCCCAAGGCGATGAACAATCCGTTCTTCGACGTCGCACGCGACGGCTGCATGAAGCGCGCCAAGGAGCTCGGCAACGTCGAGTGCATCTACAAGGGACCGATCGAGCACGAGCCGGCGACGCAGGCGCAGATCATCCAGGACTTCATCACCCAGAAGGTGGATGGGCTGGCGATCTCGGTCGCCGACGTCGCCTCGATGACCAAATCGATCGAGGCCGCCACCGCGGCCGGCATTCCCGTCATCACCTTCGACGCGGACGCGCCGGGCTCCAAGCGCATTGCCTATATCGGCACCAACAACAAGGATTTTGGGCTCGCGCTCGGCAAGCAATTGCTGCAGCTTCGCCCAGACGGCGGCAAATACGCCATGGTGTCCGGCGGCCCCGGCGCCAAGAACCTTGCTGAACGTGTTGATGGCGTCCGCGAGGCGCTGAAGGGATCGAAGTGGGTCGAGGTGTCGGGCTCGCCGACCTTCTGCAACGACGATTCCGCACTCGCCGTGCAGCAGATGACCGATCTGCGCACCGCGACGCCGGATCTCGCCGCGATCGTGCCGGTCGGCGGCTGGCCGATGTTCGCGCCCGAGGGCTACAAGGCCTTCGTCAACAAGAACAAGAAGGACATCGACGCCGGCAAGTTCACGCTGGTCGTGGCCGATACGCTGAAGATGCAGCTCGAACTGCTGCGCGACGGCTATTCCAACGCGCTGACCGGCCAGCGGCCGTTCGAGATGGGCGAGAAGGCGATGGACGCGCTGGTGGCGATCAAGAAGGGCGAGAAGGTGCCCGAGGTGATCTATACCGGCCTCGACCTCGTCACCAAGGACAACGTCGCGCAGCTTCTCAAGTAAGAGCGTTCCCTCCCGAGGGATAAACTGACGGTCCGGGGAATAGACCCCGGCCGTCCTTTTTGGGTCTAGTCGAAGTAATTTCAGGTCTCACCAAGACCGTCATTGCGAGCCAACGGGGCCGCGCAAAGCGCGGCCCCGTAATAAACTCAGCGAAGCAATCCAGAATAGTGCCGCAAGGCAAGGCTGGATTGCTTCGTCGCGTTGCTCCTCGCGATGACGGAGCAAATTCAGGTGGCCGTTACGCCCGCTTGCCGGTGAACGGAAAACTGCCCATCGGGCCGATGCCCATGTCGCCGGACATGCTGTCGCCGGACACCTTGCCGGTAAATTCCAGCGTCAGCGGCATCGGATTGGTGATCGAAACCTTCCACGTGAGGTCGTTGCCGTTCACGGTGCCGTCAAAAATCTCTGCCGTATTGCCTTCGGCGCCCTGCGTGCCCGTCAGCGTGCTCCCTGAGCTTTTCACGCTCAGGGTCGCGTTGCGCTCGCCCATCGGGGTCGTCATGGTCAGGTTCCAGTCGCCGTCCACGGCCATTTGTCACTCCTCGTTCGCTTAAAGACTTCACAAAACCGGACCCGGTTCTGGAATAGGGGGTGGGGACCGCGCGGGCTATAGCGCATTCCGCCGCGCAAGAACACCAAGCTCCCGATCATTGCGGCGATCAGGCGCGGGCCGCACGGATGCGGCTTGTCACCACCACTCGAAAGATAACATATTGCACTACGAATGCCAGAATCTTGGCGCCGACCGCGACCACGGAGACATAGATCGACCACAGCGTGAGGTTGCCCGTCATCGCGACCGCAATGGTGCCCGTGCCGAGCGCGAACATCAGTACGGCCCAGGCAAAGCCGGCCGCGGTGACATATTCCGGAATGGTCTCGGTCACGCGCGACGGCATGTAGCGCAGCATCCAGCCGCGCCTCAGCATGATCGCGCCGATCGCGAAATGCGCGATCGCGGGCTTGGCCAGCACGAAGCGGGGATCATGGGTGAGGAGGGTGGCGCTGCCGAGCACGATGACCAGCGCGAGGCTCGCCCAGGTCATGAAGCCGAGCGACTGTCCCTTGACGCGGGCGTAGATCACCTGGCCGATGGCGCCTGCGATCGCGACCGCGGTCGCCAGCACGAGGCTGTCGGTTGCAAGGTAGATGACCAGGAACAGGATGGTCGAAAGGAAATCCGTTCCTAGCCTGACAAAGACGTCCCGCATCGTTGCTCCCTATCGAGGCTGCAGCGCCTGACGAATGGCGATTGGTGTTAGCGTGTTTCGGTGAGTGCGCCGGGCTGATGCGAGCCGTCCTTTGCCTTGCGATACTCGGGATACCACCGGGTGAAATAGAGGGCACTGTTGCGCGCGCCGAACGCGATCGCAAGACCGGTCCAGAACGGCAGTCCCGGCAGATAGATCATCAGCAGATTACCGGCCATCATCAGGATCGTCGCCA
>Ga0207699_10000808_pt1 | contig 14932 bp, 14 predicted proteins | sample LARL51metaG_FD_184344 | JGI IMG/M metagenome (GOLD analysis project Ga0207699, IMG submission 184344) | Corn, switchgrass and miscanthus rhizosphere microbial communities from Kellogg Biological Station, Michigan, USA - LAR L5-1 metaG... | ecosystem: Host-associated > Plants > Roots >...
CGTCGAAGAGTGAGCTGAGCGCCGCGCGCCCCGCGTCGTCGAACGCGGCCGGGTAGTACATGGCCGTCGAGGAGTCGAGCACGGACAGCGCGGTGTCCAGGTGGTAGAACCGCGGGTCCACGAGCCGCAGGCTCACCACCCGCCGGCCGAACACTGCCGCCAGCTCGCCGGCCGCCGCCTCGTCGCTGCGGAAGCCGTACCCGGCGAGCACGGTGTCACCGGCGACCAGTATGTCGCCCTCACCCTCGTTGACGAACCGCGGCTCGTGCACCGAGGCCCAGCCGTGCGCGCGGAACCAGTCCATGTACGCATCGGCTTCCGCGGCCCGCTCCGGGTGCCGGAACCGCACGCCGAGCACGGTCCCGTCGATCACCGTGGCGCCGTTGGCGGCGAACACCATGTCCGGCAGCTCAGGGCGCGGCTCGATGGTGTGCACGGTGTGCCCGAGCCGCAGGTAGGTCGCGCGCAGCCGGGTCCACTGCCGCATCGCGAGCCCCGCGTCGGCGGGCTCGTCCGGCCGCATCCACGGGTTGATCGCGTACGTCACGTCGAAGTACGCCGGCGGGCACATCAGGTAGGTCCGGGGTGTCCCGTCCCGGCGCGATTCGTCGATCCTCATACTGCCATGGTATGAAGCAAAATCGATTTATGAACAGATCGCGGTCATGCGTCCCAACGACGATTCGTTGCGTTTCCGTCGAGTAATACGGCGATTCGTTGCGTGTCTGCCGCTCACCGGCCGACGTCGCGCGCCAGGTCCAGCCCGACTAGCCGGTCCGCCGCCGCGAACGTCTCGAACTTCACCCCGTCCGGCACGCTCGCGTCGTCCGCCAGCACGGCCAGCTCCCCGAGCGCAGCCGGCGTGTCGAGCCCGTCGGCGAACGCGGCGCCGATCGCGTCCGCGTACGCCCGCGACATCGCCCCGCTCGGCGACCGCGCCCACCCGGCGACCAGCTCACGCCACCGCGCCAGCTCCGGGTCCCCCCCGTCGCGCGGGCTGAGGTCCGCGGTCAGCTCCGCACCGTACCCCTGTCGCATCAGATTCATCCGAACGGCAAGGGGCTCCGCCCCGAGCTCAATTAGCTCTACGTCCGCGGCCGGCCCGCCAGCGGCACCCGGCACCTTGATCCAGTGCCGGGCCAGCGGTTCCACCCTTGGCGCGGCCGTCTCGCCGACGGCGTGGACCCCGACATCGAAGACCGGCTCGCTGATTCCGTCGTGGAAATGCCCGGCCAGCTGCTCCGCGTGAAAGGGCCTGGTCAGGGTGTGCCCCGGCGGGTGGATGTTCAGCCGGCCGCAGGCGGCCCGCAACTCGGCTTCCCGCCCCGGATGCAGATCGATGACGGCGGGAGTCAGCCCGGTCTGTTCCGCGTAACGTCGCAGCAGGTCCGCGGTGAGATAGCTGCGCAGCTGCCCGAGCCCGGCAGAGCGGGCCGCGACCAGCACCCGGAACTCCCCGCGGTGCGCCGGATGCACCTCGACGCCGTCTAGCCTCAGCATGCTGCCACGTTAGCCGGTCGCTCTTTACACTCCGCCGGTCAGTGTCACTCCGCCGTCGAGCACCAGGGTCTGGCCGGTGATCCAGCTCGCCTGGTCGGACAGCAAGAACGCCACCGCGCCCGCGATGTCCTCGGGCACCCCGAGGCGCTTGAGCGGATAAGCGGCCGCCACCTGCTCCTCGCGGCCCTCGTACAGCAGGGTGGCGAACTGCGTCTTCACGATGGCGGGCGCCACCGCGTTCACCCGGATGCGCGGGCCAAGCTCGACGGCGAGCTCCGTCGTCAGCCGGATCAGGGCCGCCTTGCTGACCCCGTACATGCCGATCCCCGGGCTGGGCCGCACGCCGGCGATTGAGGCGACGTTCACGATCGAGCCGCCATGCTCACCCATCCAGGCGTCCCGCGCCCGCCGCGTCCAGGCGAGCGGCGCCAGCACGTTGACCGCGAGGATCTTGGCGGCGGCCACCGGATCGACGTCGGCGATCGGGCCGTAGACGGGGTTGATGCCGGTGTTGTTGACCAGCATGTCCAGGCTGCCGAACGCCTCGAGGGTCCTGGTGACGGTTTCCGCTTGGTGCCCGGCGTCATCGGACTTGCCGGGCACCGCGATGGCCACGTCAGGTCCGCCGAGCTCCGCCACGGCGGCGTCGAGCGCTTCCTGGCCGCGGGCCGTGACGCACACCCTGGCGCCCTGCCGCACGAGTTCCGCGGCGATTCCCAGGCCAATGCCGCGGCTGGCGCCGGTGACGATGGCGACCCGATCCTTGAGCGCTTCCATGTGCTTCTTCCTGTTCCGCCGGTGTCAGCTAGCCAGGGCGTGCAGCCGCTGGCCGGCGGCGGCGACCCGTTCGTCGGTCGCGGTCAGCGCGACCCGGATGTGGCCGGTGCCGGCGGCTCCGTACATCGAGCCGGGCCCGACGAGGATGCCGCACTCGGCGGCGAGCAGCTCGCAGGCCGCCCAGCCGTCAAGCCCCTGGCGGGCCGCCCACAGGTACAGCCCGGCCTCGGAGTGGTCGATGCGGAACCCGGCGGCGGTCAGCCCCGCGGCGAGGATCTCCCGGCGCGCTCCGTACCTGGCCTTTTGCTCCGCGGCGTGCGCGTCGTCGGACAGCGCCGCGGTCATCGCCGCCTGCACCGGGCCCGGCACGATCATCCCGGCCTGCTTGCGCACCAGCAGCAGCTGCGAGATCAGCGCCGGGTCGCCGGTGACGAAGCCCGCCCGGTACCCGGCCAGGTTCGACCGCTTGGACAGCGAGAACACGGCGAGCACCCCGTCGAGCGACTCGCCGCGGACCGACGGGTGCAGCACGGTAACGGGGTCGACGGACCAGCCGAGCTCCAGGTAGCACTCGTCGGAGGCGAGCACGCAGCCGCGGTCGCGCGCCCACCGCACGGCGTCCCGCAGCTCGGCGGCCGACAGCACCCGGCCGGTCGGGTTCGACGGCGAGTTGACCCACCGCAGCCGCGCCGCGTCAGGCCCGCCGTCGAGCAGGTCGCTAGGCACGGACCGGGCGCCGGCGAGGCGCGCGCCGATGTCGTACGTCGGGTACGCCAGTGCCGGGTAGATCACCGTGTCATCGGGACCGAGCCCCAGCATCACGGGGAGCCAGCCGATGAACTCCTTTGTCCCGATCACCGGGAGCACCGACGCCGGGTCCACCCGGACGCCGTGGCAGCGCTCGAGCCACCCGGCGGCAGCCGAGCGAAGCTCGGCCGTCCCCGCGGTCAGCGGGTAGCCGGGCCAGTCGGAGGCCGCGCCGAGTGCTTCTTGAATGACTGGCGGCACCGGGTCGACCGGCGTCCCGATCGACAGGTCGACCGCGCCCCCAGGGAACGCGCGGGCCTTTTCCCGTAGCGGCGCCAGCTCGTCCCAGGGGTACTCAGGAAGTCGGGCGGCGAGGGTCACTCTTCCGTGGCCTGCGGCGGCAGCGCCGCGACCAGCGGGTGATCCTTCCCGATCTTGCCGGTCTTGGACGCACCGCCAGGGGAGCCAAGTTCCTCGAAGAAGTCGACGTTGACCTTGTAGTAATCCTTCCACTGCTCAGGCACGTCGTCCTCGTAGTAGATGGCCTCAACTGGGCAGACGGGCTCGCAGGCGCCACAGTCCACGCACTCGTCTGGGTGGATGTAGAGCATGCGCTCGCCCTCGTAGATGCAGTCCACCGGGCACTCTTCGATGCACGCCTTGTCAAGAAGATCGACGCACGGCAGCGCGATGACGTAGGTCACTTAAGCTCCTCTTCAACTTTCCTTACTTGTCCGCTGGCCGGGACCGCCGGCCAGCGTCGCTACCTCACAGTATGGTGGTTCACCCCTTAGCTGGCGACAATACTCCCGGCCCCGGCGGTGGAGTCGGTCTGCCAGCTTGTTTCCGTCAGCCCGGCCGTCCACTGGTACCCGGCGTAGCGAACCTGGGTGATTCCGTAGTCGCCGGCGTTGGCGACGAGCCAGTTTGCCACCGCCCAGCCGCTGGCCGCCGCCACTTTGAACGTGCCGGACGCCCCGGTGCGGGCGGTGCTGATCGCCTGGACCGCGTTGCCATCTCCTGGCTGGCCGAACGCGTCGGCCAGGCCGTTGCCGGCCCCCTTCAGGTCCAGCTTGGCGCTCACCCCGAGGTTGGACGCCTGCGTGGCCGGGTTGTACCAGCAGGTGACCGCGTGCGGCGTCGCGGTGAAGTAGGCCGCGAGCGCGGCGCCGGTCTGCGCGTACTGCTCGTACGCGTACCCGTCGGCGCTGCGCTGAACGTCCTGGGCGGCCTGGTAGACCGGGAGCGTGGTGTAGCCGGGCACCTTGACGAGGGCGTTGAAGAACGCCGTCGCCGCGTAGGCGGGGTCCTGAAGCTGGGTAGCGCTGCCCCAGCCTTCCGACGGGCGCTGCTGGAAGATGCCGACCGAGTCCAGGTCGCCGTTGCTCGGGTTCTCCAGCTTGGCCTCCTGGAGCGCCGTGGCGTAGGCGATGGCCAGCGCCTGCCGCGGCAGTTGCTGACGGACGGCGACGCCGGCGATGGTCGCAGCGTCCGCGGCCTGCCCGAAGTCGAGCGGTATCGCGTTGTTCCCCGTCCCGGCCTGGCAGCCGGGCACGGTGAGCAGCTGCACGACGTAGTGCTGGTAAGCCTTGTAGGCCGCGTACCCGCCGACGGCAAGCAACACCGCGATCACGGTGAGTACCGTCAATGGGCGGCGCCACGAAGGCCGGCGGTACGTCTTCGGCGCGGCGCGCCTCGGGGACCTCGTGGTCACACTGCGACGGTACCTGCCCGTCGCCGCTTTCGCTGCCGGTAGGCTCGCTCGCCATGAGCGAGTCGCTGAAATCACCGCTGCCTGGGGTCATCGACGACCTGTGGGAGCAGCGCTCCGGGCTGAGCCCGGCGGACACCGCCGCGCGTGCCGAGGTCGTGGCGGCCGTGGACGAGATCGACGCGGGGAACGCCCGGGTGGCGTTCGTTGACCCGGCGACCGATGAGGTTGTCGTCGACGAGCGCGCGAAGCGCGCCATCCTGCTGGCGTTCCGGGTCTTGCCGATGGCGCAGTCACAGGTCGGCGGCTTCCGGCACCACGACAGGATGCCGCTGAAGACGCGGCTCGACGGCGTGCGGGTGTTGCCGGGCGCGATCGCCCGCTGGGGAGCGTACATCGCCCCTGGCACGGTCCTGATGCCCTCGTTCGTGAACATCGGCGCGTACGTGGACTCCGGCACGATGGTGGACACCTGGGCGACGGTTGGCTCCGGTGCCCAGATCGGGAAGAACGTGCACTTGGGCGGTGGCGTCGGGATCGGCGGCGTGCTCGAGCCGCCGGAGGCCGTCCCTGTCGTGGTCGAGGACGAGTGCATGATCTTCTCCCGCTGCGTGGTCGTCAACGGCGCCCGGGTGCGCGAAGGCGCCGTGCTCGGCGCGGGCGCGATCCTGACGAAGACCACCCACGTGATCGACGTGGAGACCGGCGAGGAACTGCCGCGCGGCGAAGTCCCCGCCTGGTCGGTCTGCGTCGCCGGCACCCGGTCGCGCACGTTTCCCGGCGGGGAGTTCGGCATGCCGTGCCTGCTGATGCTGCGCCGGCTGCCGGAGGGCAGCAGGCACGACAAGGCGGAGCTCAACGCGATCCTGCGGGACCACGGCGTGGACGGCTGAGGGCGGACACGAGGAGTTCGCCCGTATTTCGCCGGGTATACCGCGTGTTTCGCGCCAGAGCACTCAACGCCGGTGGCTAACGTTGATATGTCATGACCGTCAGTAATTCACAGCCGCACCGCCGGGTCCGCCGCCAGGGACCGGTGACGTTGCGCGACAAGCAGATACCCGCGACCACGACCGATCAGCGCCTGCTCGACCGGCGCGGGCCGTCGGACTGGGTGCACACCGACCCGTGGCGGGTGCTGCGCATCCAGGCGGAGTTCGTGGAGGGTTTCGGCCTGCTGGCCGAGCTCGGCATCGCGGTGTCGGTCTTCGGCTCCGCGCGCTCCCGCCGGGAGTCCCCCGAGTACAAGCTGGCCGAGGAGATATCGGCCGGGCTGGTCCGGGCCGGCTACGCGGTGATCACCGGGGGCGGCCCCGGGATTATGGAGGCCGCCAACAAGGGCGCCGCGGAGGCCGGCGGGGTCTCGGTCGGCCTCGGCATCGAACTGCCGCTGGAGACCGGCCTCAACAACTACGTGAACGTGGGCGTGGAGTTCCGTTACTTCTTCGTCAGGAAGACCATCTTCGTCAAGTACTCCCAGGCGTTCGTCGTGCTGCCCGGCGGGTACGGCACGATGGACGAGCTGTTCGAGGCCCTCACCTTGGTCGCCACCGGGAAGATCACCAGGTTCCCGATCATCCTGGTGGGCAGCCACTACTGGGGTGGCCTGCTGACCTGGCTGCGTGAGAAAGTCCTGGCAGAGGGCAAGGTCCACGCTGAGGAACTTGAACTCATCAAGGTCGTAGACGAGCCGGAAGAGGCAGTGAAAGCCATCACAAAGGCTCATGCCAAGGCCGACTTCATTCCCGTCCCCGGAGCCGACGCTAGCTGACTTCACGCACAGGTTCCTCACCCTTCCGCGGCTAGTCCCTGCGGCCCCGCTGGAACATCCCATCTGCGGGGGTCACCTTCACGAGACGTCACCGGGGGTGATCGCACCATCGCTTTTGGCCGGCCGCGATATCATATTCCTGTTTCGGCGTCGGCGGTTTATGCGGAAGGCGCTTCTCCGGTGTCGGTGTCCGCTGTCGGCTCGGCCGCCTTCGGCTGTGGCCGTCGCCAGAAGGCCGCGAGCTGCGCCGCCGCGCCGCCGATTCCCAGGCCGGCCGCGAGTGTCGCCCGCTGCCAGGGTGTCCCAGCGTGGTGTAGGCCGAGCAGGCGATCGGCACTGAACCGCCCCGGGCCCAGCGCGGCGAGGGCAACGGCGGACGCGCTGATGAACCCGACGTACTCCCAGCCTTCGGCGGTGATGAAGTACCCGTTGGGCCGGTGCACCGTGCGGTAGGCAACCGCCATCGTGCCGACGACCGCGGACGCGGCCAGCGGAGTGGCGATGCCGCCGGCCAGTGCAGCACCTGCGCCGACCTCGACCGCGGCGCTCAGCTGAGCCTGCAGCCGGGGTCGGCGGAACCCGATGGACTCAAACCAGCCTGCCGTGCCCTCAAGCGACCGGGCATGGCGTATGCCGTGCGCGATCATGGTCCCGCCCAGCACGCCCCGCAGCAGCAGCTGCGCAAGCCCAGCCGGCTCATGGCTGACGCCCGGTACCGTGATCTCGTGACTCATTTCCCTCTCCTCTGGTGACGGGTTGGCGTTTAATCGAGGATCTCGCGGATTGCGGCGCCGCTGGTGGGGCTGCGGGCCACTTTACCGACGGGCTGGCGGCGGTGCCGGGTGAGTGTGCGTTGACCAGCTGTTTGGCCTTTTACGGGCCGAAGGCGCGGTTCTGGTCGTCTAGGTGACGATTTGTGGCTGGTAGCCGGGCAGCTTGCCGTCGGTGAGTTGCGTGTAGGTGATGATGACCTTGCCGCCGCGCTGGAGCAGCCGGGCGGCAGGGCCGTTCGCGAGCACCTCGGCGGCGCCCGGCGGCACTCCACGGCACGTATCTTGGTAGCATAAATTGAGTGCAACTTTGCCGTCAAAAGGAGGTGTACCGATGGCAGCCGACCTTCGGTCGTCTGGCATAACCTTGCCCCGAGGCGAGACTGCCTCGAGCGAGCTCGCGACTGATAAGTCCGCCGAGGCCGAGCCGCATCAATTGACTCTGCAGGCCGCCGCGCAGATTCGCGGTCTGATTATCGACCGCGTGCTCCTCCCCGGAGAGAAGATCCGGCAGGTCGAGTTGGCCGACCGCATCGGGGTTTCCCGCAGCCCGCTGCGCGAAGCGCTCAGGACGCTCGAGTCCGAAGGCGTCGTCGCCTACGAGATCAACCGAGGCTACGTCGTCGCCAGGCTCGACGACGATGACCTTGCCCAGATCTTCCGGATGCGCGCGTTGCTTGAGGACGAGTTGCTGCGCACGGTGCGGCGCCCTGACCCGGCCGTGCTGAGCGATCTGAAAGACCTCAACGAGAAGATGATGGTCGCGATCGACGAGCGCAACGTCACCGACGTGCTGCGGTATAACCGCGAATTCCACTTCACCATCTTCGATCTGTCGCCGCTCAACCAGTTCCGTCGGGAAGTACGCCGGCTCTGGCAGATGTCAGAGGGTTACAGCGCCGCATGGTGGTGGCGTCAGCCCGAGGCGAGAAAGCGCATCAACACCGAGCATAAAGCGATCATCAGCGCCCTGCGGAAGTTCGACCTGGACCGGCTGGTGGAGATCTGCGCCACGCACCGCACTGGCGGCCTCGAGCGGTCGATCACGGGGATCCCCAGCAGCGCCGCGCGCTGATAGCTCAGCGGCAAGCGTGCGCCCAGCTCGGGGAGGATGTCGACCGCGCTCATCATCCGTAGCTGCACACACCACTATGTAGTAAAAAATGCATGCAATTTGGTGTACAGTTGTGGATGGACACATCATAACAGGGAGGCTGGTACCCGGTGCGAGCAGGCACGTTGCGGCAGTTGCAGCGCGCTTGCACGAAACGGCCCGGCGCTTCTTCGCAAAGGAGGCGGTGGCCGTGAAGGTGGCCGTCGGCACCGAACGAGCCGCTGGGCAGCACGCGTCCGGAGGGGGCCGGTGAGCCCGCGGACAGCATTCGCCGACATCTCCCGGCTCGTCCGCCCCAACCGGGTCGCCGTGGTCGGTGCCTCCGATCGGCCGGGATCGCTCGGGTACTCGACGTACTACAACGTGCGAAACAACTCAGTCATCGCCGGCGGCACGGTGCCCGTCAACCCCCGGTACGAGACGGTGCTGGGGGACCGCTGCTACCCGCACGTCTCGGACGTCTCCGGTGACCCGATCGACGTTGCGATCGTTCTCGTGACCGCCGACCGGGTCCTGGACGTCGTCAAGGACTGCGCGGCATCCGGGGTACGTCATCTCGTCGTGCTGAGTTCGGGGTTCTCCGAGACCGGCGAGGACGGCCGCGCGCAGCAGGAGGAGATGGTCCGGCTTGCCCGGGCGTCGGGGATGCGGGTCTACGGACCGAACTCGCCGGGGCTGGCCAACATCGCCGACCGGGTGCTGCTGAGCATGTCGCCAGTGGCGGGCGCGGACGTGACGAGCGGGCCGGTCGGGCTGGTGACTCAGGGTGGTGGCCTCGGCCGTGCGCTGATGCAGTGGATGGATCGCGGTCTCGGTATCGGCCTGTGGTGCTCACCCGGCAATGAAGCCGACCTGGATATTGCCGACTTCGTCAACCACATGGTCGACGATGACCGGATCCGCGTCATCGGCGCCATCGTCGAGGGCTTCAGCGAAGGCCGGAAGTTCCTCGATGTGGCCCGCCGTGCCCGTGCGGCTGGCAAGCCGATCGTGGTCCTGAAGATCGGCCGCTCGGAGTACGGGCAGAAGACAGCGGCATCGCACACCGCCTCGATCGCCGGGAACGACGCGGTCGCCTCGGCGGTCTTCACCCAGTACGGCGTCGTGCGCGTCGACGACGCAGACGAGCTGGGCGAAGCCCTGCAGCTGTTCTCCAGGGCCCTTGAGGTGGCGGACCGCGACATAACCCGCACCTGTGTGTACTCGTTCTCCGGGGGCACCGCGTCACTCGCCGCGGATCTGGTGGGCAGCGCCGGGCTGGAGCTCGCGACGTTCGAGCCGGCGACCTTGGCGGCGCTCACGGCGCGGGCTCCGGCATTCGGGTTCGTGGACAATCCCGTGGATCTCACCACCAAGGTGTTCACCGACGCCGAGCTGAACCGGGCCATGTTCAAGCTGATCTGCGACGACCCGAACGTCGGCTCGGTGCTGTTCGCGATGCCCGCGGACTACGGCGAGGACACCGTGGCGGTGTCCAGGGACGCGGTCGAGATCGCGCGGTCCACGGGCACCCTTCTGATCCCCGTGTGGATGTCGCCGCGGCGCGGAGGTGGATATCAGGTACTGCACGCGGCGGGGCTGGCGCCGCTCGACGGTGTCCGCCGCGCGGTGAAGGCTCTGCGGCGCTTTGCCGAGTGGCGGGACAGCGGGCTTGCCCCCGTTGGGGCGGGCACCCGGGAACCGGCCGGCGACGGCGCCCATCCGGCGACGGCGACGAGCGAGCGCGCGCTGACCTACGAGCAGTCGAGGGACCTGCTGGCGTCCGGGGGGGTGCGCGTCCCTCGCGAGTCGTTCGTCACCACCGCTGACGGGGCTGCCGCGGCGGCGGAGTGGATCGGGGGCCCGGTCGTGATGAAGCTGAGCGCACCCGGCCTGATCCACAAGACGGAGGTCGGCGGGGTGCGGCTCGGCGTCCGCGGCGGGGAACAGGCGGCGGCCGCCTTCGACGAGATGACCTCGCCCGGGCGGCTGACGCCCTACGGGGTCGCGGCCGACGGTGTCTTCGTGCAGGAGATGGTCGCCGAGGGACTGGATCTGCTCATGAGCGTCCACGACGACGAGGTTTTCGGGCCGGTCCTGACCATCGGGGCCGGCGGTGTGGCCACCGAAATCGAGCGGGACGTCGCGCATCTCGCGATCCCGTTCGAGGACACCGAACTCCTGCGAGCGCTGCGCGGCCTGCGCCTGTGGCCGCATCTGGCGGGCTTTCGCGGGAAGCCGGGCAGCGATCTCGCGGTGCTCGCCCGCACGGCTCGCGCGGTCGCCGACGCGTACGCGTCCGAGGCGTCTTCGCTCGCCGAGATCGAGATCAACCCGCTGCGGGTGGTAGCCGACGTGGACCAGACCAGCTGCGTGGCGCTGGACATCGTCGCCCTGCGCCGGTAACCGGCGAGTCCTCGGCTTTCGCTCGGGGTCTGTCGCATTGGCAATTTGCATGCAATAATTAATTCAGAACGGACGGTGGCGGCTCGAGCCGGAGCACTTGATCGCGGCACTCGGGCGGCGTCGCCGGGCTGATTGTGGCGTGCTGTACACAGGCACAGGTGGAGGGAGCAAGGCATGAAGGGTAGCCAGGCGGTCGCCGAAGTCCTGCGCCGCGAGGGCGTGGACACGGTGTTCTGCTTCCCGGCCAACAAGATGATCGACACCGCGGCGGCCGTGGGAATCCGGCCGATCGTGGGGCGACAGGAGCGCAGCGTCATCAACATGGCGGACGCGTACAGCCGGACCTCGAACGGCGAGCGCATCGGCGTCGCGATGGTTCAGCACGGCCCGGGCGCCGAGCACGCATTCGGCGGCATCGCCCAGGCCTACGCCGATTCGGTGCCGCTGCTGTTGCTGCCGAACGGCAACACCCGCCGCGAGCTCGGGCTGCGCACGACGTTCGACGCGGTCGAGGCATACCGGCCCATCACGAAGTGGTCGGCCCGCTTCTCCACGGCGGAGACCGTGCACGAGCAGCTGCGCCGGGCGTTCCAGCTGATGCGCTCGGGCCGTCCCGGCCCGGTGGTGCTGGAGCTGCCGCTCGACGTCGCCGAGGACGAGTTCGACGACGCGCTGTTCGAGTACTCCCCGCCGGCCCGGTACCGCAGCGCGGCCGACCCCAGTGACGTCGAGCGCTCCGTGGGGCTTCTCCTCGACGCACAGCGGCCGCTGATCCGGGCCGGCCAGGGCGTGCTGTGGGCCGGCGCGACCGACGCCCTGGTCGAGTTCGCGGAGCTGATCAACGCGCCGGTCGCGACCACCTACGTCGGCAAGAGCGCGTTCCCGGAGGACCACCCGCTGTCGATCGGTTCGGGCGGTACGGCGGTCAGCCCTGGGATCCGGGCGTTCGTTCCGGACGCCGATATCGTCCTCAGCATCGGCGCGAGCCTCATCACGACGCTGGGCTCCTTCCAGCTGCCGCCGGGCAAGATCATCATTCAGGCGACGAACGACCCCGACGACCTGGCACAGCAGTACCCCATCGCGTGCGGTCTGGTGGGGGATGCCCAGCTGGTGCTCCGGCAGCTGACCGAGGAGCTGCGCAGCCAGCTGAAGTCACGCAAGCCAGCGAGCGCGGGCCGCGACACCCGGGCCGAGATCGCCGCCGTCGCCGCCCAGACCGCGGCCGAATGGAACCCGCGATTCTCCTCGGCCGAGGTGCCGATCAGCCCGCTCCGGGTGATCGGCGAGCTGATGCGGGCGGTGGACCCGGCGCGCACGGTCATCACGCACGACTCCGGCTATCCGCGCGACCACCTGGCGCCGCACTACGTCAGCACACGGCCCAGGGGCTACCTGGGCTGGGGCAACTCCACGCCGCTCGGTTCCTCGCTGGGCCTCGCGCTGGGCGCGAAAGTGGCCGCGCCGGACAAGCTGTCGGTCTGCTTCCTCGGCGACGCGGCGTTCGGACAGTGCGGCCTGGAACTGGAGACAGCGGTGCGCAACAAGATCCCGGTGCTCTGTGTGCTGGTGAACAACTCCGAGATGACCGGCTACGGCGATCACCAGCGCATAGCCGAGGAGCGGTTCGGCCTCAAGGCGCTGTCCGGCCGGTATTCGGAGGTCGGCAGCGCGCTCGGTGCGGAGTCCTCCCGCATCACCGACCCCGACGAGGTCGCCGCGAGCATTCAGAAGGGCATCGCCCGGGTGGAGTCAGGCGCGGTCGTTCTGCTCGAGTTCATTACGGCACCGCTGCGGCACCGGATCGCGGCCGCCGTCGTATTCGGCGGCTGAGTGCGATGACATACGTGGTCACACAGGCGTGTGTCGATGTCAAGGACCGCAGTTGCGTCGATCAGTGCCCGGTCGACTGCATATACGAGGGCGAGCGGATGATGTACATCCATCCCGACGAGTGCGTCGACTGCGGGGCCTGTGAGGCCGCGTGCCCGGTGTCGGCCATCTTCTACAGTTACGACCTGACTCCGGAGAGCGAGCCGTTCCTCGAGATCAACGCCCAGTTCTTCGCCGGGATCGGCTCGCCCGCGGGCGCGAGCAAACTCGGCCGGCCCGGCCGCGACCACAAGTTCGTCGCGAGCCTCCCGCACGCCGGCAGGCCGTAGATGGCGCACCCGCTGTCGGTCGCCGTCGTGGGGTCGGGGCCCTCCGGCGCCTACTGCGCGCGACTGCTGACCGAGGACGGCTCGCTCGACGCCCGCGTCGACGTCTACGAGCGCCTGCCCGCTCCGTATGGCCTTGTGCGGTACGGCGTCGCCCCGGACCACCAGAAGATCAAGTCGATCACGGCGTCGCTCGCCGAGATCTTGGAGCATCCGCGCGTGCGGTTCGTCGGCAACGTAGCGGTCGGCTCGGATGTCTCGCTCGACGGGCTGCGCCGCCACTACGACGCGGTGATCCTCGCCTGCGGCGCGAGTGTCGGCCGCCGGCTCGGGATCACGGGGGAGGACCTGCCCGGTGTCTTCTCCGCGACCGACTTTGTCGCCTGGTACAGCGGGCACCCGGACGCGGCGGTGGACCGGTTCTCCCTCACCGCGGAGCAGGCGGTCGTAATCGGCGTCGGTAACGTCGCCCTGGATGTGGCCAGGATGCTCGTCCGCACCGCGGACGAGCTGCGCAGGACAGATGTGCCCGAGCACGTCGTGGAGGTGCTGGCCGCGAGCTCGATCCGCGAGATCACCATCGTCGGCCGCCGCGGCCCGGCGTTCGCCAAGTTCACCAGCAAGGAGCTGGCCGAACTCGGGGCCTTGGAAAGTGCCGACGTGGTGGTCGATCCCGCGGACCTGATCCTTGACGAAGAGCAGGAGGCCGCCCTCGCCGCGAATCCCGCCGCCCGGCGCGTCCTGGCCAAACTGCGGGCCATGGCGGATCGTGAGCCCCGCGGGGCGCGCCGCTCGATCCGCTTCGCCTTCGCGTGCCGTCCGGCCGAGTTCCTCGGTACGACGGCGGTTGAGGCGGTGCGCTTCCAGCGGTCGCTGGGCCGGAGCAGCGAGCCGGTCGACGTCCCGGCGCAGTTCGTGCTGCGCTCGATCGGCTATCGCGGCAGCCGCCTGGCGGACATGCCCTTCGACGAGCGAACCGGAACCGTCCCGAATGACGTCGGACGGGTCATCGGCCCCGATGGGCCGGTGCCCGGCTTGTACGCCGCCGGCTGGATCAAGCGCGGCCCGACCGGGGTGATCGGTACGAACCGGCCAGACGCCAGCGAGACGGTGCGCGCGCTGGTCGATGACATGCGCGCGGCCCCGCTCAAGCGCGCCGCGGCGCCCGGCGACCCTGTCGATCTACTGGGGCTGGGCGGCAAGGCCGTTGTCGACTGGGCTGGCTGGCGCGCTATCGACCGGGCGGAGCGGGAGTACGGGGAGCGGCTCGGCCGCCATCGGGTAAAGCTGCACGACCGCACACGGCTGCTGGACGCGGCCTCGGCTCCCGCGGCCAGCGAGGACTGAGCCGATGGTTATCCGAGATGCGCGCGATGTCGCCGGCGGCTCGCATCGTCTGGCCGGGCGCGTCGCCCTGGTGACTGGCGCCGCGCGCGGCATCGGAGCCGCCGCCGCTCGCCGTTTCGCGGCCGAGGGCGCCCGCGTCGTAGTGGCGGACGTGCTTGACGACGAGGGCAGCGCGGTGGCCGCCGAGCTTTGCGACCGAGCGCTGTACGTCCGCCTGGACGTTCGCGACGAGGCCGCGTGGGGCGATACGGTCCGGGCCGCCCGTGACCACTTCGGGAGCGCGCCCACCATCCTCGTGCACAACGCCGGCGTGATGATCCGAGGCACGGCGGAGAACGCCGATGAGGCCGCCATGCGGTTCGCATTCGAGGTGAACGTCCTCGGGCCGGCTCTCGGCACGTCAGCGTGCGTGCCTGGGATGCGCGCCGCGGGCGGGGGAGCGATCGTCTTCGTCTCGTCGATCGCCTCGATCACCGGCGGCGGCGGCTTTCTTCCCTACGCCAGCAGCAAGGCGGCCAACGCTGTCTACGCGCGCTGTGCCGCGCGGGAGCTCGGCCCGCTCGGCATCCGGGTGAACTCGCTGCACCCGGGCGGGGTCGAGACGCCGATGAACTCTGGCCCCGACTTCGCCGACCTCGACCGCGACGCGTG
>Ga0207699_10000811_pt1 | contig 14899 bp, 9 predicted proteins | sample LARL51metaG_FD_184344 | JGI IMG/M metagenome (GOLD analysis project Ga0207699, IMG submission 184344) | Corn, switchgrass and miscanthus rhizosphere microbial communities from Kellogg Biological Station, Michigan, USA - LAR L5-1 metaG... | ecosystem: Host-associated > Plants > Roots >...
TCAGGAAGCGTAGCGATCGGTGATTGAGGATCTTGAAAACCGGACTGAAGCGCGACAACTTGTCCGCTTAAGATGAGGCGCGGCGAGTCAGATCCCACCGCCTCTTCCGAATGATATGCAAAGCGGGGAACTCCGCTGAGATTATCCAAAGGATATACGTCCACGGTTTCGATTTTCAGCGCGCCATCTCCATCCACACCTGCGAACACGCACTCGAAAATCTGTCGCGCGTGTGCTTCGAGCTGTGCCTTTAGCTCCAGCATTTGGTTTTGCTCTGCTGGTGAGAGTTTGTCCAATTGCTGGGTAATCGTTTTTCCGAACGCATTGGCTAATTCATTCATTAAAACAGCGTCCTCGGCGCCGCGCTTCGCATTAACAGCCTGGGCAATTTCGGACGGCCGAATCGTAGCCGTGGCCGTCGTTATCTCTACCAGGCCGCCTGCACATGAAAGCTAATTTCGGCCCCAACTTGGTCACTTTTTCGGCTGTCTTCGCAACGGGCGAAAGCTCGCCTCGCAAATAGATGGTTCTCTTGCCATCTGACGCGATCGCGATTTCTTGCCTGTCGAGGATTATGACGTAAAGGGTCGCCTGAACCGGTTGAGCCATCAACAATAAAGCAAGCGCTGCCAGCCAACTCCGGAGAGTTCTGAGAACTGTTTTTCGCGATCGCCACGTCCTGTGACTTCGCCGCACAGAGTGAAGTGAAAATCGCACAATTTTCAGACTTTAGCATTGCGTGTGAAGAAGACTCAAACCGAGCGGCCGGCAGCCAACTCGGAAAAGTTGAGATCATTGCGAACTAAAGCTTCAGCGGCGAGCCCCTTGCCTCACTGTGCTCGGATGGAAAGACTGCGCACACGGCCGATCGCTTGCGAATAATCTTTCCACGACGGCTGAATCCAAATTGTTCGCCCTTCTGGCCCCGGCTTGACTCATAGCAGTTAGAGCTATAACATCATTTAGAAATGAGTGTACGATCTAACGCAAGTATCACTTGGCTGCTGCTCACCTTTACGCTGCCTACGAAACAGGCCAGTCAGCGGGTAGAGATTTGGCGGAAGCTGCAACGCTACGGGACCGTGCCGCTGGGTAACTCCGGGTACTTGCTGCCCAGCAATCCAGTGAACGAAGAACGGTTCCAGTGGCTCGCGACGGCCATTCGCAGATACAAAGGCGACGCATCCATCGTCCATGTGCAATCGATCGACAACCTTTCCACGCCGCAGTTGATTGAACGGTTTGCGGAAGCGCGTGCGCGTGAGTATCAGGACTTGATAAGCAAGTTGCAGGAGTTTTCTTCTTTGCCGCTGCAGAAGCAGTCCGTGGGTCGCCTCAGCCGCTTGCGGAGTCGTTTTCAGGAGATTGTCGAGACCGATTTTTTTGACAGTCAATTGCAGAGACGTGTGGGGGAGCTGTTGTCGCGTGCGGATGCCGCACGTGTGGCGACGCGTAAGCCGGAAGCCGCGGCGATTCGTCCGCGAGACTACAAGCATCGTATTTGGGTGACGCGGCCGCGGCCGGGCGTTGACCGCTCGGCATCGGCGTGGTTGATTCGGCGCTTCATCGATGCCAAAGCGCGCTTTGCGTTTGCGCTCGAAGATAGAGTGCCGCCCGAGGCTGTACCGTTCGACATGTTCCACGAAAGAGGTTTCGGGCATCGCGGTGACGACTGCACGTTCGAGACCCTGCAAAAACAATTCAAGATCCGCGACCGGAGAGTCAGTGTGATTTCCGAAATTATTCATGACGCGGACCTTGCAGATGGCAAGTTCGGCCGCAAAGAAGGTTATGGGATCGACGAAGTACTCAAAGGCTGGGCCCGGCAAGGATTGTCGGATCAAGCGCTACTCGATCGCGGCATGCAGTTGATTGAAGGCCTGTATCATTCGCTCGCTTGAGTGGTTGGACCATTGACGTTTTCAAATTGGAGCGGATCGTGCGGACGAATCATCGTAGATATCTCAGATGGCTGACTCTGACTTTACTTCTGGCGTGGTCTGTTGAGGCGACGGTTCATGCGCAAACGCGTGAAGCGACCGAGAAAGCGCTGACGCTCGAAGAGGCGGTGGACTTCGCTCTCAAGAATTATCCGGCGGTGCGCGCTTCGCTGGAGCGGGTCAAAGCGGCGCAAGCCGGTGTGGGGTTGGCACGAACGAATTATTTACCTCGCGCGGACATGGTCTGGCAAACGAATCGCGCGACCGACAACAACATCACAGGACTAGTTCTTCCGCAATCGATCATCGCTCCGATTTCCGGCCCCGTGCCAGCAACGACATCGAATCGCAGCGCATGGGGAAGCGCAGCCGGGCTGCTGTTCTCCTGGGAACCTTTCGATTTTGGATACCGGGGGGCAAAAGTAGGTGCTGCCCGCGCCGCTCGGGATCAAGCGAACGCCGAAGCATCTTTGACGCGCCTTGATGTAGCCGTCGGAACGGTGAACGCCTATCTAACGGTCTTGGCTGCCCAGCGAACCGTGCGCGCCGCCGAGGCAGATGTACAACGGCGCGACACATTCGACAATGCTGTCCGAGTGTTGGTCGATAATCAACTTCGCGCGGGAGCGGACGCGTCCCGTGCGGACGCGGAGTTGGCCCGTGCCAGAGTTAATTTAGCCCGTGCTCAGCAACAAGAGAAAATCAGTAGAGCAGCCTTAACCGATATTCTCGGAATGCCGGATACCTCAGTAGAAGTGACAGACAGCTCACTCGCTGGTGCACCTCCCGATAGCTCTCCCCAAACAACTTCGGTCTCCGCCCATCCGATTGCGGAGGTACAACACGCACGGGTGGAAGAAGCCCAGGCCCAGGTTCATGTTTTGGACCGTTCCTATTATCCGAAATTCTATTTTCAGTCTTCGGTGTACGGGCGCGGCAGCGGATGGGACCCTGCGGGCAATTTCGAGGGAGGCACGGCAGGCCTAGGCCCGGATCGTTCGAACTGGGCGGTTGGCTTGACGGTAACTTTCCCTTTGTTCGACATCTTCGCGATCCGATCACGAAAGGCAGTTGAATCCGCGAATGAACGCGCCGAAAAGGCTCGTTACGATCAAGACCTTCAAGACCTGACGGGGCAATTGCGGAAGGCACAGGCTTCTCTCGAAGGCGCTCGCCACGTCGCCGAGAATACTCCGGTGGAACTGGACGCCGCGCGAACCACTGAGACTCAGGAACGTTCACGTTACCAGGCAGGTCTCGCAACCCTTGTGGAGGTTGCCGACGCGCAAAGCCTGCTCGTGCAGGCAGAAACCGATGATGCTCTTGCGCGTCTCGCTGTCTGGCAGAATTTAGCTGCCGTCGCTGCCTCGCAAGGTGATCTCCAACCCTTCTTGCAGTTTCTCCACAGCAAGACGCAAGGAGGGCCGTAGCCAATGTGGCTCATTCGGCTGGCTCTTAGGCGTCCGATCACAATCATGGTCATCGTGGTGGCGATAGCGCTCTCGTCGATCCTGGCGGTTCTGCGAACGCGCATCGACATCTTTCCCACTCTGGACTTGCCGGTCATCTATGTCGCGCAACCTTACGGCGGCATGAGCCCACAGCAGATGGAAGGGTTTATCTCCTATTACTACGAGTATCACTTCCTGTACATCAACGGCATTGAGAGCGTGGAGGCAAAGTCCATTCAGAGCACGGCATTGCTACGCCTTAGCTTTCATCCCGGCACGAATATGAGCGAGGCGCTTGCGCAGACTGTTTCTTACGTCAATCGCGCGCATGCGTTCATGCCTCCAGGCACCGTCTCGCCCTTTGTCATTCGTTTCGATGCCGGGACATTGCCGGTAGGCTATCTCGTCTTCTCAAGTCCATCACGCACGTTATCGGAGATTCAGGACTTAGCCCTGAACCGCGTTCGTCCGGTATTTGCAACCTTGCCGGGCGTTTCGTCGCCGCCGCCCTTTGGCGGCAATCAGCGGACGATCGTGATCAATGTCGATCCGCAGAAGCTGCATGCCTACGGGCTGGCGCCAGACAACGTAGTGCAGGCGCTGACGACCGGCAACAGCATTCAGCCGGCAGGAAATGTCGACATCGGTGAAAGCAACGCCATGGTCACAACCGACTCTACCGTGACACAGATCAATGATCTGCTCGATATTCCGCTGCATCCCGGATCAGGGGCCTCCGTCTATTTGCGCGATGTCGGCAGTGTCAAGGACACGTCGGATGTTCTTGCAGGCTATGCGCTGTTGAATGGAAAGCGAACCGTCTACATTCCTGTGACCAAGCGCCCGGATGCTTCGACGATCACAGTTGTGAATGAAGTGCGTCAGAATATCGAACGCTTTCAGTCACTCATCCCGGAAGACATCAAGATCACTTATGAATTTGACCAGTCGCAATATGTCCGGGCTGCTCTTCTCTCTGTGCTGCGCGAGGGCCTTATCGGAGCGGGCCTCACAGGTCTGATGATCTTGCTTTTCCTCGGTGATTGGCGGAGTTCACTCATCGTTGTCATTACGATTCCATTTGCACTGCTGATGGCAGTCGTGTTGCTGCGGCTCACCGGGCAGACGATCAACATTATGACTCTGGGCGGCCTGGCACTAGCCGTCGGCGTGCTCGTCGACGAAGGAACAGTGTTGATGGAAAACATCCATGTGCATCTGGCGCAGCGGGAGAAAAAAGCGCAAGCCGTTCTTGCGGCGAGCCGTGAAGTGGCGATCCCGCGCCTATTAGCGATGCTCAGCGTGTTGGCGGTGTTTCTGCCGTCTTTCTTTATGACCGGTCCTGCACAGTCGCTTTTTGTGCCCTTGTCCCTCGCGGTTGGGTTTTCGATGGGTGCATCGTATTTGCTTTCGAGTTCCCTGGTGCCAGTGCTGGGTAATTGGATTCTAAAGCAGGAAGTGAATGAGGCCGAGCACCCAAACGAGTCACCAAAAGAAGAACGGTTCGATCGTGTTCGGAAACGCTTCCAGGCGGTCCTGGAGCGAATCACGAAATTTCCCAAGCTGCTGCTCGGCGCGTACGGCGTAATCGCGATACTGATTATTGTGCTGCTCGGGCCCAGACTGGCCCAGGAAATTTTCCCGTCGTCGGCATCGACGCAATTCCGCTTACGCATTGATGCGCCCGATGGCACACGCGTGGCTGTGACAGAGGCTCTGGTCCAGAAGATATTGACAGCGATTACGCGAGAAGCGGGCGCTGACAACCTCGACCTTACTCTTGGCTATATCGGTACACAACCTTCGTCGTACCCGATCAATACGGTGTTTCTGTGGACCAGCGGACCTCAACAAGCCATCGTGAACGTCGGCCTGAAACCTGGAGCGAAAATTTCGCTGCGCAGTCTTGAAGAGAACCTTAGACAAAAATTGCCTCAGGAATTTCCAGGTACGCATTTTTCCTTTGATCCCGGCGATCTCATCAGTCAAACCCTGAACTTCGGCGCGCCTTCGTCCGCGGAAGTCGCTATCACCGGCCCTCAATATGCAGACGTCCAGAGCTATGCCAATCGCGTTCAGCAGGAATTGGCGAGAGTAAAAGAATTGCGCGATGTCGAATTTGAAGAACCCCTTCGCTATCCAACAGTCAACGTTCACGTAGACCGGGTGCTTGCTGGCCAGTTCGGCACAACTGCGAATGATGTCGGCTCAGCGGTGGTTTCTGCTACCGCTTCGAGTCGCTTCGTTGCTCCCAACTACTGGCGCGATCCCAAATCGGGAGTGAGTTATCAGGTACAGGTCCAGGTGCCGCAACCCGCGATGACTTCGCTAAAGGACATCCAAACCATTCCCATCAATAGCAGTACGGGAACGCATCCGATCTTGAGCCAAGTCGCCGATGTACAGTCAACAACCGTCCCCGGAGAGTTAGATCGGCAGAATGGAATGTGGATGATCATCGCTTCGGCCAATGTCGGGAACAACGACTTTGCACGAGCGGCAAAGGAGATTGATCGAGCGATTGCAAAGGCTGGCCAGGCGCCTCGTGGTGTCACGACCCAGGTACGCGGTCAGGTGAACGCGCTTAAGGAAATTTTTGGGGAATTGGCCATTGGATTGGCTCTAGCCGTGATTGTAATTCTGTTGTTGCTCACCGCGAATTTTCAATCGCTCCGTCTCGCCTTGGTCGTCATCTCTAGCGTTCCTGCCGTACTTGTCGGAGCCATCTTGATGCTTTTACTCACCGGCACTACGCTGAACCTTGAAAGTTTTATGGGCACCATCATGGCGATTGGTGTCGCTGTTGCGAACGCGATTCTGCTGGTCACTTTCGCTGAGCAAAATCGCCGCAATGGCGCCGATCCCATTTCTGCCGCACGATCCGCTGCGGCTGAGCGCTTGAGGCCGGTGCTGATGACGAGCCTGGCGATGATTGCAGGAATGATCCCCATGGCGCTTGCGATCGGCCAGGGTAGCGAAGAGACAGCTCCCTTGGGTCGCGCGGTTATAGGCGGTCTGTTCGCTGCCACGCTCGCAACCTTGTTCCTGCTCCCGACCGTGTTTGGCATCGTTCAAAAGCGCGCCTCCCTGGAATCGCCGTCTCTCGATCCTGAAGATGCGAATAGCTCCTTTGCCCTCAAGCCGGAGAAAGCATGAAAACCGTTATCGTCGTTCTAACACTTCTGCTCTTCCTCTGTGGCTGCAGCGGCAAACCAAAGCCCGTGGCCAACAAACAGGCGGAAACGGACACGCAGACAGTGGAAGTTGTCCCGGTTGCCTCGCAAAAGCTTGCCACAGTATTCACGCTGCCAGCGCAACTCGTTCCGTTCCAGGCCGTGGATATCTATCCAAAAGTTACTGGCTTTATGGATATGATTCGCGTCGACCGCGGGTCTCGCGTACACAAGGGCGAACTCATCATCCGGCTTTCCGCGCCGGAACTTGTCGCCCAACGTGCGCAGGCGGAATCCGCTTTGCGCGCAGCTGAAGCGCAATTGACAACCGCCCAAGCCAAGCTCACCTCAGACAACGGAACTTATCTGCACATAGCGTCAGCTGCCAAGACGCCCGGGGTGGTTGCAGAGAACGATGTAATGGTGGCCAGCCAGACGGCTTCGGCTGCTCAAGGGCAGGTGCATTCAGCAGAGAATAATGTCGCAGCTGCGCGGGATGCGCTACGCAGCGTAACGCAGCTTGAATCGTACCTTAATATCTATGCGCCGTTTGACGGCGTCGTCACCACGAGGAATCTGCATCCCGGCGCATTGGTCGGACCCGCGTCCGGCCAATCTGGAACGATGCCTATTGTGCAGATTGTCGATACCACTCACTTGCGGCTAGTTGTGCCGGTGCCAGAAGCCTATGTTGGAGAAATGCAGGTGGGCCAGCAGGTGACGTTCAGCGTTCCTGCGCATCCTGGTGAGACGTTCCACGCACCCATCGCACGAATTTCGCACGATGTGGAACTAAATACCCGGACCATGCCAGTTGAGTTGGACATCCATAGCAGGGATGGCCGTTTATCGCCGGGCAGCTACAGCAGTGTGCGATGGCCGGTCCAACGCGCTGCTCCAACGATGTTTGTGCCCGTCTCCGCCGTAACCAATGACCAACAACGCACCTTCGTCGAGCGCGTACGCGATGGAAAGGCGGAATGGGTGGATGTGGTCACCGGTCTGAGCGTGGGCGGCAATATAGAGGTGTTCGGTGATCTCAAACCCGGAGATGAAGTCATCCGCAATGCCACAGATGCGATTCGTCCCGGACAGCAGGTGAAGACTGGCTCGTCGCATTCTTAGCGTGCGTACGACGATCTTCAAGGATGGTGAGTTTTGAAGGCCAGACGCTATGGACTCTATTCCAGCCGAATGAATTTCCCAGCATATTTTGAAGATTCACAAGGAGAGTGGTGATGATTACGAGACTGCGTTGTTTGACCGCGTTTTGCGTTCTGCTGCTACCGATTCTCGTCCGCGCTCAAGCGGTTACCACCGCACCGATCGATCAGGCCTTGGGCCGATCCGGTCAGAAAACTGGCGAGGTCTACAAGATAAGTTTCCCACGGACTGATTTGCATGTCTCCGTGCACGGACTTGCGATCAAGCCGGGCCTAGCGCTCGGCTCGTGGGCTGCGTTTCTCGGAACCGACGACAAGGCGATGGTAATGGGCGATCTGGTGCTCTTGGAAACAGAGGTGAATCCCGTTGTGGCGAAATTGCGGTCCTCCGGTTTTGAAATATCTGCCATTCATAACCATCTCATGGAAGAAACGCCGCGGGCGCTGTACGTGCATTACATGGGGCACGGGCCAGCTGTGCAATTGGCCACTTCGTTGCGCGCGGCTCTGTCGGTTTCCAAAACGCCGCTCGAAAAGCCCGCTGCAGCCGTTGAGGAAGCCGCTCCACCCGCGTGGGTGAAAGCTGTCGAGGACGCGGTCGGGCGCAAAGGTACGTTCAAAAGTGGAGTGCTGTCGTACGGCGTGCCGCGTAGCGATGCCGTCTCCATGGACGGGATGACGATTCCACCTGCTGCCGGTGTGGTGCAGGCCATCAATTTGCAGACAGCGGAATCCGGTAAAGTCGCGACCACCGGCGATTTCGTGCTGACTGCAGAAGAGGTCAATCCTGTGATCTCCGAACTGCAAGGACACGATATCTCCGTTACCGCGCTGCACAGCCACATGCTCACCGAACAGCCTCGCTTGTTTTTCATGCACTTCTGGTCCGTGGGCAGCCCGGAATCCGTGGGTGCGGGAATCAAAGCGGCGCTGAGCCATATCGCAGTGAAGTGAGCGTGTTCCAAGGAGGGATAATGCGAACGTGTTTATTGTTCTTATCTGTGCTGGTGGCTATGACGGGAGCCGCAAAGCTCCCGTTCCCGACGAGCGGGCCCACGCTGAAGAAAGTAGCGGAGTTCGATCTGCCCGGACCGCCAGGCAAACGATTCGACTACCTTACAATCGATCTGGACGACCATTACTTGATCTCCGCGCATCTTGCGGCCAAGCAAACCTATGTCATTGACCTCGGCACGAATAAGGTGGTCGCCACCGTCACAGATACACCGGGCGCGGAGGGCGTCGAATATGTACCGGACCTCCATAAATTCTACACGTCGAACGCCTACGACAACACCATTGGCGTAGTGGATTTGAAACAGATGAAAGTCATCAAGAAACTGAAAACCGAAGCCAAACCGGATGGCAGTACATACGCGGCTCCGTTTCACAAGCTCTATGTTTCAGACGAGCGCGGCAAAGCGGAAGCGATTGTGGACGTAAATAAGGATGAAATCATCAAGACTCTGCATTTCGACAGTGAAACGGGAATGCCGCAATACGATCCCGTCGCCAAGAAAGTCTATGTAAATCTCCAGGATCAGAACATTTTCGCCGTCATCGATCCCGCGAACGACGAAGTAGTAGGCCGCTATCCAGTCGGCCGCTGCAAGGGAAACCATGGCATGACTCTTGACCCGGAGCATCACCGCGCGTTTCTATCGTGTGAAGAAAACAATCTGATGACGGTTTTCGACCTCGACAAACACGAACCTATCGCTTTTCTCCCGATGGCGGACGGACCGGATGTCATCAAGTTCGATCCGGGCCTCAACCGGATTTATGTCGCCTGTTACAGCGGTTCCATCTCCGTGTTTCATCAGGACGATCCCAACCATTACGCGAAGATCGAAGATTTCAAGGTGCCGCACGCGGTCCATACCCTCGCCGTGGACCTACAAACACACCGGGTGTACGCACCGGAACAAGAAGCCGACGGCAAGCCTGTGGCGCGAATGACGGTTTACGAAGCCGTAGTGCGTTGAACTGGGTCTGCGGTTTTCGCATCCGAGTTTCCCGGCCCATTTTAGAGATGTGAGGTGTTGCAATGAAACGGAACATTCCATGGGCTAGCTACACTCTGGCGTTCGTCCTCGCTTTGGGCTTCGGCTCACTGGTCAGGGCGACGCAAGAAAAAACAACCAACGGCAAGACGGTCTCGGTGACGGGGTGCTTGCAAAAAGGTGATGAAGCAGGCGAGTACTCGATTACCTCCGAAGACGGTAAGCGCTACGGTCTTCGCAGTAAAACCGTCGGTCTCGCCAAACACGTCGGGCACAAAGTGACCGTCACCGGCACACAGGTGCGCGAGGAAAGCGAAGAGAAGGAAAAGAAAGAAGCGGGAGGCGGCGAGTATGCTGATCTCCGGATTACCAGTCTGAAAATGATCAGCGAGGGATGCAAGTAACGGTCCCGGGGGCCGAATCGAAAAAAGATTCGGTCCCCTATTTTTCAAAAGCAGGAGCGGCTCATCCATTTACATATTGTCGTACTGGTTCAACATCTTCGAGCGGCAGACGCGCGAGCCCAATGAGTATCCGTGCGTTGCTCCCGGGCCCGTTGAAATTCCTGACGTCGGATGCGTACTTATTATTCGTCACGCGATTCGCGCGTTTGTTCGCGTACGGGTCGTTATCGGTCGTTTTAGTTTTCTACTTGATCGGCGTGGGCCTGCGCGAATCCCAAACGGGAATTCTTCTCACGCTGACGCTCGTCGGCGATACCGTTATTTCGCTCTATCTCACGACTCGCGCTGATCGTATGGGGCGGCGGCGCATGCTGATCGTGGGAGCCATTCTGATGGCCGCCGCGGGGTTGGCTTTCGCGTGCACGAGTAACCTTGTTTTCTTAATTATTGCCGGTACCATCGGTGTGATTAGTCCCAGCGGCAACGAAGTGGGTCCGTTTCTCTCGATCGAACAAGCGGCGCTTGCGCATGTGGTTCCCGATCGGTCGAGGACCGAAGTGTTTGCCTGGTACACGCTGGCCGGCTCGGTGGCTGCTGCAATGGGCGCACTTTTTGCGGGCGCGATTGCGAGTGCGTTGCAGAGAACAACTCTGGCGCCCGTCGGTTCATACCGGGTGGTGGTCGTCCTGTACGCGGTAGTGGGAGTTTTCTTGGCATGCTTGTTTTTTCGGCTTTCTTCCGCGGCGGAAGCGCATTCCTCCCGCGAGGTATCGGCCTTGCCGATGACGCTGAAGAGCTTTTTTGGAATTGGCCAATCCCACCGCGTGGTCATGAAGCTTTCGAGCTTGTTCGCCTTGGACTCCTTCGCCGGTGGTTTTGTAGTGCAAAGCTTCGCGGCATATTGGTTCTACCTGCGTTTTGGCGTCCAGCCGGCAATGCTCGGGGTTATTTTCTTCTGGGCCAATATTTTTGCGGGGATTTCCGCGCTCCTGGCATCTCGTCTGGCTGCGCGCTGGGGCCTTGTCAACACTATGGTCTTCACGCATCTTCCTTCCAACATTTTGCTCATTCTCGTCCCGCTGATGCCTAATCTTTGGCTGGCGGTTCTGGTGCTTCTCCTGCGATTCAGTATCAGCCAGATGGATGTTCCCACGCGGCAGTCCTATGTTATGGCGGTGGTGAGCAAGGACGAGCGGTCCGCGGCGGCCGGAATCACTGGCGTGGCCAGGACGACGGGTGCCGCCATTAGCCCTCTGTTTGTGGGATTCATGTTCGCGCGGCCCTCCTGGATAAATGTGCCCTTCTTCCTCGCTGGCACGCTGAAAATCCTTTACGATCTTTTGCTCTACAAAGAATTCGTAAAGATTCAGCCCGTCGAAGAACGGGCGTGAGGAGCGAGGTGGCGTACGATGCCACATGTCGACGTGCGTGTTGCGCTCCCCGAGGAGGAGGGGTCGATTACGCTGGCGTGAACTGGTCTTGGTGACGGGCAAATACGTAAAGACGATCCGTTCGTTGGCAGGCTGCGGCCACTGAAATACTAAAAATGCTGCCAACAGTGAAAGGCTGAATAAGCTCTGCGTGGGGGGCGCAGGGACACGTGAAAAAAATACGCAAGCATTTGGATCGCTTTGCATGTGGCGCGTATTTAGCTTCCGCGTTGTCTTCACCGTGTTGCGGCGCTGCCCGACCCCGGTTTGCCGCGTTGACCTCGCCTTCTCAATCCGACGCACGCATGGCCGAGGCTGTCTCGGTGGGCCACGCCCCAAAAATCGATGGAACTCTGGACGATCCCCTCTGGCTAACGGTCGAACCGATCAGCGATTTTCGTCAGCGAGAGCCGTTCGAAGGCAAGTTGCCCACCGAAAAGACGGAAGTACGCATTCTCTACACGCGACATGCGGTTTATTTTGGCATCCGTTGTCATGACTCCCAGCCATCACGAATTGTAGCTACAGAGCTACGCCGCGACGTCAGTCAAGGCTTGGATGACCATTTTGAAATTTTGATCGATTCGAATCATGATCGCCGTGGAGCCTACGTATTCGAGATCAATCCGCTTGGCACTCAGAGCGACGGTCTCATCGTCGAGGAGCAAGGCGGCTCCGATGGGGGCGACTTCGACCGTGGGTGGGACGGAGTATGGACGTCAGAAGCGCGCATCAATTCTGATGGATGGACCGCGACAATCGAAATTCCATTCACCACCCTCAATTTCACGCACGCAAGCGAAGTGATCTGGGGTTTGAATTTCAAACGCTTTATCCGGAGAAAGAACGAAGAGGATCTTTGGAGCGCTTACCGTCGAACTTTTGGCATCACGAAGGTCTCCGAGGCGGGAGAGCTGAGGGGCATTAAAGATATAGGAAGCGGGCGGCTGTTCATTGTTAAGCCGTACGGATTAGCTCGCTACGACAAGCAATCAGGACAACACCCGCTATTTCCCCTGACTGGCGGGATCGAAGTGAAATACGGCCTTACCTCAAACCTGGTGTTGAATCTGACGGGAAACACCGACTTTGCCGACACCGAAGTCGATCTTGAGCCGTTCAATCTAACACCGTTCAAAGTGTTCATTCCGGAGAAGCGCCAGTTCTTCCTCGAAAACGCCGGTATCTTCAATTTCGATATGGGCGACCAAGATCAATTGTTCTTTAGTCGCCAGATTGGAATTGATCCAATAACCGGCCAACAGGTGCCCATCAACGGCGGAGCCAAACTGACCGGGACGTTTGGTCGGACGGAGCTGGGCGTAATGGATGTGGACACTCGTTCCAGTGGTCCCAATCCCTACGCAAACTATGTCATCGCAAGGCTGAAAGAAGCTCTGTGGGCAGGTTCGTATATCGGCGTGATGGGGATCGATAAACGATCGGGCGACACTCTGGATGAATTTAATCAAACCGGCGGCGTGGACACGCGTCTCATCTTCTTCAAAGACTGGTTCGTCGACGGTCATATGGCTGGAACGCGATCACCTGGCAACCCGAGTGGGGCCAGCGACGTAGGAGCTTCCTTGTCTTATCGATCGAATTGGCTGGATGGAATCGCCGAACGACGAAAGATCGGACCAAACTTCAACCCCGAGGTTGGATTCATTGAGAGAACCGATTCAAACGAAACGTACGGAGATCTGACTTTCAAAGTCAGGCCCGCGATTCCGTCCATCCGCGAGTTGCAATTTGAGAGTTTCATTCTCCATGCGCCCGATACGCGCAACGAAGTTTCCACACAAGAATGGCAGGGCACATTCCGCGCTGAATTCAACAACGGGGCGTACACCGATAACGATATAGCCGATGTTTTTACGCAGCGCATCACCACGCCGTTTCACATTTATAAAAACGTCTTTATTCCGAATGGCTTGTATCATTTCGCCCGCCATCAGCTCACGTACGGATCCGGGCAAGATCGGCGGTTTACCTACAGCTTCTTCGAACGTTTCGGCGGCTATTACGGAGGAACTCTCAATGAATTTCGTGTACGGGCCAACTATCGGCCGACCGCGAAGTTCTCGCTCTCCGCTTCCGAAACCTGGGATCGATTTCGATTACCGCTAGCGAATGGCAATTTTTCGGTATTGCTGGCAAGCCTGCAGGGAAATTATTCCTTTACTCGTTTCTTGACCTTCACGAGTCTGATTCAGATGGACACATCGGATGCTCAGGCGGTGAGCGCCAATGTTCGGCTGAGGTATAACTACCGGCCGGACAGCGATATCTACATCATTTACAACGTGGGCACGCAATTCGCCAGCATCGCCCCGGCAAATCCGCCGCAAATACGGGAGACTCGCTTTGCAGTGAAATTCACGTACTCCTTCTTTCCTTGAGCTCGCTCTTGTCTTGCGATTTGCCCAGACGCACGCTAATCCTCGGCTTCGTACGTCCACACTTGGGCTGGTTCATTGCCTTTGGCAGGCACGGCAACATAAAACCGGTCGCGCTTGGCAAAAAAATATCCGGTGCGGATGCCGATCGCAGAAGGAACATTAGCCACCAATTCATAATGGTCAGAATCATTCTGCTGGAACACGCTGATAAATCCCTCGCCGCCGATGGCGTAAATGCGTTTGCGCGAAGCGTCAAAAAAAACGTCGTCACATTCACCGGCTGCGCTTAAGCGAGCAACTTCCTTACCGCTTTCCGTGTCAAGGACAACCATCATTGGCGGCTTGCGAGTGATGGTGAAGAGTCGATGATCGTGTTCGTTCAATGCCATAGCATAGTTGCTACGCAGTCCCTTGAGAGGCCACTTGGTAACGGCTCCGGTTTTCTTGTCGATGGACTCAACCACGTGCCCGGCATCCGGGACGTTCGCGAAAATGTGTCCGCCGGAGGCTTCGACCTGGAATGACTCAGGGTGGCCTTCAGTTTTGTAGACGTCGCCGACTCGTTCATCAGTTTTGGGATCAATCATCGCGATTCCGCCATCGTCTTCGCCAAATCCCACATACACCCTGTTCGAACCTTCGTCGTAGCGCATGTTGTCGGGATCCTTGCCAAAATCAATCGTTTTGCGAAGCGTGTAGGTCGCGCCATCGTAGACTCTGACCTTGCCGTCCTCCGCGTTGGCCACATAAAGCTTGTCTACGGCCGGCACATACAGCGCTCCTTGCGGTTCGGCGAGTCCCTTAATGCTGTGAATGACTTTGCCGGCGAACACGTCGATGACTTCCAATGAGTTATTGCCGAGCGCGGAAACGAACAATCTTCTGCGCTTCGCATCCGCAGAAAAGTGATCGATTCGCCCGGCCACACTCGGG
>Ga0207699_10000814_pt1 | contig 14853 bp, 11 predicted proteins | sample LARL51metaG_FD_184344 | JGI IMG/M metagenome (GOLD analysis project Ga0207699, IMG submission 184344) | Corn, switchgrass and miscanthus rhizosphere microbial communities from Kellogg Biological Station, Michigan, USA - LAR L5-1 metaG... | ecosystem: Host-associated > Plants > Roots >...
TCTCCTCGTTGTCAAGCTCGCGCTTCAGGCCGATGAGCCGGGCGGTGTGACGGGCGATACGGGTGACCTGGTCGCGGGTCTCAGCTGGCCTGGCCGAGGCGTCGATGCCGATGACACGGCGCTGGCGGCTGCCGGAGTCGGCCAGCGCGGCGAAGCCGGCCACCATGCCGGCCTGGGTGCTCCCGGTCACTGAGCACACCACGATCGTGTCGAAGAACACGCCACGTTCTCGTTCCTGTTCGGCGACCTCAAATGCCCAGGCAGCGAAGCCTAGGCCCCCGAGGGGATGGTCGGAAGCGCCAGCCGGGATGGCATATGGCCTACCGCCGGATTCTTCGATCTCCCGCAGCGTCTGTTCCCAGCTCTTCTTGAAGCCGATGCCGAATTCAGCGGGTATGAGCCGCACGTCCGCCCCGGCCAGCCGGCTGATCAAGATGTTGCCGACCTTGTCGTAGACCGCATCTGGCCAGTTCACCCAGCTTTCCTGGATGAGCACGCACTTGAGGCCTACCCGGGCCGCGACCGCCGCGACCTGGCGGGTGTGGTTGGACTGCACGCCGCCGATCGAAACCAGCGTGTCGCAGCCTTTGGCCAGGGCATCGGCGACCAGGTACTCCAGCTTGCGCGTCTTATTACCGCCGTAGGCGATCCCCGAGTTGCAATCCTCGCGCTTGGCCCACACAGACGCGCCGCCCAGATGGGCGGACAGCCGTTCCAGTGGATGCACCGGCGACGGGCCGAACAGCAGCGGATACCGCTCAAACGAGCCGATCGACATCGCATCCTCCCCGATCCTTCACCGACTTACCACAGGTTCGAGTGCCCTGTAAACAGCGAAGGTTCTCGATGTCACGACGCGATCGACGACGTGACCAACACCTCAGGATGCTGGGGCAACGAGCGGGTCAGCGAGTCAAGCAAGAGACGGCCAGCCCGGAAATAATCCGCTGTGGGCCGGACGAGCTTGTCGGGGATCAGCTCCAATGCGGTGGACGATGAGGACCAGCGGTCGATCTCCAGGCGCATACGCAGCGTCGGATACATTGCTCCCCGGGCCAGGCGGACCTGGATCCGGCGTGTACCCAATTCGCGGTCGTGCTCCATCGGCCCGAGCAACCGGCTTCCGCCGATCCGGAGTTCGCCACCGTTCATCGTAGGCAGCCAGCTGTCAAATGCGGCCACGCACGTCTCGAAGGGGACGTCCACGACCCGCCAGAACGACAGCGATCCGAGCTCCGGGATCATGCTCGTACTCATGCCATCTGCTCCTCCCCGGCCCCTCGCGGGCGCACGGTTCCTTCTTGGCCCCCGGGAACCTTGCCTGGTTCCCTCCATTAAGGCTCGCCGTAAGGCCTGTGCCGCCGCATCGGGTGAACGCCCTATATTCGGTCTCCTCAGACGGCTTAGGCGCTGTCACCTTTCAAGGAGCCGACCTAGGCCGTCTTAGCGCAGGTCAGGACGTCAGGAGCCACCGCGGATGTGCCTAGATGTCTCGTTCACCCAGAAATGGAATCAGTTCACGAATGAAGTCGCGATCCGCTGAGGGCGGCGCATCGCGGTACGCGACGTCGAACTCATCCAGCGCCGCCTGAACCACCTGCCGCAAGGTAGCGCGGGCGAAGTCGATGCTTCCGTAACGCTTGAACAACCGGAAGACCCACTCCACGTCTCCCTCCATGCGCTGCTCACGTGCAACGGAAAAGACGCGCCCGAGCTGCTCCCGCTCATCGGCGGTGCACTCGCGCAGGGCGTGGACGAGCATGAGCGTGCGCTTGCCCTCCCAGATGTCGCCCAGGATCTCCTTGCCGTACTGGGTCTTATCGCCAACCAGGTTCAGGATGTCGTCCTGGATCTGGAACGCCGCGCCGAGCAGGAAACCGAACAGGTTGAAACGGTCGGCGTCGACTGCGCCGGCTGTCCCGATCAGTGCTCCGATGCGGCAGGGGTGGATGCACGTGTACCAGCACGTTTTCTTGAGGACCAGCCGCAGATAGTCGTCCTCGGTCAGGTCGAAGAAATTGTCGCGGGTCCAACCGAGCTCGAGGGCCTGGCCCTCAACCGACTGCAGGACGAGATGCTGCGCCTCATGGAAGATCCGGTATGCGAGCTCAGCACCCAGGATCGGGATGTTCTCGGTTAGCGAGCCAATGCTGATGGCATTCATCGCGTCGCCGACGTTGACTGCGATCGGGACGCCCTCCTCGATATATAGCGTCGCGCGGTTGCGGCGGTACAAGCTTCCATCCTCGATGTCGTCGTGGACGAGGAAGGCGTTGTGCAGCAGTTCGATGGTCACCGCCGACGGCAGCGCCTGCTCGATCGATCCGCCAAAGGCGCGGCAGGTGGCGATGCACAACGCCGGACGCAAGCCCTTGCCCACATGCGACAGCTGGCCCGAGATCAGGTCGTACAGGTAGCGTCGCGGCTCACGGGTCGGAAGCTGCGCGAGCAGGGCCCGGTAGGTGAGGTCGCGGTATCGGGCGAGCTGCCGCTCGATGCCCGCCGCCGTCTCGGTCCGGCTGGTCATGCTACGGCTCGACGAAGCGGACGTTGCCGGTGGTCACGCCGGGTGGTCCCGCATTCGGTGAATCGCGCTCCGCGGACGCGAGCGCCTCCAGCGCCGAGGTCGCCGCCGACTCCGCCGGGCTGGCGGCTGTGCCGGCCAGCGCGGCGAAGGCGCGCAGCAGCTCACCAGACGGCGCTCCCGGCCCCGATGTCAGGCGCTGGACCAGTTCGGACCGGCTCTCGCCCGTCCTGATGTACGACAGCAGGTCCTCAACGTTCATCGCCCCCCTGACCACGTTGACGATCGATGCCTCGAGCGCGCTGGCCCCGCGGTAAAGCGCCGCCAGCGCCGACAGCCCGAGCCTGACCCCGGTGTCGTCCCAGGGCAGGCCCTGCCGGTAGCGCACTCGATCGTTCGCGCGCCAGGGCTCCAGCAGCTCCGGCTCATGCAGGTCCCAGAGCCGGCACGGCGGCGCGTCCGACCCCGAGTGCTCGAGGATTCCGTTGACCGCGCGCCGGGCGGCCTCGTTGGCAGCTTCCATGGTGGCCAGATCGGTGAAGGTCTGGACGTAGTCGGAGGCCAGGAATAGATTCGGGATGGCTGTCACCGCCCCCGGCCTGAGCCGCCACGTGTCGACGAAGTTGACGAACAGCGGCTCGGCGTCGGCCTTGAGCAGCGGATCGATATCGAGATCTAGGTACCAGTGGACTAGGTCCTCGTCCTCGAGCACGTTGGCGCCCTGCACATTCAGGCTGCGCTTCATCTGGTCCCAGACTTCGTCCCTGATCTCGCGACGGGTGCACTCCCGGGCGGGCTTCCCATTCAAGCCGGGCGTGCCCCAGTCGGAGATGTCGACCGAGATCACCCCACGGATGTTTCCGTCGCCGAAGCGGCTCAAGTCGACATCGGACCAGAACTGCGCCTGGGACACGGACGTAAGCGCCCATGGGGCATCAAGGTAGATCTCGTGGCCGCGGCCGATGGGCACGTCTTCGTCCAGGTAGAACTGGATGCCGTTCATCCAGGCCGTGTTCCGGCTGAGCGGGAAGATGTTGGCCAAGCTCGGATCGGCGCGCACCACCTGGTCCGTGACCAGCGTGGCCATAACCTCGACCGGCAGGGCGGAAACATAGTAGTCCGCCGTGACCTCGCGCACCGACCGTTCCTGCTCCACCATCACGCCCCGCACGACGCCACCATTCATCTCGATCGAGCGCACACGCGCGTTCAGGTGGTACTCGACGCCCCGTCCGCGCAGGTACGTGAGCCAGGGGTCGATCCAGACGTCGTTGGTCGGCCCGTTCAGCACTCGATCGGCGCTGATACCTGGCTCGGCGAGATTAAAGAAGTACTGCACGAACATGTCGCCGATCGTCTTGGTGCTCGCTAGCTTCGCCTGGGCCGCTACGACCGATCGGGTACAGCCGATGCCGAAGAGCTTCTGATAGGCGTCGGAGCGTTCCTCCGCGCCGATGAACTCCCACCACCCGAGCCGTTCATATTCTTCCAGGCGGCGCTCCGAGCAGCTGGTGAGGATCTGCCAGATGCGCTCACCGAAGAAGGCGAAGTCCTCGGGCGCAATGCCGAGCTCGGGGCCGAACAACGACCCGAGGTCGCTGACCAGCGTGAACAGCTCAGGGACGTTCGATGGTGTGATCGTCGGCAGCTTCAGCGGCCGGCGACCGAAGCGGGCGAAGATGGTGCCGGTGGTGTCGACCAGATTCTCGGCGACCGAGCGGGAGCCTCGATACGGCGTCCGCGCCATGGTGTCGATGATGTGCTTGTAGAACCGTGGAAAGAAGCGGAAGCCGTGCTCGCCGGGGAGGTCCCGCCGCGTCGGGGCGGCAAGACTGCCAAGGTTCACGGCGCCGACGTTCCGGCGGGGCGTCGTGCTGGGGACGACCACGCTGCGGGCCTTGCCGCCGGGCACATCCCGCAGCTCGAAGACGCGAACGGAGAAGCCGCGCTCGCTCAACTCGTGGGCGGCGCTCAGGCCGCCGATGCCACCGCCGAGCACGATCACCGTCTGGGACACCGTCAGCTCCCGCCGCTCAACGAACTGCGTACATGTCGTAGGTGTACGACTGCTCGGGCGGTCGTACCTGGCCAACGCTCAGGCAATGGAGGCGGTTGAGCCACCGATACCTGGGATCGGCGGTCAGCAGGCGAATGTGCGTGCGCACCGGCAGAACCGAGGGCCACCCCTCGAGCGGTCGGCTCCTGCTCCAGCCCTCGCCGAAATCGACCATGCCGGAGTGGCGCAGCGCGATCAGGACACGATCGTGGGTCTCCAACGAGACGCTGGCGCTCAGGATACCGATCCCGTCAGTCCGGACAATCGTCTGGTGCTCCCCACCTGGAATGACGGTGGCGTGAAACGCGGGTCCATCGAGGGTGCCGCTCAGCGGGTTCCAATTGATGACAAAGCCGGCCGGCGTCTCGCCGATGAGCTCCGGCTCTCGCGTGAGTGAGACCCTGACATGGACTAGGTGCTCGAGGCTGGGTACAACGATGGCTCGCGGCTCGACTGAGCTCTCAGAAGGCCTGTTCGCCGGTGGGGCTGCGCTCGCTTCGCTGAGCAGGAACGCCGACGGGAAGGTGCTGGCCGTTGCCGGATCCGGCGCGCGACGCCCCTCACACCACACCACCGGCACGTATTCGACTGTCTCGCCACTCCAGAAGGTGGGGAACGTCGCCCGGAAGTACTGCGTCCGCTTCTGGAAATCGTTGGCCACCAGCGGCGCCGACACCGTCTCGACGCCTCGCCTGTCGACACGGTACCGCACGCTCACCGCGTTCGAGGAATTAGCGGGCCGAACACCCACCGTGACCGAGACCCCTTGGCGTTGCTCGGTCGTCCCATCGGGCGCCGGCGCATCCGGTGTCCCGTACCACAGTTCGAGCCCGTCGTGCGCAAGTTGCATCATTTCCGCGATCCTGGTCAAGAGCTGGCAGAGGAAGTCGTGCCCTTATGGTCACCGGAACTGCAGGGGCACAATAGCCTTGGCGTCCTTGATTCGGAGGGCAAATCGCTCGAAGACGGAGAACACGTACTTTCCGCCCAAGTCCACCTGCCTGAACTCCGGTGTTGCTTCGGCGGCAAGCGCGAGGTCGATGGGCTCGTCCGCCATCGAGAGGAGTACACCCCGACTCCGCCACCGCCGCCGCTTTAGTTTTGGATCATACAGCTTGAAACTCTGAGGAAGGACATCAATGCCGCTAGCGTGCAGGAGCTCACGCCCAATGAGCGGTTCGATTCGGTCACGCGGAAGCACGGTGGACTTTTTGATCGGAGTGAAGGCCTCCTCGAACGGTCTACGGCCGAATACGCACACATACGGCGCGACGTAACCGTTTTCCTCCAGTGAATTGATGGCGCCGACGATCGCTTTCATCAGGCCATCGTTGTTAAGCTGCCACGCCTGCGCGGCGCGCTTGGCTTTCCGCGCCACCCATGGAGCCTCGATCAACCCCAACGCCCCAGGATTCCGATGACGCATGTCCTCTATCTGCAGGCCCTGCTTCGCGCCCTCCATCGGGGTGCCACTCATAAATGCCCATTCGTTGGGGGTCAGGCGTTCCAGATAAGGGAGAGCTGGACGGTAGCCCGGAAGCCCGGCCTTCTTCCCCTGTGCAAACGCAACTCGAGCATTGGGCAAGAGCACGGTGCTGGGGTAGGTCCCGTTGAAGATGTACCAGTCTTCGAGCTGGCCCAGCTGGGTAGCCCTTCGCCTGAACTGGAGCAAGGCGCTGGACAGGTCATCCTCCAGGATCTGCTGGCGGGAGAGTGTGACGGGCAGTGCGATCTCGAGCAGGTCCGCGGTCGCTAGATCGTCAACCGAGCCGTCACGCTTGAGCACCTCGCTAGGGACGACCGTGGTGCTGGGCGGCAGCGGGCCGTAGATGGGGAGAAACGAACCGGCCACCCGGACGCGTTGCCACGCCTCGAGGACTTCTTCGCGAACCCGATTCCATTGCGCTTCGGTCCAGCCAACCTGGGCATTGCGATCGTCCATTTATCGTTCTCCATCCAGAGAAGTCAGGTCGGGTTCATGGCGGAACGAGAGCTCGCCCAAGAGCGCGGCCGCCTCGCGCAGCTCGGGGTGGTCTAGGCCTTCGGTGAACCACTCGTAGATGGGCGCCAGCAACTCGCGGGCTTCGTCATGGCGGTCCGCGGCCTGCCACAATCGCGAGAGCGAGACTGCAGCGCGCAGCTCGAGCGAGCGCGCGCCCTGTCGGCGCGCGACCTCGAGCGCGCGCCGGTAGCACTCCTCAGCCGAGCGAACCACCGCCGGAGCGGCCGGGTCCGACGCGGCCAGCAGGAGCTGCCCGCGCAAACGATGGATCTCGGCTTCCCAGTAGCGTTCGTTAGTTTGCTGGACGGCCACCTCGGCTTCGTCGAGAAGTGCAAGTCCGTCCAGGGCAGCGCCCGACTCGAGGCAGGCCTCGGTGATCAAGCACAGCCAGTACGGTCTGGCCAGCTCGGCGCCGGTGGCAAGCTGAGCGGCCAGCCCGTGGCGCATCTGGGCAGTCCCTTCCGCGAGATCGCCCTCTTGGGCGAGCGCCCAGCCTTTGAGTATGGAAGCCATTGCGTCGATGAACACGAGGCCATGCGCTTCTGAGAGCGCGAGCGCCTCGTCGACGAGCGTGCGAGTCGCGGGGGCATCCCTGCGGTATTGGCGCACGACGGCGGCCAGGTCGAGTCCAAAGGCGACGCTGTAGGGGTGATCGATCACCGACCGCAGGATCGCCAGGTTCTCCTCGCTGTAGCGCAGCGACTGGTCCACGTAGCCGAGCAGCCATAGCGCCTGGGCGAGATTGCTCCGCGCTGACGTGGCCGGGTCGTCGCCGTAGGTGAAGGCGTGGGAGCTGTGGCGTTCGGGGTCGTACAGTGCCAGCACGCGCTCGAGGTGCTCGCGCGCCTGCTCCAGCTCACCCAGGAAGAAGTGCGACCAGCCCACCTCCATGTTGCCTTGCAGCAGCAACCCGTCGTCGTTGGTAGCGGCGCCAAGCTGGAGGACCTGCTCACCGAGCGCGATGGCGCTGGTGTGCTGCGCCCGCACGATGTGGTTGGTCCACAGGCCGTGCAGGGCGGGCACGCCCTGCGACGTGTCGTCAAGAGTGTCGCCAAGCTCTCGACGCAGCTCCCGTGCGCGCTGGTAACAGGCCTCGACCTCGGGCGCCGCATAGCCTCGGATAGCCATGTAGGCGGGACCGAGCGTCAGGCGGAACTGCAGCTCCACTGCGGCGCGTTCAGGGCCCGCGGGGAGGTCCGCCAGTAGGTCGAGGCCGGTCGTGAGGTGGGCGATCGCCTCGGAGTTGGCCGATGCGCGGAGCGCGCGCTGGCCGGCGTCCAGCCAGCACGGCACCGCCTCGGCCATCATGCTGGCTTGGGTGTAGTGGTGCGCCAGCAGCTCAGGCGCGGTCTTGACCGTGACCGGGAAGTGCTCGGTCAGCGCCTGCGCGATGTGCCGGTGATACTGCAGCCGCGTTGTCCGCAGCAGCGATCCATAGGCCGCGTCCTGGATCAGGGCGTGTTTGAAGGTGTAGGTCTCGCCGCGCGGGTTGTGTTCGACGAAGAGCAGTCCAGCGTCGACCAGCCGGGCCAAGTTGTGCCACAGCGCCCGCGTGTCCACGCTCGCGGTCGTCTTCGACACCGCTTCGATTAGCTCGTATGAGAATTGCCGGCCGATGGCTGCCCCGAGCTGGGCGACACCCTTGGCATCGGTCAGACGGTCCAGACGTGCTGTCAGCGAGTCCGCGAGCGTGGCCGGGACGGCTAGTGCCGGCCTGGGGCGGACCGGATCGAGCCGCCCGTTGCCACGGCGGATGAGGCCCTGCTCGCTGACTAGCTTGGTTAGCTCTTCCAGGTAGAGCGGCACCCCGTCGGCCTTCTCCACGAGCTGGTCCAGCAGCTCGGCGGGCGCTGGCATGCCGGCGATCTCGGTCACGATCCTCGCCGACGCCTCACGGTCGAGGCGGTTGAGATCCAGCCGCTCGAGCCCTGGGCCTTCTGGCCAGGGAGGCTTGAACTCCGGGCGGAAGCTGAGGACCACTAGTTGCCGGGTGCGTGGCACGTGCTCGATCAGCTGCGTCAGCAGGTCGAGCGACGAGGGGTCGATCCAGTGCAGGTCCTCGACTACCACGAGGAGGGGCTGATAGTCAGCGCGCACGAGCAGGATCGTGATCAGCGCGTCAATGGTCAGTTGCCGCTGGCGATCCGCCGGCAAGTCCAGCGGCGGATAGCGGCCCTCGAACGGCACCGCCAACAGCCCGGCCAGCGGGGGCCCCACCGTCGGGAGGTCGAAACCGTACTGCGCCAGAAGGCCGTCCAACTTGTCGAGGCGCTGATCGGTGTCGTCCCGCCCGAACTCCAGGACACGCTCCAGCATCTGGACGACCGGGTAGAAGGCTGTGTTCATGAAGTAGGGCGAACAGTCCAGGTGGACCAGGAACGCGTCCGGGGATTGGGCCACATGCTGCTGGAGCGCCCAGATCAGCCGCGACTTGCCGATGCCCGGCTCGCCCGCCACGAGGGCGACGCCGCCCTGACCGACCCTGGCCTGCGCCCAGCGGTCGGCCAGTGTGGCCAGTTCGTCATCGCGACCCTGCATGGGGGGAAGTCCGCGCCGCGCGGCAACGTCCAGCCGGGTTCGCGCCCCGCTCTCGTGCAGCACCTGGTAGATCGCCACCGGCGCCGAAATGCCCCGGATGGCGTGCACGCCGAGATCGCGACAGTCGAAGTAGCCCGCGATCAATCGGTACGCCGCCGCGCTGATCACCACCGAGTCGGGCGCGGCTAGGGCCTGCAGGCGCGCGGCAATGTTCGGCGGAACGCCGACCGCCGCGTCCTCCATACCCTCGTCGGCAGCAACGGCACCGGCCACGACCAGGCCGGTGTCAATGCCAATCCGGACGTGGAGGTCGATGCCGTAGTCAGACTGAAGGCGGCTGTTGAGCTGCTCGACGGCCTCGACGATCCTGAGTCCGGTACGCACGGCCCGCTGGGCGTCGTCCTCGTGGGCCGACGGGAATCCGAAGTAGACCATGATGCCGTCGCCCAGATAGTTATGGGTGTGGCCCTCAAAGCGGCGGATGACGGTCGCGCAGACGCGATGATAGGCGGCCAGAGTCTCGCGCAGCTCCTCGGGATCCAGCCGTTCGGAGAGCCCCACCGAGTTCACGAGGTCGCAGAACAGGCACGTCATCTGCCGCCGTTCCGCCTCCGCGAAGGCCCACTCGGAGTGGCGAGGCGCTGCCGTCTCCGCGAGTGTGAGCGGCGACCCGCATTCGAGGCAGAATTTGGCATTAGCCGGATTCTCGGCATTACATCTTAAGCAGCGCATTATTCCCCCCACCACCGTGTCACACTGCGGTCAATGCCCGGCCCCAACGTTCAAGGCCGACCGGAAACGTCAGCAGCGCGCGCAACCCCAAAAGCTCGGTGGCCTGGAGCAGCGCGTGATAGATCCCTGGCCGCGGGTCGTCGGGCACCTCCAGACCAATCGCGAGGTCGACGCAAGCGCCGGGCGGGACTCGTACTCGGCCGGGCAGGAGCCGAAGGCAGCCCGCATCGATGCGGCCATCGGGTTCGGCGACCAGATCGCTCCACACAAAGCCGACCTCAGCAGGGGTCGGGCCGTCGTTCCGCAGACGGGTATGAATTTCGGCAGCGCCGCCGAGTGGGGCAGAGCGCCGGGCGCGCAGGACGGGCAAGGATTCGATCGTTTGCCGTGCTTGGTCTGCGGCATAGTCGGGCATGGCGACCGGTGGTGGCAGCGACGAGGCGGCCGCCGACCGTGGCGGCGGTGTGAGAAGGTCGAGCACGGTGTCCAGCAGCCCGCCGAACTCGGACGCCAGCCGACGCGTCGCCTCAGGAATGACGAGATCACGACGATGCTTCGACCACACCTGGCTCGCGGCAGCGACATTAGCTAGGGCGCCATGCTCGATCTCATCACGCAGGATTGTGGCTGCCCGCTCTCCGAGCGTCGCTGTATCCACGATCCAGCATAACCACCGACGACCCAGCATTCATACCCCTTCCCGCCCAAGGTGTCCTCACCGCCGATAGACCTCCCGACGCCCACGACAAGTGTCAATGGCGCCTCTACCGACGATACTAGAGACGTTACTTAGAGTAGTCACCGATCGATGGCCCCAGGCGGGTTGCAGATGCGCCGGGAGGATGGCCCTCAATTCATACACGCTGGCCAGGATCTCCTGACGCCAGGTGGTGGCGTTTTCGCTCCGCGCTCCTACCGGGACGGTTTCCAAACAGGTTATTAGCGGCATAGTTGAGTCATGGACTGGCCCGTTCTCGCATCGCTGCCTCCGGAAGAGCGGCGCGGGTTGGTCGCTGGGCTTAGGCGGCGGTCCTACCATCGCGATGAGGTGATCGTTCATCAAGGCGACCCGGCCGACACTCTCCACCTCATTGCCGCGGGGCACGTCAGCGTGCGCGTAACGCTGCCCGGCGGTGAGTTCGTCGTCCTCGCCATCGACGGGCCCGGAGAGGCTTTCGGTGAGATTGCTTTGGTCGGCAGTCCCCATGCTCGGGGAGCTACAGTAATCGCGCTCGAACAGTGCGAGACATTGTCTCTGGGCCGGGACGAGTTCCATCGTCTTCGTATATCCTTTCCCGGCATCGACCGCTTCCTCGTAGAGCTTCTTGCCGCGCGAGTGGAAAGGCTAAACAATTACTTGCTCGAGGCGTTGTACGTGCCCGCTGAGAGGCGGGTTCTACGTCGGCTGCTGCACTTGTGCGAGCTGTACCCGGGAGACGATCAACGTATTGTGATCCCAGTTACCCAGGAAATGCTGGCCAGCCTCGCCGGAACTACTCGTCCCACAGCGAATCAGGTTCTCCGACGGCTTGTTGCGAGCGACATAGTGGCGATAAGCCGCAGCCAGATCGTGGTATTGGATCGCCAGAGCCTACACCAACGAGCAGGCTGATTTTCCGTCAGCGACCTCAGTGCCCTGCCCTGCCGCATCAGCGCACACGAGCGAGCTACCACATCAGGCAGCCAACTTACGGGCCACCTCACTGAGCAGGACAGTCTTAGCCCGTGATGCCATAGCTGGGACTCCGGTTGCCGAAGTTACGCAGATTGATTGTGGTGCGGCTGGTGAGCCAAGCGCCGGTCCTTTGTTGGCACGCCAACACTGACAGTGTAGTGGGCCAAACAGACCGACCGGCGAACCGAACATAGTGTCGTCCTATAAAACCTTCCGGTCGAAGGGACCGCAAAACTGCCACCTTCGGCATTTAGTGACATGGAGAACGAATGCCCGTCCCAGCGGGGGACTGACTTGCGGCACCCGACACTTTGAGTGCATTGGCACGAGAGCCTGATCCCCCGGGCACTACTTGAAAGGACGCGAATCCGATGCGCGATGACCCGTTTGTCGCCGACCTCGTAACGCGTGCCAAAAACGGCGACCAGCAAGCGTGGGATGTCCTCGTCGAGCGGTACTCCCCGCTCATGTGGTCGATCTGCCGACACTACGGGCTAAGCCGTGCCGACGCCGAGGACGTCGGGCAGCGCATCTGGCTGCAGCTCGTGAACCACCTGGGCGTGATCCGCGAGCCTGCCGCGCTTCCAGGCTGGCTGACCACCACGACCAGACGGGAATGCAGCCGAGTCGTGCGTGCGAGCCACGGACCGCAGGCGGCCGGGCCGCTGCCGGAAGAGAATATCCCCGACAAGCAGACTAGGACGGCCGAGCAGGAGTTGCTGGCGGCGGAGCGCCAGGCGGCGCTGCGCGAGGCATTTACCTGCCTGTCCCCGTCCCGCCAGCAGCTGATGGCCATGCTGATCGAGGACCCTCCCGTGCCATATACCGAGATCAGCGCCAGGCTGGGCATCCCAGTCAGCAGCATCGGTCCCACCCGACGCCGCTGCCTGGAACAGATTCGCCGACACCCGGCTATCGCGGCGCTGATCAACGCTGAAGACTGGACCGCGGCGTGACCCGTATGCCCAGCTGGCGAACCGCCGTAGTATCGGGCCCGACGTCTGCTGGCAGGTCTCAAAAACGCCAGGCCCCTACCGCGAAGCCGCGAGTGGGGGCCTTCCTCGTGGGCCGTACTGGATTTGAACCAGTGACCTTCTCCGTGTCAGGGAGACGCGCTCCCGCTGCGCCAACGGCCCGGGATGACGAGAGCCTACCAGGCCGAGCGCGGTGTTGCGCGACGGGCATAGGAGCCCGCGAACGCGCTTCCCGCACGTTCGCAACCCCCCGCCTACTCAGCGAGCATCCGCGGCAGCCCGAACCGCGCCATGGTGCTGTTGTCGACGAACCGCGTGACAGCCGAGATCCGCTCACCCTCCAGCGTCAGCACGATCATCCCGTGCGCGCGGAACACCGAAGCCTGCGGATCCTGCAGGTAGCAGCCGAAGGCCGGCTGCCCATTGGCCCGCGTCTCCACCAGCCGGTAGCACCGGGGACCGCGCCAGCCCGAGATGTCGCGCAGGAAACCGGCGATCGCCTCGGGGCCCTGGAACTCCAGCGTGATGGGCGGCATGGTGAACCATGCGTCGTCGGTCAGCAGCGCGACCACGCCGTCGATGTCGTTGCCCGCGAAGGCGGTCGCGAACCGCGACGCGATGTCCCGCTCACGGGCCGAACGGGGCAGCGGCGCCCGCTCCCGGTCCGGGCCCGGGAGCCGGTCGGACATGGTGGCTCTGGCCCGCTGCAGCGCACTGGTCACCGAGGCCTCGCTGCTGTCCAGCATGTCCGCCACCTCGGATGACCGGAACCCGAGCACGTCCCTGAGCACGAGCACGGCCCGCTGCCGCGGCGGCAGATGCTGCACGGCGGTCACGAAGGCCAGCGCGATCGCCTCCTTGGCCTCGTATCGCGCCTCGGGTCCGGCGCTAACATCCGGGATCCCCTCGACTAGCACGTCCGGGTAGGGCTCCAGCCACAATGGCTCGCCTCGCCGGGTCGGCTCAGTAGTCAGGAAGGACGGGCCCTCTGGTGGCGTCCGCGGCCGGCGGCCGCTGGCCCGCAGCGCGTTCAGGCACCGGTTGGTCGCGATCCGGTACAGCCAGGTGCGCAGCGATGCCCGTCCCTCGTACTGGCCGAGCCCCCGCCATGCGGCCAGCAGGGTCTCCTGCAGTATGTCCTCGGCGTCCTGCACCGAGCCGAGGATCCGGTAGCAGTGCAGCTGAAGTTCGTTGCGGTAGGGGTCGGTCAGCTCGCCGAACGCGCGGTCGTCCCCGCCCCGCGCCCGCTCCAGCGTCGCCTCGGTCACCACGGCAACCTCCTTTTCCCGTACCGACACCACGATCGCCAGAAAGTCATCGATCAACCGCCATCGAGCCCGGTGTCAGAACCAGTGACGGACCACGATAGGGAGATAACCATGTCGCAGAGCATCATCCGCTACCGGACCAAGCCCGACCAGGCCGACGCCAACGCCGACCTCGTCCGCGCCGTCTATGCCGAACTGCACCGCAGCCGGCCCGACGGCTTCCGGTACACCACGCTCAGGCTGGACGACCAGGTGACGTTCGTCCACATCACCCAGTCCGAACGCGACCCGAGCCCGATCCTCGAGATCAAGGCGTTCGGCGAGTTCCAGGCCGGCATCAGGGACCGGTGTGACGAGCCCCCCGTCGCGCAGGCCTTCACCGAGGTCGGGTCCTACCGCTTCCTCACCGGCTAGGGGACTTGACCGTGACGGCGACGATCTCCTCCCATGGTGCCGGCTTCAGGCCGAAGGTGGCCTGAGCGGCGGAGGAGTCCATGACGAAGTCGTCGCCGAACTGGTACTCGGTCTCGCGCAACTCCCGCATGAGCGGCCAGAAGAGTCCCATTCCGCGCACGACGACCGAGGGGATCTCGCCGGTGCGGACCTGACCGACCCCGGCGGCCCGGGCGAAGTCGTCGATGACCTGACGCTGGCTGAGCGGCTCGTTCGACGGCACGTGCCAGGCACGCCCCCAGGCCCTGGGGTCGGTTCCGGCCGTGACCAGCATGCGGGCCACGTCGTCAGTGAACGACCAGGTGTGCGGCCGGTCCGCGCGGCCGAGCACGGAGACATTTTTTCCCTGCCTAACGTGCCGGACGATCCGCTCGCCCATCGCGCTCTGCGCACCCGGGCCGACAAAATCGGCGGCGCGGACCTCGGCCACCCGGACCCGCCCAGCCTGGTGCGCGGCCAGCGCGTCCTGCCAGACGCGGGCGCGGACCCGGCCCTTGCGCCCCGCCGCGGCCAGCGGCGTCGCCTCGGTGATCGGGTGTGCCTCGTCGTAGCCGCCAGGGACACGAGGACCGTAGCCGTACAGGTTGGACAGCGTGACCAGCACCGCGCCGCTGCGTTCTGCGGCGGCGAG
>Ga0207699_10000819_pt1 | contig 14818 bp, 12 predicted proteins | sample LARL51metaG_FD_184344 | JGI IMG/M metagenome (GOLD analysis project Ga0207699, IMG submission 184344) | Corn, switchgrass and miscanthus rhizosphere microbial communities from Kellogg Biological Station, Michigan, USA - LAR L5-1 metaG... | ecosystem: Host-associated > Plants > Roots >...
CCAAATCCCCCGTCCACTGTGGGCCCGGTGCTTGTCGGCGGCGCGAAAGCGCCGCCGATCTTTTTTTGCGCGCGGCCGGATCGTGCGCGTGGCATCCTGCGACCCTCTCGCCGGGCGGCGAGACGTTGCAGGAGAACGGCGATGGCGCAGGACGCGACCAGGGGTGCACGGACCGGCTGGCCGGTGTTGGCGTCGCTCAAGGCCTATCGTGCGGGCGCGCTGCCCGCCGACCTCATCGCCGGTCTCACGCTGGCGGCGATCGCGATCCCCGAGCAGATGGCGACCGCCCGGCTCGGCGGCTTTGCGCCGCAGATCGGCTTCTTCGCCTTCATCGCCGGATCGGTCGGTTTCGCGCTGCTGGGCGCCAATCGCTTCCTGTCCTGCGGCGCCGATTCCACCATCACCCCGATCTTCGCCGGCGGCCTCGCGCTGCTGGCTGCAACCGGCTCGCCCGAATACCAGACGTTCGCGATCGCGCTGGCGTTGCTGGTCGGGCTCTTGCTGCTGGCGAGCGGCCTGTTCCGGCTCGGCGGCATCGCCAATCTGTTGTCGGTGCCGGTCACCGTCGGCTTCCTCGTCGGCATCTCGGCGCACATCCTGGTCTCGCAGCTCCCGGGCGTGCTGGGGTTGCCCGCGCCGAGCGGGCCGATGCTCGCCAAGCTCGCGGTGCTCGCAAGCGAGCTCGGCGACGCCAACATGTTTACTATCGCGATCGGGCTCGGCGTGCTGGCCGTGGTGGCCGGCTGCGCGGCGATCAGCGAAAAAATTCCCGGTGCGCTGATCGCCTTGATCGCCGCGACGGTAGCCGTCATCGCGGCAGGTCTCGAGGCCAAGGGGGTGCATGTGGTCGGCACGGTGCCGGCAACGCTGCCGACGCCCTCGCTGCCGGAAATTTCGCCGGAAAGATGGGCGCGGCTGATCCCGCTCAGCCTGCTGATCGCGATCGTGGTGATGGTGCAGACCGCGGCCGTCACGCGCGCCTTTCCCTCCGATCCCGACAAACCCGCCGATGTCGACCGCGATTTCATCGGCGCCGGCTGCGGCAGCGTGCTGGCCGGCCTGTTCGGCGCCTTTCCGGTCAATGCCAGCCCGCCGCGCACCGGCATCGTGTCGGAGACCGGCGGGCGCTCGCAGCTCGCCGGCCTGTTTGCAGCGGCGATCGTGCTGGCGCTGCTCGCCTTCGGCGCGTCGCTGCTGCAACACGTCCCGGAAGCCGCGCTCGGCGGCGTCCTGCTGTTCGTGGCGCTCCGCATCATCCGATTCCGCCAGATCGCGCTGATCCATAGCCAGTCGCTGGGCGAGTTCCTGCTGATCGTAGCGACGGCGGCCGCGATCATCGTGTTGCCGATCGAGCAGGGCGTCGCAGTCGGCATCGCCCTGTCGCTGCTGCACGGGATCTGGAGCATCACGCGCGCCCGTCTCGTGGAGTTCGAGCGCGTGCCGGCGACCACGATCTGGTGGCCGGCGAGCCCGCATCATGCCGGCGAGCGGACCCCCGGCGTCGCCGTCGTGGCGTTCCAGGCGCCGCTGACCTTTCTCAATGCCGCGAGCTTCCGCGCCGACATGCAGCAGCTGCTGCAGAACCGCGCGCCGCGCCTCCTGGTGCTCGAAGCCAACAGCATTCCCGAGATCGATTTCACGGCGGCGCAGACCCTGCGCGAGCTGTTCAAGATCTGCGCGGAGACCGGCGTCACGGTCGCGGTCGCCAGGCTGGAGTCGCTGCGCGCGCAGGCCGCCTTCGAACGCTTCGGGATCTACGAGGTGCTGCCGCGCGGCCACATTTTTCATAGCGTGCACGAGGCGATCGAGGCGCTCGGCACGCCCGGACGGACGTGAGCGAGGCCGTTACAAAACGTCACAAAAGGCGGCTCACGCGGACACATCGCGGCAAAGTTCGCTCACGAAAATCCTTTGGTCAGGTTCGCCCGGCGCGTCCATGTTCCGGCGAACTGCAACGCGAAAGGATTTTTGATGCGAAACTCGATCGCTTCAGCCGCGATAGCCGTCGCAATCATGATGGCTGGCCCAGCGGCGCAGGCCTTCACCTTGCCCTCCCCGGCTGCGGCCCAGGAGGACACGGCGCAGAACGTGGTGCGTGTCGCCGGCGGCTGCGGCCTCGGCTGGCACCGCGGGCCATGGGGCGGCTGCCGTCCGAACCGTTACGGCTATTACAGGCCCTACGCCTATCTCGCTCCTGCTTACGCCCCGGGCTGCTGGTGGCGCGCCACCCCCTATGGCCCGCGGCGGGTGTGCGCATGGTGAGGATCTCCGCCCCGCGCGAGCTCAGGCTCGCCGTCGCCGCCGTCCTCGCAGTCACGTTCGGCTCCGCCGCTGCCAACGCGCAAGCCGGCCCATTGCGTCAGGCCTGCGGTGCGGACGTGCGCTCGCTCTGTTCCGGCGTCACACCGGGCGGCGGACGCATCAGGCAGTGCATGACCGACAATTTCGAAAAACTGTCGGACGGCTGCAAGGCCGCACTGAAAAGCCGGCAGACGCCATCGGAAAGCAGGTAGCCAACCGAAGGCCGGGCGATCCAGCCGCCTGGTGAAGCACAAGGTGACGCTGCTTCAGGCTCCCCTCCCCCTTGCGGGGAGGGAGCACACCGACGTGCCGTTACGATGTATCCCATAAGCGCAGACTACGATGCCACGCGCTTCGGGCCGATCGACTCGAATTGCGCCTTCTGCGCATTGCTCAGCGTCTCGTAGAGGTCTTCGAGCGCGGACAGCACCAGACCCGTCGCCTGCTGCATCGCGTCGAGCCGGCGTTCTGATGTGGCAAGACGCGCAGGTGCCGTTGCGACCTCATCCGCCGTATCGCCCTCCGGGCAAGCCGCCTTCAACATCTCATCGGCCCTGACGCTGGCATCCTGCAACGCCTTCAGCGCCGCGCGCTGGGCCTCATTGGGACGCAGGGTCTGCTCGATGTCGGCCGCCGGCCATTCCGGCGCCGCGGGACGCCCGACGCCGCAGCGTGCGGCAAGCGAAGCTTTTGACGGCGAGGCCTTGCGCGCATCGTCGGCCAGCGCATCGAGCCGCGCCTTCTGCGCCTCGTCGAGCAGGCCATAGAGGTCCTCCAGCCGCGGCCGCATCGATTCGACCGCCGCGGTCATCGCCTGCAGGCGCTGCTGCATCACGGCGAGCCTGGCGGGTGCCGCCGGCGCGATCTGTTTCGGGCAGCTCGCCAAAATGGTCTGCACGGCCGTCACCGAGGCCTTGGCGAACGCATCGAACGCCTCGTGCTGCGCCTCGGTCGGCGCGATCGCGGCGCGCACCTGATCGGTGACCGCGCTTGCCGCCGCGCTAGAGTCCGTTGCGCACATCTCGGTGAGCGAGATGCCGCGGCGCGCAGCGGCGGGCTGGGCGAGATAGGCGCTCTGGTCATTGGCGCCGTAGGGCGCAAAGATCCCGGCAAAGATATCGCCGTAGCCGTAATCCCAGAACGAGGTCGCGTCGGCGCGGATCGCATAGTCGGTGATGTCGAAATAGGCGAACGGCCAGAACAGCGGCCCGACCCAGCCATAGTCGCCGTCCGCATGCCGCCACCAGCCGGCGCTGTCGCGGCCACCGTGCCATCCGGCGAGCGCAGCGCCGGCGACGAGTTGGGCGCGCGCGGTCTGATCGCCGAACAGCCGGCCGCCCTTGCTGCTCGGTGCCTCGCCCGGTTGTGCAGTTTTTGCCTCGACCTGCGGCGATGCTTTCGCCTCGGTCTGTTGTGTCGGCTTTGCCGTCTCGCGGACATCGGCGCGTTGCCGCGGCGCGCGGGCCGCGTCGCGCACGCTGGCAGACCTCACCCGGGCCGGATAATGCCGGTGCAAGCGCGCGCCCGGCAACGCATGGCCGATCATTATGCGCAGCACTCCGAGCGGTCCACCGATGCGCATGCGTGCCTCGGCCGGCGCCGCACTCGCCAGCGCGGTCGCTAGACAGATGACAACAATTTTGGTGCGCTGCTTCGACATGGCATTCCCAAGGCGCGCCCCTCGCGCCGCTTGGCCACGCCAATCCTACGCCAGAAACGGACGAAAGTTCCATGCGACAGGGCCACGCGGCACTGCCGCGGCATCTTGGCACCGCCAACGCGTCCGCAGGATATTACGACATCGGCCGCTGCCGGCCGACGCCCTCGAACTGTGCCTTCTGCTCGTTGCTCAAGGTCGCATAGAACTCGTCGAGCGCTTTTCGCACCGGCTTGATCGCCTGCAGGATGACGTCGAGCCGCCTGGCGGTGGCGGCAAGCCGCGCCGGCGGCGTCGTCGCGCTCTTCACATCCGGGCAGGATGTCCTGATCAGCTCGGCGGCCCTGGTGTTGGCGTCACGCAAGGTCTGCAGCGCGACGCGCTGTGCCTTGTTCGGCCGAAGCCGGCGCTCGATCTCGTCGACCGGCCAGTCCGGCGCTGCAGCGGCACTGCCGCCGCACTGCGGCAGCCCATTGGACGCAGCGGCCTTGCGCGGATCAGTGGCCAGCGCATTGAACCGCACCTTCTGCTCCTGGCGCAGAAGGGCGTAAAGCTTCGCCAGCGGTGGCCGCATGATCGCGACGGCCGTGATCATGGCCTCGATGCGCTGTTGCATGGCCGCAAGCCGGCCCGGCGCCGTGAGCGTGGCCTGTTTCGGACAGGCGTCGCGAATCGCGCGGGCAGCCCGGATCGACGCATTGCCGAGATCATCGAGGGCGTCGCGTTGCACACGCGTGGCCTCGATCGCCCGCTGAATCTGATCGATCGGAACGTCGGCGATGTCGCGGCTGTCGTCGCCGCACATCCGATTGACGGGGGACATGGTCTGCCGCGCGGGCGGCGGCGCCTGAATCACGGGCGGCGGAGCCTCGGCGGCGGGTGGCGTGGCCTCTTCTGCGGGGGGCTCAATGCTGCTCATGCGCGGCGCCTCACTCGCGGGCGGCTCGACCTGGGCAGGCGGCGTAGGCTCAACTGCGGGCGGCTCGACCCGACTCATGCGTGATGGCGCCTGGTCTGCCGGCGGTTCGGACTTGCCGACAGTCGCCTTGGCCTGAGGGAAGGGGAGCGCGACGTCATCTTTCGGCGGCTCGACGCGAGCGGCGCGCGGTGTCGCCTGCTTCGCAGGCGGTTCGACCTTGCCGAGGGGCGGCGCAACTTGACCCGCAGGGGGTGCGACGTCAGTTGCAGGCGGCTCGACCCGGCTCACGCGCGGCGCCGCCTCGCTTGCCGGTGGCACGGTCTTGGCGACGGGCGGCGCGTCCTTGCTCACAGCGGGCGCGACCTTGCGCGCGGGCGGCTCGATACGCGCGGCGCGCGGTGTCGCCCGACTTGCGGGCGGCTCGGCCTTTTCGACGGGCGGCGTGACCTCGCTTATACGGGGTGCGGCCTCGCGCGCCGGCGGCTCGACACGCGCGGCGCGCGGTGCCACCTGACTTGCAGGCGGCTCGACCTTTTCGACGGGCGGCGTGACCTCGCTCACGGGAGGCGCAGTCTCACGCGCCGGCGGCGCGACACGCGCAGTGCGCGGAGCCGCCTGACTTGCAGGCGGCTCGACCTTTTCGACGGGCGGCGCGACTTCGCTCACGGGTGGCGCAGTCTCACGTGCCGGCGGCGCGACCCGCGCGGTGCGCGGTGCCGCCTGACTTGCAGGCGGCTCGACCTTTTCGACGGGCGGCGTGACCTCGCTCACAGGGGGCGCGACCTCGCGCGCGGGCGGCTCGGCCTGAGCGACGGGTGGCGGGGCCGCGCCAGGGCGCTGGGCGCTTCCGCGCGGAACGGCATCGCCAGGAACAGCCTCGCGAGCATCGGAAGCGAAAATGCCGGCATAGATGTCGGCATAGCCGTAGTCCCAAAAACTGGAGTCGCCCCAGATCGTGTAATCGTACAGATCAAGATAGGCGAACGGCCAGAACAGCGGCCCGACCCAGCCATATCCGCCATTGGCGTGCTGCCGCCAGCCGTCGTGACGGCCGTGCGAGCCTGCGAGCGCCGCCGACGACGCGATCTGAGCGCGCGCCGCGGGACTGGCGAGCAGGTTCCGGTTGCGCAATGCATGCCCGCGCGACAGCGCGTTCATCGCATCGCGCACATTGGTCTGCCTGACGGCGGCGCCTCCCATCTGGCGGACGTTCCGGCCATGCTGTTGCGCGAAGCCTTGACTGCTCCTGAAACCGCCCGGCGCCGCGTGCGAGGAGAACCCGCCATGATGGCCGCCACCGGCATGCGTGCTGCCATAACCGCCATAATGGCCGCCACCGACATGACCTCCGCCATTCCCGTAACCGCGGTAGCCGCCGTAACCACCGCCGAAGCCGCGGCCTTCACCACCGTAGCCGCCGCCATAGCCACCGTAACCGCCCCCGCCGTAGCGGCCACCGCCGTAACCGCCACCGCCGTTGTAACCACCGCCGGAGTAGCCACCCCCGCCATAACCACCACCGGAGTAACCACCACCACCGTAGCCGCCACCACCGTAGCCGCCACCACCGTAACCACCGCCGCCAAAACCGCCCCGTGCCAGCGCCGTGCTCGACAGCGCCGTCGCGAGAATCAGAGCTGCAATCGCAATGCGTGATTTCATCATGGAACCCTCCACGCGCCACTCGTCTCTTGCGGCATCCTGATGATGCGACGGGAACGGCAAGTTCCGTGCACGACCTCGGCGGGCAGCACGCGGACGCGGCGATCGGAGCGGATAGAGGGAGAGGAATCGGCCGGATTTACGCCGCCGGCACGATCTTTCCGGGGTTGAAAATGTTTTGAGGATCCAGCGCCGCTTTCAGCGCGCGCATCGCATCGAGCGCCTCGGGCCCGAGCTCGTTCTTCAAATATTTTTGCTTGCCCTGCCCGATGCCGTGCTCGCCCGTGCAGGTGCCGCCCATCGCCTGCGCGCGCTCGACCAGGCGATGCATGAACTCTTCGCCGCGCGCCATTTCGTCGCGGTCGTCGGGATGGCAGACCAGGGAACAATGGAAATTGCCGTCGCCGACATGGCCGACGATCGGCGACAGCAGACCGAACCGCTTCAGATCCTCTTCCGTCTCGGTGACGCAGTCGGCGAGCCGCGAAATCGGCACGCAGACATCGGTCGCGACCACACCGGCGCCCGGCCGCAGCGCCTTGACCGACCAATAGGCGTCATGCCGCGCCTGCCACAGCTTTGTGCGGTCCTCCGGCCTGGTGGTCCAGGTGAAATCGCCGCCGCCGCATTCCTTGGCTATCTCGGCAAAATTCTTCGATTGCTCGGCGACCTCGATCTCGCTGCCGTGAAACTCCAGCAGCAGCAGCGGCGTCTCCGGCAGCGTCAGTTTTGAATAGGAATTGCAGGCCCTGACCTGCGCGGCGTTGAGCAGCTCGATCCTGGCCAGCGGAATACCGGTCTGGATCGCGAGGATCGTCGCCTGGCAGGCGCCGCCCACGGTCTCGAACGAGCAAGCCGCGGCCGCGATGGTTTCGGGAATGCCGCGCAGACGGATGGTGAGCTCGGCAATGATGCCGAGCGTGCCCTCGGCGCCGATGAACAGATGCGTCAGGTCGTAGCCGGCGGCGGATTTTTTCGCCCGCGTGCCGGTCTTGATGATCTCGCCGTCGCCGCGCACCACTTTTAGCGCCAGCACGTTCTCGCGGATCGTGCCGTAGCGCACCGCATTGGTGCCGGAGGCGCGCGTCGAGGCCATGCCGCCGAGCGAGGCATCGGCGCCAGGATCGATCGGAAAGAACAGGCCCTGGTCGCGCAGATGCTCGTTCAGCGCCTTGCGGGTGACGCCCGGCTGGATCACGCAGTCGAGATCCTCGGCATGGACCTCGATCACCCGGTTCATGTCGTGCAGGTCGATCGAGACGCCGCCGGCCGGTGCATTGACCTGGCCCTCCAGCGAGGTGCCGGTGCCGAACGCGATCACGGGCACGCGATGCTCTGCGCAGATCCGCACCACGTCCTGGATGTCGGCGGTCTCCTGCGCCATGACCACCGCATCCGGCGGCTGCGAGGCGAGCCAGGTCGTGGTATGGGCATGCTGCTCGCGCACCGCCTGCGAGGTCACGAGGGCGTTGCCGAACCGCGCCGCCAGCCGCTCCAGCGTGCTCGCCAGCGCCTGCGGTTCCGGCCGTTTCAGGTCATGGGTCGTGATGGTCGCCACTATATTTCTCCCGCATTCGCGTGCGACCGTGACACGGGGATATTTCAAGGGTCAAGGGATGGATCGAACCAACGGACACAAAGCATGACGATCACCGATGCCAACGCCTTGTTGCGGCCAAAACCGTTTTTGTCCTCGGTCATGCAGATCGAGCCGCAATGGATCGACTACAACGGCCATCTCAACATGGCCTATTACAACGTGATGTTCGATCGGGCGATCGATCAGCTCTGGCTCGAGCTCGGCATCGGGCCGACCTACATGACGGAGCGCCACGGCTCGACCTTCACCGCCGAATGCCATGTGCGCTATCTGCGCGAGATCCATCTCGGCGATCCCGTGCAGATCTGGGTCTATCTGCTTGGCGCCGACGCGAAGCGGCTGCACACCTTTGAGGAGCTGCGCCACGCGACCGACGGCTGGCTCTCGGCCACCTCGGAGAACATGACGGTCCATGTCGACATGGCCGTGCGCAAGACCGCACCCTTCCCGCCGGACATCCGCGCCCGGATCGACGCCGTGCTGAACGCCCATGCCGTGCTGCCGCGTCCCGAAGGCATCGGCCGCAGCGTCGGCATGCCGGCGAGGTAGGATCCCGCGTCGACCTCGTTGACCCGAAGCAGTCCTTCCCCGCCGAGCACCGCGTCGGGAAGCTGACGTTCCGGGCCAGAGATTTGTGCCTGCGGGATCGCGCCCTCTATTTCTTCTCAGGCAGGCCTGCCTTGCGCAGGCCATCAAGAAAATGCTCGACATCTGCGCTGCGCTTGAACCGCGCCAGCTGCCTTTGCGTGCCGTCGACCGTGTAGTTCGGATCGATCCGCAGGATCTCGGCAGCCTCTGCCCGGGCCTCATCGAGCCGCCCGAGCTGCGCCAGATTGGCGGCCAGCCAGACGTGACCTTGCCTCATGTTTGGAAGCCGCGACGCAAGTTCGATACTGACGATGGGGCTATCGTGTTCTCCGGCGATACGGCGCGCAGCGACAACCTGATCAAGCTTGCAAGAGGCGCGGACATTCTCGTTCACGAAGTCATCGTGACGGGATGGGTCAACGGACTTTTTCCGGCGCCGCGTTCGGTCGCCGAAGAAGGCTTGCTGCAACATCTGCTCAGCGCCCGCACACCGGTTGAAGAGGTTGGCGGAATAGCCGAAGCGGCAGGGGTGAGGACGCTCGTCCTCAGCCACATCGTGCCCGGCAATGCAACGCGAGAACAGCTGTCGCCTGCAGGCAAGGGCTTTTCGGGCGAACTCGTGATCGGCCGAGACTTGATGCAGATCGGTGTCGGCCACGCAGCGGCGTCCGCTCGAAAGGGCTAACCTTATCAGGAGACAGTGATGATGACGCGTCGTGAGGTGTCGAGCGTGTGGAGCTCCAATGTCGCGATCTCAGCCTCGTGCCCCGCGCCGCGAGGGCTCGCACAGCCGCTCGCAAGAACCGTGCACATTTTGTCAGGGTTTACCACGTGATCAACGGCGAACGGTGCAACCAGGCATTGGTTTGCAGCTGGTCCAGAACGAAGCGCGCAACGTCTTCGCGCGAGATGGTCCCACCATGGAAGTCGGAGAGATCCGTCAGAGCGCGGACCGAGCCGCGGCTGGGCTTGTCGTTCAGGACGGAGGGACGAACCAGGATCCAGTCGAGCCCGCTGTTTCTGACGATGGCCTCCTGCCGGTCCTTGTCTGCATAGACCTTCTTCAGGAGAAGCGGAAAGATCACGTTGTCGAACAGAAAGCCGCCGTGTCCGGCGCTGTCGCCGGCGCCGAGGCCCGTGATGCAAACCAGGCGAGAGACATGCTCGGCGTTCATCGCGTTCACAAGTGCGCGCGTCGCGGTCGACAAAAGAGTGACCTCGCGGAACGGGCTTGCCGGCGTGCCCAGCGCGCTGACGACGGCGTCCTGACCTTTGAGGGCTTCGCGCAGCGCCTTTTCGTCGCGGACGTCTCCGATGACAAGCCTAATGCCTTTCAGATCGCTGGCCTTCTCGGGTGAGCGCACAAGTGCGGTGACCTCGTGCCCGCGCGCCAGCGCCTGGCTGACGATCAGACGGCCGGTACCGCCGGTCGCTCCAAGGACCAGGATTTTCGATCGGGCGGTTTTTGCACTGTCGTTCGTGGAATTGTTCATGGATGCCTCCTTCAATGGCGGGACGCCTCCCGAGGAGGCCGTCCCGCAGTTTCGGTTTCTGGTGATGATCAGAGCTTGCCGTCCGCGAGCAGCTCGCGGGCCGCTTCAGCGGCGACAGCAGGGCGCTCTTGTAACCCTTGCGCCGCTGCCGTCAGGCAGCGGCCGCGATCTCGGCGACGAAGTCGCGATAGGAGCGCAGGGGACGGCCGAGCAGCGCGGTCAGCCGCTCGACGTCGCCCGCGTCGGGGATCATTCCCTCGCTGAGAAAGCGCTCGCTCATCAGACGCATGTCGAAGGCCATCCAGCTCGGCATGAACTGCCTGAGATTCTTCTCGAAGGCCGCGGTATCGTCGCCCGGATAGGCGATCGTGCGGCCCAGCACCTGCGACCAGACGGCGGCGGCCTTCGCTCCGGTCAGCGTATCCGCACCGACCAGATTGATCCGCTCGGGCGGAAGCGGCGCGGCGGACGTCTCGCGGCGGATCAGTTCGATGGCCGCGATCTCGCCGATGTCGCGCGTGTCGATCATGGCAAGCCCCTTGCCGCCGATCGGCATCGGGTAGATGCCGTAACCGAGCACGACGTCCTTGATCGTGAGATCGTTGTTCATGAAGTAGGCGGGGCGCAGGATGGTGGCGTGGAAGCCCATCTGCTCGATCATTCGCTCGACGCCGAACTTGCCCGCGAAATGCGGCACGTTCACATAGCGGTCGCTGTGGATGACCGAGAGGTAGACGATCCGCTCGATGCCGGCCTCTCGCGCCAGGTTGAGCGCAATCAGCGCCTGGGTGAATTCATCCGGCACCACGGCGTTGAGCAGGAACAGGGTCGAGACACCCGAGAACGCGCTGCGCAGCGCGTCGACATCGAGCAGGTCGCCCTGCACGACGTTGACGCCAGCCGGGAACTTGGCCTTTGCGGGATCGCGGACGAGGGCGCGGACGCCGGCGCCACGCCTCGCGAGCTGTTCGACGACTTGGCGGCCGACGGTGCCTGTGGCGCCGGTTACGAGGATGGTCATGGGGATCACTCCGGGTTGGGGTTAGCTGACAATCCGTAAATTAGCGATCCACATTCGGACCGATAGATGCTATATTTGGACAGACTGTCTCATCAGTGGAACAGATGGATTTACTTGCCCTTGCCGATTTCAATCTGGTTGCCCGTCACGGAGGGTTCGGACGGGCCGCCCGGGCCGCCGGCCGGCCGAAAGCGACACTCTCCCGCCGGGTCTCCGAACTGGAGAGCAGCCTCGACTTGCGCCTGTTCGAGCGCGGAACGCGCGCACTGAAGCTCACACAGGAGGGGCGGGCGCTTTATGAGCGGACCGGCGCGTTGCTTGCCGAGCTCGACGAGACGGCCGCGGCGATCGCTTCCGGCGGGGACAAGCCGCGAGGCAGGTTGCGGGTCAGCGCGCCCCTGCTGTTTTCGCAGACCGCGATGGGAAAGCTGGCCGCGGCATTCGCGCTAAAATACCCGGAGGTTCGCCTCGAGGTCACGACGGAAGACCGCACCGTCGACATGATCGAGGAAGGCTATGACCTGGTGATCAGGGTCAATCCGGATCCGGACGAAAGCCTTGTCGGGCGAATCCTGATGCGCGATCGGCTGGTGGTGGTGGCGAGCCCCGACCTGGGTCGGCCTTCCCGCGGTGTTGCCGTTCCGAGCGTGGCGCGCGGGGCAGGCGATCTCGCCTCCACCTGGGATGTGAAGGGGGCAAACGGAAACTCAGGGATCACGATCGATCCGGTGCTTCGCCTGTCGTCGCTCGTCATGGTCCGCGATGCGGTCCGCGCGGGCGTAGGCGCCGCGCGCCTTCCTGTGTCGCTCGTGAGTCACGACCTCGCCGCCGGCAGGCTTGTCCACTGGGGTGATGTCGACGGACCGGAGATCGTCCTCTGGGCGCTCTATCCGTCGCGCCGATTGCTGAGCGCTCGGGTATCCGCGTTCCTCGACTTGCTCAAGGAAGCCTTTCCCTCGGGGGCGCCCGATGAGCTTGCGGCCTTCATCGACTGAGCACACTCGCATTGCTCCTGATCAGGAGCACGGCGCGCGCATCGCACTCCTCGTTCGGGCGATCGCAGTTTCCGGAAGCAGCTCGCCTGCTCGTCGCTGATACCATTCAGTTGAACGGCTGCTTTGGACATCGTTTGGCGGCACGCAGACATCAGGCATGCCCGACCCGCCTCAGTCCGGCAGGCCGGCATCGTGCAGGCCCTCGACGAGACGTTCACGGTACGGCAGCGGCAGTGGCGGCAGGCTGACCTGGACCTCCGACAGGGTCAGGTCCGGATAACGCTCGCGCAGCGCATGCAGGCTGCGGTAGGCCTCGGGTCTGGCGCCGCCGAGCACGTAGGCCGGACACAGCGTGCGGTGGGCCCAGATCGCGGAGGGGTGTTCGGCGAGTGCGCGCGCCTGCCAGTGGGCGGCCTGCGCGTATTGGCCGGCGTTGAAATAGGCGCAGCCCATTCCGACCATGCCGTTGAAGGCCAGCGGATCGTGCGGCGCGAGGTCGAGCGCGATCGCAAAGCGCTCGATCGCCGATGGCGAATGGCCGCGATAGACGTCGATCCAGCCGCTGCGGCTCCAGGCCCAGGCCGAGCCGCCGTCGACCGCCAGCGCCTTGCGGATGACTGCGTCGGCATCGTCGAGCTCGTCGAGCAGGGTCAGCGCGTTGCCGAGCACGGCCAGCACAATGGCGTCGCCGCCGAGGGTGCCCGCCTTGCGTGCCAGTTCGAGGCCGCGCGCCCGGTCGGCCCGCGGATCGGACGAGAAATGATAGACGATGCGCTGGACATGCGCCCAGGCCGCCAGCGCGGTCGCCAGTGCATGGCCGGGATCGAGGTCCATCGCACGGGCCAGCAGTTCGAGCGCGCGGTCATTACCTTCGGCATCGAGCGCAAGCACGCCCGGCATAGCCCGGAGCGCAAGTCCTTGCGCGCCGAGATCGGTGCCCGGCGCCTGCAGGGCGCGGTCGATCTCGGCGCGCCGCAGCTGCGGCTGCAGGGCCGCCACGATCCGGGTCGCAAAATCTCCGTCGGCCGCGATCTCGTCGCCAACAATGCCGTCGCAGCGCTGCGCCCAGAGCTGCCTGCCGGTATCGCGGTCAAACAGCCGCAGCAGCAGGCGCTGCTCGTCGCCTTCGCCGCGGATCGCCCCGACCAGATGATAGCGCGCGTTCGCCGGCTGTGCCGTGACGGAGGTGCCGCTCCGCGTCAGCGCCATCTCCAGCTCATGAGCGAGGTCGTCGGCGGTCCCCTCACCCGCGTCCGTCAAGATCCCGGCGAAAGCGATCGTCGGCTGGTCGCGCGGCGAGGTGCAGAATGGCGACACCGCCGCGCTCGCGGCCGAAAACCTCAGTTGCCGTTTCAGCGTCTGCGAGGGCGTTTCGCCGTAGCGGGTGCGATAGTCGACCGAGAAGCGTCCGCAATGGGGAAAGCCGCAGGCGAGCGCAACATCCGTGATCCGCGTGCCGGCAGAGGCGCGGAGCAGCGCGCGCCGCGCGCGCGCAAAGCCGATGTCGCGGAGCACCGAAACAGGAGACTTGCCGAGAAAGCGGAGGAACTGGCGCTGCAGCGTCCGGCCGGACACGCCGGCGATCCGGGCAAGCTCCGCCAGCCGCCAGTCGCGGCCGACATTGGCGCGCATCGCGCCGAGCGCACGCCGCACGCTGCGCGGCAACGGCGATGAAGACATGATCTCGCCCGCAGTCATAGTGATCACTCCCGGGATACCATTTCTTACGTCTCGCGCAGCTGAGAAAAGTTCACGATCCGGATAGTCGTGTCGCAAATCGGATAGGCGCGCCGCAAGCCGCACCTTAACCCGGCTCGATCGCTCGAGCCCGCGGGCGGATTCCGCCGGCGTCAGGCTCGACACCAAGCCCCTGGCATCAACGAGGAGACAGTCATGGCCCAATCATCCGCTGCCCAGATCCAGCAGGCAGGACCGGTCGATCTCGCGGCGCTGAAGACGCGCCAGCGTGGCGCATGGTCGTCCGGCGACTATGCGGTCGTCGGCACTACGCTGCAGATCGTCGGCGAACAGCTCTGCGAAGCGCTCGACCTCCGCGCCGGCATGAAGGTGCTCGACGTCGCGGCCGGCAATGGCAACGCGACGCTGGCCGCCGCGCGGCGCTGGTGCGAGGTCACCTCGACCGACTACGTGCCGAGCCTGCTCGCGCGAGGCCAGGCGCGCGCCGCCGCCGACGGATTGACCGTGACGTTCCGCGAAGCCGACGCGGAAGCCCTGCCCTTCGACGATGCAGCGTTCGATGCCGTCGTTTCGACCTTCGGCGTCATGTTCACGCCGGATCAGGACAAGGCGGCGGCGGAACTCGCGCGCGTCTGCAGGCGCGGCGGCAAGATCGGGCTGGCGAACTGGACGCCGAACGGTTTCATCGGACACGTGTTCAAGACACTCGGCAAATATCTGCCGCCGCCTGCAGGTGCGAAATCGCCCGCGCTGTGGGGCACCGAGACGCGGCTTGCCGAGATGTTCGGTGCGGCGGGGGCAATCAAGTCGGAGCCGCGCGACTTCGTGTTCCGCTACCGTTCGCCGGAGCACTTTCTCGACGTGTTCAGGACCTATTACAGCCC
>Ga0207699_10000820_pt1 | contig 14802 bp, 8 predicted proteins | sample LARL51metaG_FD_184344 | JGI IMG/M metagenome (GOLD analysis project Ga0207699, IMG submission 184344) | Corn, switchgrass and miscanthus rhizosphere microbial communities from Kellogg Biological Station, Michigan, USA - LAR L5-1 metaG... | ecosystem: Host-associated > Plants > Roots >...
TGGGCGTCGAGCATCTGGTAGGCAGGCTCGATCAGCATCGGCACCCCCCTTGCGCTCAAGAACCGGGCGCGGATGCCCTCCAGCACCACCGCCGGCTTGAAGCAGCCGAACGCCATCGATCTTCTTCACCGGCCTCCATGACAACGTTCAAGACCGGCCCGATCGCCCGCGCGGCCCGCCTCCCAGGAACACAAACCTGCCGCCGCTGCGGCAAGAAGCGCGATCCGGACGCTCTCATGCGAGGTGCCCTGGATCGGAGGTCCTAAATGGCCAGCCCGAGGTGTCCGATTCTGGGGAGCGTGCCCGGATAGCCAATAGGCCCGGCTGTAGGGCGTCTGGATCAGGGAGCGGGTCATCCGCGCCCCGGCTGGCGGGGCGTCGGAGGAGGAGCGCATAGTGGAGCTACGCGCGGCGGGATGCGGAGACCCGCGAGCCCGGCAGCCCTATTGCCGGGCCGCTAGCTATCTGGCGAGACGGCTTCTCGGCAGGATTTCGCGTGCCGAGCATTGCTGGCTGTAACTGTGACATCTGGAGGGGAGGCTCCCGTGGCTGACTACATCATCGTCGGGGCTGGCTCGGCAGGGTGCGTGCTCGCGGCCCGGCTGAGTGAGGATCCCGGCGTGCGGGTGACCCTGATCGAGGCTGGTGCGCCCGATACCGCGCTGGAGATCCACATTCCGGCGGCTTTCGGGAAACTGTTCCAGTCCAAGTGGGACTGGGATTACCTGACCGATCCCGAGCCCGGGCTGGACTTCCGGCGCCGGTACCTGCCCCGCGGCAAGATGCTGGGCGGCTCGTCGTCGATGAACGCGATGATCTACATCCGCGGCAATCGGGCCGACTATGACCAGTGGGCCGCCGGCGGGGCGACCGGATGGGGCTGGCCGGACGTGCTGCCCTATTTCCTGCGCGCCGAGGACAACGAGCGCGGCGCGAGTGACCTGCATGGTGCCGGTGGCCCGCTGACCGTCAGCGACGGCCGGTCCCGGCATGCCCTGATGGACGCTTACCTCGAGGCGGCGCAGCAGGCCGGGCATAAGGCCAACGATGACTTCAACGGGCCGGAGCAGGACGGGGTCGGCTACTACCAGCTCACCCAGCGGAACGGGATGCGGTGCAGCGCCGCAGTGGCTTACCTGCATCCCGCTATGGCCCGCCCGAACCTTGAGGTGATCACCGACGCGCTGTGCACCCGGATCCTGTTCGACGGCAACCGTGCGGTCGGGGTCGAATACGAGCGAGCCAACGAGCTGTCGCAGGCGCGGGCCGGCCGTGAGGTGATCATCTCGGCCGGTGCCTACAACTCACCGCAGCTGCTGATGCTGTCCGGCATCGGGGTCGCGGCTGAGCTGCAGGCCTACGGCATCGAGCCGCTCGCCGACCTGCCGGTCGGCGAGAACCTGCAAGACCACGTCCATGTCTCGATCGGCTACCTGACCGACACCGAGTCGCTGCTGACCGCGGAGACAGCGCACAATATCGCGCTGCTGCAAAACGACGGAACCGGCCCACTGACCTCCAACATCGGCGAGGCCGGAGGTTTCTTCCGCAGCCAAGACAGCCTTGCCGCACCGGATTGCCAGATCCACGCCGCCCCAGTCATGTTCGTCGATGAGGGCCTAGGGCTGCCGACCGGCCACGCCTTCGTTTTCGGCGCAGTAGTGCTGAAGCCAGCCAGCCGCGGCAAGGTCTTCCTGCGCTCACTGCTACCCAGCGCAAAGCCGCACATCGTGCATGGCTACTTCACCGACCCGGCCGACCGGCAGACGATGACGCGGGCGCTGGGAGTCCTGACTGACATCGCCGCGCAGCCAGCGCTGGCCGCGCACCGCCGGGCGCCGATGCGCGTGCCCGCATCAGACAGCGACGCCGATATCTGGGAGTTCATCAAGCGTGAGTGCCAGACGCTGTACCACCCCACTAGCACCTGCGCGATCGGTTCGGTAGTCGACCCGCAGCTACGGGTGCTTGGCCTGGAGGCGCTGCGCGTGGTGGACGCTTCCGTCATGCCTACGGTGATCAACGGGAACACCAACGCGCCGACCATCATGATCGCGGAAAAGGCAGCCGACCTGATCCGCTCAGGCTGAGGCAGGCGTCCTGCTGGCAAGCACGACCCAGGCAACGCCCAGTGATGCTCGTGCGGAGGCGACAACCATGATGCTCCCGTGCCAGCAGCGGCGCTCCCCACGGCTTACACATGCCAGCCCAAGACCACTCACGACAGACATGGGCAGGCGCCGCCCGGCAAGCCCGTGCCGCCCCGCCCGCCCTAACATTGGCCATCACACAGCGTGACTCCTCTGTGACGTCGCCGCGGCGCACACTGCCGCCGCTATGGGCGCCGGTCTCGATCGGCTGGGACGCCGTCGTTGCCATGCCGAACAGGGCGATCTGGGCACCGCGATCGGTCCGCCGGACAGCTGACCTTGCCCGATTTCCGCATGGATGGGCTGGTTTGTGCTGGTTGCCAGCAGTGGCGCTGATGGCTGACGATGCGGGTGTGTGCCCGGGTGGGGAGCGCCGGGCGCGTGGGGGTTCAAGGTGCTTGAGCTGGGGGTCCTGGGGCCGGTGCGGGCGGCCCGTGATGGCCGCGAGCTTGGGCTGGGCGGGCCGAAGCAGCGGGCTGTCCTGGCGTTGCTGCTGGTGGATGCAGGCCGGGTCGTGCCCGCGGGGCATCTGGCCGAGGTGCTGTGGCGGGGCTCCCCACCGCCGGGGGCGGCGAAGACGCTGCGCTCGTATATCTCCCGGCTGCGCACCCTGGTGGGTCCCGAGGCTGCGCTGGTGGCGCGGGGCGGCGGATACGCGATCATGGTCGATCCTGATCGGGTGGAGGCGGCCAGGTTTGAGCGGCTGGTGGCGGCGGGCCGGGACGCGCTGGGCCGGGGGGAGGCGGCGGCCGCGGCTGGCCGGTTCGGGCAGGCGCTGGCGTTGTGGCGCGGCCGGGCGCTGGCTGATGTGACCGGGGTGGAGCCGCTGGCGCTGGAGGCCGCGCGGCTGGAGGAGCTGCGGCTGGCGGCGGTGGAGGGCCGGATCGAGGCCGATATTGAGCGGGGGCTGGCCGGGGAGGTGACCGGCGAGCTGGAACAGCTGGTGGCCGAGTTCCCGGTGCGGGAGCGGTTGTGGCGGCTGCTGGTGCTGGCGCTGTACCGGGCCGAGCGGCAGGCCGATGCGCTGGCCGCCTACCGGCGCGCGCGGCAGATGCTGGCCGAGGAGCTGGGGATCGAGCCGGGGCCGGAGCTGCGCCGCCTGGAGGAGGCGGTGCTGCGCCACGAGGTCCCCTCGCCGGCCGCTGCTGCGGTCACCCGGACGCTGCCGCGTGACATCGCCAGCTTCACCGGCCGCGGCGCTGAGCTGCGGCGGCTGCTGGGGGACGTGGCGGCCGCGGCGGCGTGCGGGGGGGTGGTGGGGATCTGCGCGATCGGCGGGATGGCCGGGATCGGCAAGACCACCCTGGCGGTACACGCGGCGCACCAGCTCGCGCGGCAGTTCCCCGATGGGCAGCTGTTCTTGCCGCTGCACGCGCACACGCCGGGGCAGCGGCCGGTAGACCCAGCCGATGCGCTGGCCAGCTTGCTGCTGGCGGCCGGGATCGGCGCCGGGCAGATCCCGGCCGGAATGGAGGCCCGCGCGGCCCGGTGGCGGGATTACCTGGCGGGCAAGAAGGTGTTGCTGGTGCTGGATGACGCGGCCGGGCATGAGCAGGTCCGGCCGCTGCTGCCCGGCACCGCCGGCAGCCTGGTGCTGGTCACCAGCCGACGGCGGCTGGCCGCGCTGGAAGACGCCGCCGTGATCAGCCTCGGCACTTTGGCACCAGATGAGGCCGTGGCGCTGCTGACCCGTCTCTCTGGCCGGCCTGACCTGGATGCGGGTAATGCCGGGGTGGGTGAGGTTACCCGGTTGTGCGGGTACCTGCCGCTGGCGATCGGGATGCTCGCCAGCCAGCTGCACCAGCACCCGGCCTGGACCACCGCGGGCCTGGCGGCGGATCTGGCCGCAGCCCGGGACCGGCTGGCCGTCATGCGCGCGGAGAACCTGTCGGTCGCTGCCGCGTTCGACCTGTCCTACGCCGACCTCACCCCAGATCAGCGGCGGCTGTTCCGCCGCTTGGGCCTGCACCCGGGGCCCGACATCGACGCTCATGCCGCCGCCGCGCTCGACGGCACTACCACAGAGGCTGCCCGCCGTGGTCTGGCGGGCCTCTACGATCAGCATCTGATCACCGAGCCCGCCCCCGGCCGCTACCGGCTGCACGACCTGCTCCGCGAGCACGCCCAGGCCCTCGCCGCGAGCGACGACCCCGCCACGTGCGAAGCGGCGGCCGGGCTGCTGCTGGATTACTACCTGCACACCGCGCTGGCCGCGGGTGGGCATATCCCCCCGCAACGGATCACCAGTGCCTCGTTGCCGCCCGCCCGGCCACCGGATTGTGCGCCGCCGGTAGCGACCCAAGCGCAGGCCTCGGGCTGGCTGGAGGCCGAGCGCGCCAATCTGCACGCGGCCGTCGGCTACGCCGCCGCCACTGGGCGGACCCGGCATGCCATGGTGATCCCGGCCGCCATCACCGGCTTCCTGCAGCTGGGGGGGTACTGGGACCAGGACCTCGCCCTGCTGCAGAGCGCGGTGGCCGCGGCACGCCAGGCCGGTGACCGGCCGAGCCAGGGGCAGCTCCTGCTGCTGCTCGGGTTGGCAACATGGATGACCGACGATTTTGCAGGGGCCACGGCCGCGTTCCGGCAGGCGCTGGCGCTGTATGGCGACCTGGGCGACCCGGCCGGCCAGGGCGACGCGATCATCGGGATCGCCTTCGTGTGCCTGCTGGCCGATGACTACCCGCCCGCCATCGCCTACAACCGGCAGGCGCTGGAACTGTTCCGCGGCCTCGATCACCGGCGCGGCCAGGCCAATGCCCTCAACGGCCTGGGCATGGTGTACCGGGTGACCGGGGACTACCCGGCCGCCGCGGCCAGCCTCCGGCAGGCGCGGGAACTGTTCCGCGGCATCGGCCACCGGACCGGCGAGTACGAGGCCCTGTGTGAACTGGCGATTGTCCAGATGCTGACCGGCGATTACCCGGCCGCCGCCACCACCTTCGAGCAAGCCAGGGCGCTGGGACGTGACATGGGTGACCGCCACGGGCAAGCCCTGATGCTCTATGATCGCGGGCGGCTGCAACGCCTGACCGGCGACTATCGGGCCGCCGCCGCCAGCCATCAGCAAGCCCTCAGCCAAGTCCGCGACCTCGGCGAACGGTCAACCCAGGTCTACGTACTCAACGAACTCGGCCTGGTACAACAGCTGACCGGCGACTATGCCGCCGCGGCCATCAGCCTCCAGAAGGCCCTTGAGCTGTCACGCGATACCGGTGAGCGGCACGGCCAGGCCGAAGTGCTCAACAGCCTCGGAGAGCTCTCGACCCGGACCGCGGCCACCCAGCAAGCCCGCGAGTACCACACCCAGGCCCTGGGCATCGCCCGCGACCTCGGCGTGCCCCTGGAACAAGCACGCGCCCTGGAAGGGATCGGCCGCTCCCACCTCCACGACGGCCACGCCCGCGAAGGCACCGCCTACCTGCGGCAGGCACTGGCCATCTACCAGCGCATCGGAGCCCCCGGCGCCCAGCGCGTCCAGGAAACCCTCACCGCTCATCGCACCGGGAAGAACAGCCAGACCCCAGTCCCGGAGCAGTAACGGCCAGCATGCGCGCCGCACCGTGCAGCGATCTGGCAGGCCCAGCAACAGTACAGTCGCCCCGCTGCCAGCAAGCCATTACAGCCCCGACCGCCGGATTACGATCGGCCCACCGCGCCCGGTCAATCGCCCCCAGCAGCTGCCGACACTGCCAAGGCCGTGGCGGTGATCCCCGGCTGAGCACGGCCAGTCCGGCGGTACCTGACCGGGCCAGGCGCCTGACCTGTGCTGACATCCATCGCTAGACCGGGGCGCACAGTCAGGGTTCGCAGCCTGGCCACACCTGCGCCAACCCGCGGCGTCGGCGAGACTACCAGCACAGCCGCCGGAAAGCCTGCGCTGACCAGAAACGACGGCGCACGACAGACCCGCTAGAGCTAGAACCGGGCTCTTTGTCCTCGCCGGCTGGCCGAGACGCCGGCCGCTAGCGCGGAAGTGTCCGCCTCGCCGCAGCGCCCGAGCAAGCCGAAGCCAGCCTGCGCAAAGCGCTACGGATCCATGAAGACCGGCGGGCGGTGGCCCTGGCCAAGCGGACCCGCCCCGGTCAGCCTGGCCGTCGGCGCCGGGCCCGCCTGACCGGCCAGGGGGGTTCAACAAGATTGCAACAAGCCTTCAACCCCCTTCGCTGACTCTCGTCTCAGGCGCCCGGGCGGACCCGCCCAGGCGAAGACGCGAAAGCCACCCGGAAGGGGCCCAGCCATGTACGTCCACTACCAGCTCGTGAAGGCCCGCCAGGACGAACTGCTGCGGACCGCAGCCCGCGACCGTCTCGCCGCCCAGGCCCGGCGGGCACGTCCCCCGCGGCCGCACCACCCGGCCGCCACGCCGGCACGGCGACCGGCAGCCATGCGCCTGCGCCGGCTCTTCCGGACTTCCTAACACGCCACCAGTCCGATGAATGGAGGACGTCATGAACCACATCCGCCGCATCGTCGCCGCCCTGGCTGCGGTCGTCGGCGCGCTGCTGACGTTTATCGCCGCGTCCCCGGCCGCGCTCGCGATCCGCGTGCCGCCGCCGGGTGGCTACGACGGGACGGTGCATGTGCCGCCGCGCCTGGCGCCTGGACACATACTCCACCAGCCGGTGCACGAAATCCTATCTCCGATCCCAGTCCACACCATTGTCACTGGCGGCATGCCCGGCTGGCAGATCGCCCTGATCGCCGCCGGGGCCGCCCTGGTGGCTGCCGTGCTGGCGGTGCTCGCCGACCGGACATGGATCGCGCGGCGGCGCTCGATGGCCGGCGCCGCCTGAGCCATGACCAAGGCACGGGCATCGTCGGCCTCGGCGGCTGCACAACCCATCGGTGCTGCTTGGGGCGCAGCCCTCACAGCAGCCGATTCCGCGGTGCCCGCTGGCGGGGCGCCCTGGCGATGCCGGTGCCTGCCTGGGGTTTCCGGTGCCAACGGCCGGCCGGGCCGGTGGCCTGGTGCGGGGAAAGGAGATCACGATCATGACTGCTGAGGCAGGCCCGAAGCCCAGTGACGCGCCGGTCACTGACCTGGTGATGCTCGCACACGACGGCGACCAGCGGGCGTGGGATGCGATCGTGGAGCGGTACGCCCTGCTGGTGTGGTCGATCTGCCGCCGGTACCGGCTCGATGGCGCCGACGCCGTCTGGCTGCAGCTGGTGCACCAGACCGGACGGATCCGCGACCCGGCCGCGCTGCCCGGCTGGCTGGCCACCACGACCCGGCGCGAATGCGGCCGGATCGTGCGTGCGGCACGCCGAACCTGCCCTCCCGGCCATGGGCTGGACATCGGTGACATCCCCGACGAACAGGCCGCGCCGGCCGACGACCAGTTGCTGCTGGCCGAGCGGCGCGCGGCGCTCGCCGACCTGTCGCTCGCCCTGCCAGCAGCTGATCGCCCTGCTCACCGCGGATCCCCCCCGTGCCCCACGCCCAGATCAGCGCCAGGCTCGGCATCCCGGTCGGCAGCATCGGGCCCACCCGCAGTCGCTGCCTGGCCAAGCTGCGCCGCCACCCGGCCATCGCCGCCCTAGCCGACGCCGAACCCGCGTGAAATGAGTCGCCCGGGCAGCCGTGATGCCATGACGACCACTAATGACGCACTCGCAGACGCCCCGCGACGCCAGGACTCCCCGCTGGCCCAGACCCGGTGTCGTGAGCCGCGCCTGCTCGCGGCCCGCAACACAAAATGCACAGATCAGCGCGGGGCGCAGAACTGGCCCTATGGGGGCCGGGCGTGAGGCCGGACCCCCTTTCCTGCTCAGCCCGGTAGCGCGACGCTCCGGGTGACATACGAGCTCGGAAAGGAGGCCGGCAATGTCTGTCTACGTCGGAATCGACGTGCACCGCAAGCGCTCTCAGGTGGCGGTGGTCGATGAGTCTGGGAAGGTGCTTGCCAACCGGAATGTGCCCAACGCGGTGGAGCCGTTTTTGAAGGTGATCGGCGGCCTGCCGCCGGGCACGCCGGCGGCGTTCGAGGCCGCCTACGGCACCAGCTGGCTGGTGGAGCTGCTGGAGAGCTACGGGTTCACCCCGCATCTGGTGCACGCGTCGCGGTGCAAGGCGATCGCCTCCGCGCGGCTGAAGAACGACAAGGTCGGCGCATCGATCTTGGCGCAGTTGCGGCGTGGATCTGCTGCCGGAGGCGTGGATCGCCCCGCCTGAGGTGCGGCAACTGCGGGCGCTGCTGCGCCACCGGGTGGCGCTGGTGCGGCTGCGGACCCTGTTGCGCAACCGGATCCACGCCATCGTGGCCGACCACGGGTATGACCGGCCGGCCGGCGAGTACTGGAGCGGCCCGGGCCGCGCCTGGCTCGCCTCGCTGGAACTGCCCGCGGTGTCCCGCGAGCTGGCCGGGGACGACCTGGCGCTGATCGGCGCGCTGGAGACCGTGATCGACCGGCTGGACTGGGAGATCCGCCAGCGCGGCCGGTCCGGCCCGCGGGTCAAAGTACTGACCCAGCTGCGGGGCGTCGGCCCGTTCACCGCGCTGGTCATCCTGGCCGAAGTCGGCGATGTCAGCCGGTTTGGGTCGGCGCGCAAGCTGGCGTCCTGGGCCGGGCCCGCCACCGGCCGTGCGCGGCAGCGACCGCGTCGCCCACTACGGGCACATCTGGAAAACAGGGGCTCGGTGTTGCTGCGCTGGGCGCTGTGCGAGGCGGCGCAGACCGCCAAGCGCTCGCCACAGTTCGCCGCCACCTTCCAGCCATCGCCAAACGGCGCGGGAAGAAGATCGCCACCACAGCGGTCGCCCGCAAGCTGCTCACCCGCGCCTGGCACCTACTCACCGACGCCGGGCACGCAATCCCGCCACCCGCTGCAGCACCCACCGCCCCGGAAGGGACGCGGTGACAGACCAGGAGGAGGTCGCCAGGCTCCGGGCGAGCTCGAAGATTTGCCTGAGCCGGGCCACGGCCCGCGCTCGGAGAACTGACTGAGCAGCCCGGTCCCCGGATAGCACGGTCATGGCCCCGCCACCTGGCAAGCGGCCGAATGGGTGGATGTGAGACCACTCCGCCAGACCGCACCCGGGAGCCACCCAGCGAACCCCTCCCTGGCAACCACAACTCAGCGGGCTCTCCCACGCCCCCGATCATCGGCCACCGCTTGCCGGCGTCCAGCTCGTTCGTCCTCGCCCGCGCCCTCACGGGCGCTGCAGCTGCGGGCGCTCCAGCTTGACCCACGGCCCGCGCGGCGGCACGAAACCGGCAGCTGCGAGGAAAGCCAGCAAAAGCAGTCCTCACGCCAAACCCGGCCACCCAGCAGGTCACCGGGCCAGCCCATCACGCCCTCTTGACAGACGATTCCCCCATGGGAGGGAAATCTGGACACCGACGCTCCAGCAACTGGCCAATGTCGTAGCCACCCCGAGTCGGCGATATGTCGCCGCGTGGGCGGTGCCACCTCTGCGGAGATGTGACCCTCTCTAGCGGCTGTAACCGCGGACGAATAGCCGCCAGCGGATCCGGCTCATCGCGTCCTGGCCGCACCTATGAGCAGGCCACAGCTGGCTGACTGCCTGTTCAACTGTGACCGTTCATCACAGGTATCAAGTTCCAATTCTCAACTCCGCTTGCTGCAACCCAACTGCAACCCGGACCGCAGATCAACTTCGCGGAAATGGGAGATTGCCCAGGTCAGAACGGGTGCGCCGCCAGGGACTCGAACCCCGAACCCGCGGATTAAGAGTGGACTGCTGGGGCGCACCGAACGCTCTGCCTGCACGAACGTCTCAGGAATCTGCCCGGAACGCACGCAATGCATACGAATGCGGCCTGCGCTCGTTCCACGAGCCGTTCCACGACATCCCGGGCCCGGCCCGAGAGATCCGTCACAGTAAGTGACGGAGGCTGTCCTGGGAGAACGCGCGCCGAGCCGCTGTTCGGCGCGGCTACTGGCATGCCGTGGAGCCATCCTTCGTGCTCGCAGAACTGGCCGATCGGGGCGCACAGCCCGTCGCCGACGCGCACTCATGCCGATGAGAGTGAGCACGCAGCACGGTGTCGTTGGCTGAGATGGAAAGTGGATCTTATGGAAGCCGGGTATTTTCTATGGCGATCAGGGTGGCGGTTGATTAATAAGTCATCAGTTCAATGGAACCGCCGCTTAGTCTACTATCCATTCCCCGGGGGAAAGCGGGCGAGGTGTTTGTGGCTGTGTCATTAATGAGGCGCGAGCGCACCTGGAGGTAGGGTTCGTCATGCAACGTCTCCATGTCATCTCCTCCTTGCACAAACAAAAGCCTCAATCCGCCGATCCGCAGCTCCTCGTAAGCCGAAAGTGCAGACTCTGCAGCGAGGCGTTTATTCTGAAGAAATGTACCGTTGCGACTACCAACGTCGCGGACAGTGAAATGGTCACATATCGACAAATTTCTGCATGACGACGAGAGACGATGATAGGCGCGAGCGCCGGCGCGATATCACTTAGGGCGAGGAGTAGCCGCCGGTGCAAATGTTCTCGTATTGACTGGGGTTGAAGGCCTGCCCGTGTTGCGGGAAGTACCATTCGACTGCCCGGTACATGAGCTTGCCGCCGCACAGCCCGAGGTTGAAGGCGACGACCGTGGCAGTTTCGTTGGTGCCGTCGGCGACGATCTGGTTGGGGCCTACGTACAGGGCCATGCCGGTGCCGATGGCTTTCGGGCCACCCCACGACTTCCAGGTGATGTGACTGACCATCCCGGTAGGGTCGCCCCCGTTGAAGATCTCCTTCGGCCTCACCTGCCCGAAGCCCACGCCGTTGATGAAGACACCTGCGAACCGGCCCAGGGTAGGCACCGTGTGCGAAGGAATCCGGGCCGACCGGAAGTGACAAAGCTGCTGGAACGTCACGCCGGACGCCACGTAATGTGCCCACTCTTTGCCCGAGAAGTTACGTCCCGCCGCGGCACACAGGCGCTGCACGACATTCTGCAGGTAGGAGACGTTCCACAGCCGGACAGTGTGGTCGTCGCTGCCGGTGGCCAGCGTCGTGCCGTCCGGGCTGAACGCCACCGACGTCACCGGCCCGGCCTGGCCGGTGAGCGGCTCGCCGATTTGCTGACGGGTGGCCACATCCCACAACCGGGCCGTGCCGTCGCTGCTGCCGGTGGCCAGGGTCTTTCCATCCGCGCTGAATGCTACCGAGGTCACCGGCCCGGTAGGGTTGGTGAACGGGCCGCCGAGCAGCTGTTGCCGGACCGGGCCTATCTGCCACAGACGAACGGTGTGATCGAGGCTGCCGACGGCCAGGGTCCTGCTATGCGGGCGGAACGCCACTGAGGTGACCGCGCCGTAGCCGCCGCCGACCCCGATGGCGCCGAGGCCGCTGAGGTGCCCGGTGGCGGTGTCCCACGACCACACCTCGCCTGCTGTGGTGCCGGCGGCGAGCAGCTTGCCATCGGGGCTGAACGCCACCGAGGTGACCGGCCCGGTGTCGCCCGGCAGGGCACCGCCGATCCGCTGGTGGGTAGCTACGTTCCACAGCCATACCGGGCCCGTGGCGTTGTAGATGCTCTGCTGGGCCGGTGTCTTGCTGCTGGCGGTGGCCAGGGTTTTCCCGTCCGGGCTGAATGCTACCGACGTGACCGGGCTCTGCGGGATACCGACGGCGCTGCCGATGCGTTGATGGCTGGCTATATCCCACAACCAGACAGTGCCGTCGCTGCTGCCGGTGGCCAGGGCTTTTCCATCCGCGCTGAATGCTACCGAGGTCACCGGCCCAGCGTGGCCGGTGAGCGGGCCACCGACTTGCCGACCCGTGGCCACATCCCACAGCCGCGCAGTGCCATCCTTGCTGCCAGTGGCCAGGATCTTGCCGTTGCGGCTGAACGCCACTGAGGTGACCGCGCCGGAATGGCCAGTCAAAGGGCTGCTAGCCAGCCCGCCGGTGGTCACGTCCCACAGCCGGTCCGTGCCGTCGCTGCTGCCGGTGGCCAGGACCTTTCCGTCTGGGCTGAACGCCATTGTCGTGACCGCAGCGATGTGGCCAGTGAGTGGCCCTCCCACGGGCTCGTGCGTGGCCACGTGCCACAGCCGCGCGGTCCCATTTGCGCCGCCGGCGGCCACGGTCGCGCCGTCCCGGCTGAACGCCACCGATGTGACCGCGCCAGAAAGCCCGGTGAGCGGGCCGCCCACCGGGCGGCGGCTGGTCACGCCCCACAGCCGCACGATCCCGTCCTTGCCACCGACGGCCAGGATGCTGCCCCGGGGGCTGAACGCCACTGAATTGACCCGGCCGGCGCCGGCCCGGATCGGGCGGCCCACCGGCTGGTGGGAGGCCACGTGCCACAGCTGCGCGGTCCCATTTCCACTGCCGCCCGCCACGATGTTGCCGTCATGGCTGAAGGCCACAGCAAGGATCGGCTGAGATCCCGCATCAAGCACGCCGGCCTGGCGGCCAGTGGCCACCTCCCACAACCGCACACTGCCGCCGCCGCTGGTAGCGGTGGCGGACGTCCCGCTGCCGACGGCGAGCGTTGTGCCGTCCGGGCTGAACGCCACCGACTGGAACGGTTCGCCGGTTTCGTTGAGCACCCGGGTCGCGGGCATCGCGGCAGCGGTCAGCATGGCATAACGGGCGGCGCTATTGCGGTTGAGATGCCATGCCGCGATGCTCAGCAGCCGGGAGATGACGGGGGCAGCCCCGCCCAGGAGCTGGCTCTCGCTGCTCAACTGCCCGGAGATCGCGGCGTTACGCTCATGGATGGCTTCCTGCCGTTGCTGGGTCGCTTCCTGCCGTTGGATGTTAGCCACAACCCCAAGAACCGAGGCGAGCAGAAGCAACACGGTCAGTGTTGCTATCACGGCCCGGACGATCCGGCGGGTCCGCCGCTGCTGCCGGACATCCTCGCCCTCAATGTCTTCTTTCGGAATCTCGCGGATGGCCGCCGCCAGCGTGGCGATCTGGTCCCGGAACCTGGCATTACGCAAAGTCAGGCCCGCGTCGCGGTGGGCCCAGGTCATATCGAGATACTTGGGCTCGGCTGGGAAGACACCGCGGAGCGCAGGATTGCTAGCGGTGGAGACGGGGCTGATGTCACCGCTGGCTTTATCCCACACCCAGCTGCCATCAGTGACCACGATCAGCAGATGATCGGTACCCTTTTGGGACACCCAATGCGTGATCTCTTCGCCGACCCAGTCCGACCGGGCGGCCTCGGGTGAAGCCAGCAGCACCAACCAGCGCGACGCATCAAGCGCGGCCCGGATGGTGGGCCATAGCCCAGGGCTGACCGCAAGACTCGTCTCGTCCCGGAACACCTCCATCGCCCGACGGCGGTTCCACGGCTTGGCCAGATGCTGCAGCCCCCGCTGCACAACCGCGGCGAACACCCCGTCAGCGTCGTGAGCGTAAGAGATGAAGGCGTCATACGCCTTGGGCGGCCCTTCCCGGCGAACCGCGCCAGCCGCGGCATCCGATCCCGCAACCTTCATGTTCGGCAGCCCCCCAGACAGCCAGTCCTTGAACGCCGAACGACACGCGTCAGGGCGCAGCTCGGTCGGCGGGTCAGATTCAGCATGCTCGCTATCGCGTTACTTGACCACATAATTTCTGCTCCCCTCGCATGCCGACTCAGAAGCAACCCGCGGCTGGCCTCCGGCCGGGCAAGTTTGCTAACGGCGTGCCCGCTAAGCCATATGCGCTAGCATCCGGATCACATGATCGGCGCAGGTTAGTCCCCTGGCCCCCCGGGGCTGAGCCGTCGGCGTGGAGGCCATCATGTGGAACCTCGGATGCGCAGTACCGAGCTTTTCCGAAGTGCGCAGAAGCGTCGTTGTATAAATTGCGATGTTATGGATCTAATTCGTATTGCAGGCACCGGAATAGATGTCGCTAGGCACAGAATGGTTCGCGCAGAAGCTGCCGCGATCCACGGGAACCCATGCTGCTCCATTTTTCTTGAAAAGCAGGTTTATTGTGTTAATGTTCCCCTCAGCTTTTTCATCAACAGCCGCATACGCGAAGCTTCCAGAGCAGCGGAAGCTGTCGATTCCAGACAGTGTTCCGCCATCCTGCTGGACTGCCCTCTGCGCGGCGTGCTGAATGGCCGCTGCCGTGCACCTGGACCCGGCCACTGCCCGCCCGCTGTCGCGGCCGTCGCACGCGCTGATTCCGGCCACCATCGCAACGACTACGCCCCAGGTCGTATAGCGCTGCATCGGACGCGCCGACCCAGGTCCAATGTGGATCGCCGAAGACACTTTCACCTGACTCCAAGGGTCAACGGAACACAAGCTCTCTGCTGCTCGTTCGACGCGCCATCCTGCACGTCGGATTACATCCGGCACCAAGTTGGGATAGTTGTCTGGGCGGACACTGTCCGGTGCCAGGTTGCGGGCGCCCCAGTGAGCATGGTCAGCCTGGATGGCACCAAGCTGGCAGGCAACGCCGCCCAGAAGGCGAACAAGACGTTGCCGCAGATCGAGAAGATTCTTGCCGAGGCGGCCGAGCGCGAGCGGCCGAAGACGCCCGGCAAGGCGATAGCCCACTCGGCGACGCCGCGGGCACTGGCTGGGCATCACGGTCAGCGACCGCGGCCGCATCCCCACGAGCGTGGCCGAGCAGTACAAGGCCGTGCGGTCACCCAGGGAGCCCGGCCGCCGAAACCCAGCGGCCCAGGCCACGGCGCCCACCGCGCTGACGCCTGCAGCGTCA
>Ga0207699_10000824_pt1 | contig 14762 bp, 12 predicted proteins | sample LARL51metaG_FD_184344 | JGI IMG/M metagenome (GOLD analysis project Ga0207699, IMG submission 184344) | Corn, switchgrass and miscanthus rhizosphere microbial communities from Kellogg Biological Station, Michigan, USA - LAR L5-1 metaG... | ecosystem: Host-associated > Plants > Roots >...
GTGATCGCGCTGACCCCGCTGCCGCAGCAGGCCATGTCGCAGACGGCTTCGCTCATCCATTCCCTGTCCGGCGGGCAGCCCAGCGCCCCGGGCGCCGCCACCGGCGGCGGGGTGAACGGGCAGGGCACTGGCCTGGTTCCCGGCGCCGCCTCCCAGCCGGGCACCGCGGCCAGCGGGCCGGGCAGCCAGCTTTCGGCGCCGGCGGCCTGCGCGACGCCCAGCCCAGCCGCGCTGGGCCCAGTCCCCTGCCCGGGCACTCCTGCGCAGGCCAGCGCCACGGACTGCGCGAGTCCAGCCGCCAGCCCGCCGTCCAGCCCGGGGGCCACGCCCAGCGCCACGCCGACCGGCAGCCGCGGCGCGGCCGGCTGCCCGAGCGCCGCGGCCAGTTCCCCGCCGGCCAGCACGCCGACGCCGAGCCCGGCCAGCCCGAGCCCGACCACCTCGCCCCCGGTCACGCCCAGCCCGACCCCCAGCCCGAGCTCGGCCAGCCCCAGCCCGGCCACCAGCGGGACCGGCAGTGCCGCGCCGGCCGGGACGGCCGACCAGGACCCGCCGGCCAGCACCCCGCCGGGCGGCTGACCCGGGGCGGCCCGTCCTACTGCCCGGCCCGGACGCCAGCCTCGATCTTGTCGCCGAGGTTCTTGTCCACGTTGCGCCAGTACTCGAACGCACGCACCAGCACCGGCTCGGTCACCCCCTTGAGCAGGTGACCGGTCACGTTGCTGGCCAGCCGGTCCCGGGCGGCGCCGTCGAGCACCTGACGGACCATGGTGCCGGCCTGGCCCCAGTCATCGTCCTGCTCGTGCAGGGTGTAAGCGGACCGCACCAGCTCCCCGTCGGCGTGCCAGTAACTGGGCGGGTAGTGCTCGGTGTCGGCGGCTGGCCCGCCCTTGGAGTTCGGCGCGTACACCGGGTCGGAGACGTTGCGGATCCGCATCACCCCGTCCTTGCTGTAGCTGTGCACCGGCACCCGGGGCGAGTTCACCGGGATCTGCTTGTAGTTCACCCCGAGCCGGGCGCGGTGCGCGTCGGCGTAGGAGAACCCCCGGGCTAGCAGCATCCGGTCGGGGCTCAGCGCGATCCCGGGCACCAGGTTGTTCGGCTCGAACGCGGCCTGCTCCAGCTCGGTGTGATAGTCGGTCAGGTTCCGGTCCAGGGTCAGCCGGCCGACCTCGATCAGCGGGTAGTCGCCGTGCGGCCACACCTTGGTCAGGTCGAACGGGTTGAACCGGTAGGTCTTGGCCGCCTCGAAGGGCATGACCTGCATCTTCAGCGTCCAGCTCGGGAAGTCCCCGCGCCTGATCGACTCGTACAGGTCACGCTGGTGGTAGTCGCCGTCCGACGCGGCCAGCGCGTCGGCATCAGCCTGGGTCAGGAACTCGATGCCCTGATCGGTCTTGAAGTGGTACTTCACCCAGAACTTGGCGCCGGCCGCGTTGATCCACAGGTAGGTGTGCGAGCTGTACCCGTTCATGTGCCGCCAGGTCCGCGGGATGCCGCGGTCACCCATCAGCCAGGTCACCTGGTGCGCCGACTCCGGTGACAGCGTCCAGAAGTCCCACTGCATGTCGTTGTCCCGCAGGTTGTTGTCGGCGCGGCGCTTCTGCGACCGGATGAAGTGCTGGAACTTCAGCGGGTCACGCACGAAGAAGACCGGGGTGTTGTTCCCGACCATGTCGTAATTGCCCTCGGACGTGTAGAACTTCAGCGCGAACCCGCGCGGGTCGCGCCAGGTGTCCGGGCTGCCCCGCTCGCCCGCCACCGTGGAGAACCGGATCAGCGTGTCCGTGCGCGTGCCCGGCTGGAACACCGCCGCCTTGGTGTACGCGCTGACGTCGGTGGTCACCTCGAAATGGCCGAACGCCCCACCACCTTTGGCGTGCGGCTGGCGCTCTGGGATCCGTTCCCGGTTGAAGTTGGCCATCTGCTCGATCAGGTAGTGATCCTGCAGCAGGACCGGGCCGTCCGGGCCGACGGTCAGTGAATGCTCGTCGCTCTCCACCGGGGCGCCGGCATCCGTGGTCGTGGGTATCGGCCGGTTGTCTGTCACTGCCAAACCTCCTCGTCGCGCTGTCCCCCGTCGGGGGAGCGGCCGGCTGCCTCGCAGCGGGGGCAGATGCCCCAGAACACCACCTCGGCCTCGTCCACCGAGAAGCCCATGGCCTGGACCGGGGTCAGGCACGGCTGAGCCCCGGCGAGACCGTCGACGTCTTCCGTGCGGTCACACCGGCGGCACACGACGTGATGATGATCGTCTCCGACCCGGCGCTCGAACCGGGCTGGATGCCCAGCCGGCTCGATCCGCCGCAGCAGGCCCGCCGTGGTACACGCCGCCAGCATGTCGTAAACGGCCTGGGTAGATACTGCGCCGAACTGTTCCCGCAGGCCCGCCCCGACCGCCTCGGCGGTGGAGTGCGGATGCGCCTCCAGCCAGGCCAGCATGATCAGGCGTGGCATCGTCACGCGCAGCCCGGCCGCGCGCAACGCCCGCGACAGCACGCCATCTGGATCGATCGCTGCAACAGCCACGATGTCCCCAGGCTGCCCCGGTTAGTGGAATGAGTCAAGTTTGCCAGCGAGCGACGGTCCGGGCGGGCCTGGGCCAGGGCGAGGGCCCGCGCCCCTACTGATCACCCGGCGGGCAGGTCAGCCGCCCCGGCTTCGCTGACCGGCACCCGCACGTCCAGCACGAGCAGCGTCATGGCCATCGCGAACAGGCCGTCGCTCAGCGCGGTCAGCCGGTCCAGGCTGTGCCCGGTGAACCGGTCGTAGGGCTCGCTGGCGGCACCAGCGGGCCCGCCGGAGCCAGCCGTGCCGGGCGGGCCGGTCATGGCCCGCGCTGCGCGGCGATCAGGTCGCGGTACCAGCCGTAGGACGCCTTCGGCGTGCGGGCCTGGGTCGCGTGGTCGACATGGACCAGGCCGAACCGCTGGTGGTAGCCCTCGCTCCACTCGAAGTTGTCCCAGGCCGGGGAGTAATTGTTAGTGATCATCACCTGGGCCGCGCCGGCCGCGCGCAGCGCGGCCGTGGCCAGCCCGTGCCCGAGCAGCTGGTGGTGCGCGGTGGGCAGGGCCCCGAGCATCAGCTGCTGGCCGGGGGCGTGGAAACCGAGCGCGTAGCCGAAGGCAGTGACCACGAACGGTTCGTTAAGTGTTATCCAGAGGTTTATCCGGTCAGCGAGCCGGCCGGCGGCGAGTGTGGCGAAGTCGGCCAACCGGTACGCGGTCTCCCGGGCCAGCCAGCCGCCCGCCTCCTCGAGCGGCTGCGGCAGGTCCCAGTGGTACGGCGTGGGCACCGGGGTGATGCCAGCGGCCAGCAGCGCGTCGGTGAGCCGGTCGTAGTAGTCCAGCCCGGCCGGGTTGGCCGGCCCGCTGCCGTCCGGCTGCACCCGGGGCCAGGCGATGGAGAACCGGTACGCGCCTGTGCCCAGGCCCGCCAGCAGTGCGACATCCTGCCGCCAGCGGTGATAGGAATCGGTGGCCACCTCGCCGGTGTGCCCGTCCCGGATCGCGCCCGGCCGCTGGCAGAACGTGTCCCAGATGGACACGCCGCGGCCGTCCTCGCGGACCGCGCCCTCAATCTGGTACGCGGACGTTGCCACGCCCCAGCAGAATCCAGCCGGGAACTGGGGCATCGGCGGATGATCCACGCGCCGATCCTAACCGTCCCGGCATGGCCGGTCAGCAACGGCTGACCGGCCATCCAGCTGATCTTCAGGTGCCGGTCTTACCGTGTTCCCGCAGGCAGACCTGGCGCTCGGCAGGAAGGGCTGGAATGGTGCAGGGCGGCGTGACCATCTGGTACCGCGGAGCGCGGTATCAGCTCGGGCGGGGACGGCACGGCTACGCGATCTGGGCGGCGGGCGGGCCGCCGGCCCAGCCGCTGGAATGGTGGCCCGAGACCCGGGACGGCTGGGCCGCCGCGTGGACCCGGTTCAACGCGGCCGAGGTGCCCGGCAGCATCGCCCACCTGAGCCCGCCCGCGGCCCCGGCCGGCCGGATGAGGGCCGCGGCGGCCTTGCTGGCCGTGGGGGTCGCCTGCGGGATCGCCGGCCTGTTTCCGGCCTACCTGGCCGGTGCCAGCCTGGCCAGCGCGCCAGAGAACCTGGTGCCGCACGCGGCATACCTGGCCACCTGGGCGGCCAGCGCGCTGCTCATCGTGGCCGGTGGCCCCCGCCGCCGGGCCGGCTCGCTGCTCGGGCTGGGCCTGAGCATCGTCACGTTCGGCTTCTTCTTCGCCGACGCGGGCACCGTGATCTCCGGTGGCGCGCACCTGCTCGGCCCGGGACTGGTCCTCGGGCTGATCGGCTGGCTGGCCTGCACGGCCGGCGCCACGCTGGCCTTCCTGCCGGGCACGGGTGACGGTCCGCGGCGGCCGCGGGTGGTGCCGGCCGGGCCCGCGCTGAGCCTGGCCGTGGCCGGATTCGCCGCGCTCGGCGCGGCCATCGCCTTCGCGCCCTCCTGGGACAGCTACACGCTGCGCACCCCATCCGGGCTGCTGCACTACGTGACCGCGGGGAACGCGTTCGCCAACCCGGCCCCGGTGATCGCCGGGGACGTGGCCGTGATGATCGCGCTGGTCGTGGTCGTGATCACGGCGGCGCTGTGGCGCCCGGCCCGGCTGGGGGCGGCGCTGCTGGCCGGGGCGGTCATCCCGATGGCAGCGCAGGCGATCTCGGCGCTCATCCAGGTCGCCGGGCCCATCTCGTCCAGCGCGTTCGGGATCCCGCCGGCCCAGGCCGCGCAGGCTGGCCTCACCATCAGCACCGGGCTGACCCCGGCGTTCTGGGTCTACTGCGTGTTCGTGGTGGCGCTGCTGCTCACCGCCGGGTGGCTGCTCCGGCCCGCGCGCCCGCGGCGGCCCGCAGGCTGGGGCGCGGCCGCGCCGGGCAGCGTCCCGCCGCCGGTCATGGCCGGCCGACCGGGTTAGCCAGCCTCGCGCGCTGCCCGCTCCAGCCGGTCCCGGTAACCCGCCCACCAGGCCTGGTCACCCGGTGCCATGTTGTCGTTGTCCGGGCTCCGCCCGGCGGCCCCGTCGATCAGCTCCCGGACGATGTCGGCGTGCCCGGCGTGCCGGCTGGTCTCGACGATCATGTGCACCAGGATCCGGTGCAGCGTCACCTCGCGGCGGGGTTCCGGCCACCACGGCACCTGACCTACCGCATCCAGCGGCAGCGCTGCGATCGTCGCGTCCGCATGCGCCCACGACCGCTTATATAGCGCAACGATCTGTTCCCGCGGCTCATCCGCGGCCGCCCACATGTCTGCGTTGGGCTCGGCGCCAGCGGCGAACCAGGGCAGTGACTCACCGGAAGGCCGGCCGAAGACCCCGCCGAAGTAATCGAGTTCGACGCTGGCCACGTGCTTGACCAGCCCGAGCAGGTTGGTCCCGGTGGGGGTCAGCGGGCGGCGGATGTCATATTCGGGCAGCCCATCGAGCTTCCACAGCAACGCGTCCCGGGCCTCCTGCAGGTATCGCTGCAAGTCAGTCTTGGCATCTGGCTGGGTCATCCGGCCAGTCTGCCAGCCCCGGCCGGGCCAGCGCCTGTCCCGCAGACACGCCCCGGCAACCCCGGTGGCGGAATCCGGGCGGGCGCGCGCTAGTTTCAACAGAAGGCTTTGGGGAGAACGCCAGGGATCTCATCGATCTCCCCGGAAACGGAGCGGATCATGACGGAAGCGTCTGCACAGCAGCCGACCGCTACCCCGCATGTCCCGGTCACCGCCGCCGACGTCATGCGGCCGGCGCTGACCACGGTGGAGCCCAACGACCATGTGGCCGCGGCCGCCTACCTGATGCGGCACGCGGGGGCGACCGCCCTCATCGTGGTGGACGACGAGGAAGCCAAGCGGCCCAAGGGCCTCATCACCGAGACCGACATCGTCGAGGCGGTGGCGGACGGCAGGGACCTGAACGAGGTCCGCATCCATGACCTGATGACCATGGGCCCTACCGTTATCAAGACGTCGACCAGCATTCCGGACGCGGCGCGGACCATGCTCAGCGGCCGGTTCCGGCATCTTCCGGTGGTCGGCGACGACGGGGACCTGCGCGGGATCGTGGATATCGGCGACGTGTGCGGCGCCCTGCTCACGGCCGAGGAGGAAAAGTAACCGGGCACGGGTAGCCTCATGTCTCGTTGATCCCAGTTTGATCACGGAGTAGCTTCTGGAGGGTGGGGCTGGAGGTTACCGGTGTGCCGCAGCGGACATCCGGCCGAGCGCGCCCCGCTCCCCGGCTCGGTTTCGAGCTGCCACCCTCCAAATTCGAGCCGCCGCTGTCCCGGCCGGGAATTGTCAGCCGCAAGGACCTGGTCGACCGGCTGGCGGTGACCCGGGCACCGGTCATTTCCGTCGTGGCGCCGCCCGGTTATGGCAAGACCACCCTGCTGGCCCAGTGGGCCGAGCGGATCAGGCCGCGGGTGGCCTGGGTGTCCTGCGACGACGGCGACAACGACCCGGTGGTGCTGCTGTCCGCCATCGCGCTGGCGGTGGACCGCGTCGAGCCGGTGGATCCAGCGATATTCCCGGCGCTGGCCTCGTCGGGAGCACCCATCACCTCGGTGCCCCGGCTGATGTCCGCGCTCGGCTGGGCGCGCCACCCGGTGACCGTGGTGCTCGACCACGCGGAGGCGGTCACCAGCAAGCAGTGCCGCAGCACGATCACCGAGTTCGCGTTGCGGATGCCCGCCGGGTGGCAGCTCGCGCTCGCGTCCCGCACCCAGGTGCCGGTGCCCACCGCCCGGCTGCGGGCCCAGGGCGGGATCTTCGAGGTCACCGCGGAGGACCTGGCCATGGGACCGCCGGAAGCAGCCGCCCTGCTCAAGGGGGCCGGGGTGGACGTCGGCGAGGCGGGCCTGCACGACCTCATGGACCGGACCGAGGGCTGGCCCGCTGGGCTGTACATCGCCGCGCTGGCCCTGAACTCGGGCACCCAGCGCAGCCCGGCCCAGTTCACGTTCGCCGGCGACGACATCTTCATGGGTGACTACCTGCGCTCCGAGCTGCTGGACCGGGTATCGGCCAGTGAGGCGGCGTTCCTGACCCGGACCTCGGTCCTGGCCCGGATGTCGGGGCCGCTGTGCGACGCGGTCCTGGGCGAACCGGGCACCGGCCGCGTCCTGGAGCGGATGGCGGACCGCAACCTGCTGGTGGTCCCGCTGGACCGGCGGCGCGAGTGGTACCGCTACCACCATCTGCTGCGCGAGCTGCTGCACTCCGAGCTGCGGCGCCGGGAGCCGGATCTGGTCCCGGATCTGCACTTCCGCGCGGCGGCCTGGTTCGAGGCCAACGCCATGCCCGAGGCGGCGATCGAGCACGCTCACCTGGCCGGGGACTACGACCGGGTGGCCCGGCTGATCCTGCAGCTCCAGCAGCCGGTCTGGGCCTCGGGCCGGGGCGAGACGGTGCTGCGCTGGATGGAATGGCTCCGGGATGTCACCTCGGCCGAGCACTACGGCGCGATCGCGGTGCACGGCTCACTGATCTTCGCCCTGCTCGGCCAGCCGGCCGAGGCCGAGCGCTGGGCCGCGTCCGCCGAGCGTGCCTCGCCCGCCGGGATCCTGCCGGACGGCAGCACGATGGAGGGAACGCTCGCCTATCTGCGCGCGCTCTTGTGCCGGGACGGCGTGGCCCAGATGCGCCGCGACGCCCAGATCGCGTTCGGGGGACTGAGCCCGGCCAGCCCCTACCGGGCCACGATGCTGTACACCGAGGGCGTTTCCCACCTGCTGGAAGGCGACCCGGACCGGGCTGAGCCGCTGCTCGCCCGGGCCGTGGAGATCGCCAGCCGCGCCGGGGCCTCACCGCTGGGCGCGCTCATCCTCGCCGAGCAGTGCGGCGTCGCCGCTGAGCAAGGCCGCTGGGCTGAGGTCGCGGCGCTGGCCGGGCGGGCGGTCACCATCGTGGCGGACGGGCGGCTCGACGACTACTGGACCAGCGCGCTGGTGTACGCCTGGGCCGCCCGGGCCGCCCTGCACGAGGGCAACACTGCGCAGGCCCGGTTCTATCTCGGCCGGGCCTCCCGGCTGCGGCCGCTGCTCAGCTACGCGCTGCCGGTCGTCTCGGTGCAGGCCCTGCTGCTGATGGCCCAGTCCTACCTCACGCTGGCCGACCACGGCGGCGCCACCGCCGTGCTCGGCCAGGCCCGCGACATCCTCCGGCAGCGCCCCGACCTCGGCACCCTCCCGGCCCAGACCGGGCAGCTGGAGGCCACGCTGGCCACGGTCAGGGCCGACACCGACGGCCTGTCCTCGCTCACCGCGGCCGAGATGCGGGTGCTGCCGCTGCTGTCCACCCACCTGTCGTTCCGGGAGATCGGCGAGCGGCTGTTCATCTCCGCGCACACGGTCCGGACCCAGGCCTACTCCGCCTACCGCAAGCTCGGCGTCTCCTCGCGCAGCGCGGCGGTCGAGCGCGCCCACGAACTCGGCCTCGACACCTGATAGCTCAGATCAGCTCCAGCTGCCGGGCCCGGCGCACCGCCTCACCACGGTGGGTCGCGGCCAGCTTCCGGTAGATGCTCTTCAGGTGGGTCTTGACCGTGTTGACGGAGATGTACATCTCGCTTGCCACCTCGGCCGTGTTCAGCATGCCCGACACGAGCCGGAGCACTTCGCGTTCCCGTTCGGTGAGCGGCTCGACCACCAGCACGGTGGGCTCCTCGGGGAGGCGCAGCCGGGTGGGCGGTGGCCCGGCGGGCCGGGCCGGGGCGACCAGCCGCTGGTACTGGTGGGCCAGCTCGGGGTCACGCCGCAGCACCGGCCGGAGCCAGCCACGCTCCAGCACGAACGGCAGCCTGAGCTGCTCGCGGTCGGCCAGCCGCAGCGCGGCCGCGAGTGACCGGTGCCCCCGGGACCGGTGCCCGCGGCCGTAACTGAGCTGCGCGTCCACCAGCCACGCCTGCACCCGGACCCGGTCGGGAACCCCGCCGGGGGCGGCCAGCACGGGTTCCAGCGCCCGCTGGGCGCGGCCCGGGTCATCAGCGGCCGCCGCGATCTGGGCCTGGCTGACCGCGGCCGCCACCGACCTGGCACCGTCGATCCGCTCAGCCGCCGCGAGGGCCGCCGCGAGGTCGCCTGCGGCGACGCAGGCCTGCGCCTGCGCCAGGTCCAGCTGCTGGCCGAGCCAGCCGGGGACCGGCCACCCCGACCGGGCCTGGGACACCAGCTGGGCCACCGCCTCGGTGTGTCCCTCGGCCAGCGCAGCCCGCGCCGCGACCAGGCAGGCCAGCGCGCTGGTCAGCCGGTCCGGGGCGCTGGCCAGCGCGGTTTCGGCCTGCTGGAGCACGATGCGCGCCTCGGCCAGCTCATGGCGTTCCAGGTGGACCCAGGACCGGGCGACCAGCGCTGCCGGGTCCGGGTGCTGGCCCGCCTGCAGCGGCTGGCTGGCGGCCGCCGTCGCCTGAGCAGCCAGCTCGGCCCCGCGGCCCAGCCCGCCGCGCAGCGCCGCCACCAGCGCCAGCTGGCCCAGGCAGCTGGCCCGGTGCTGGTCCGCGCCGCACGCCGCCGCGGCCGCGGCCCCGGCCTCCAGCAGCCGGGCCGCCTCGTCCAGCTGACCTGTCCACAGCTCGGCCGTGCCGCGGCCGCCCAGCACCCGGGCGCGGGCCCCGGGGTGCCGGGCCAGCGCGTCCCCGGGTACCTGGCTGACCAGCGCCTCGGCCTGGGCCGCCGACGCCACGACCGTGCCGATATCCCCGCTGCGGCGGGCGGCGGCCAGCCTGATCTCGGCCACGGCCAGCTGGCTGGTGGGCCGCTGGTCAGCCGGCAGGCGGCTGAGACTCTCCTCGGCCGCGGCCAGCGCGGCCGCGGCCGCGCCCGGCTGGCCCGCGGACAGCGCCAGCGCCGCCTCGACCAGGTACGGCTGCGGCGCCGTCCAGGTCCGGCCGGCGGGCAGGGCGCGGAACTCCGCGGCCAGCGCCGGGCCGCCGGGCCCGGTCAGCTCGCTGACCGCCAGCCCGTCCACGGCCACCTGGGCGGCCAGCGGCCAGTCGCTGGCCGCTGCGGCGTGCCGCACCCCGTCGGCCAGCGAGCCGTTGCGCAGGTACCAGGACGCCGCGCGCCGGTGCAGGCCGGGTACCCGCTCGGGGTGCTTGTGCCGCAGCTTGAGCCGGAGCACCTCGCGCAGCAGCGTGTGGTAGCGGTAGCACCCGGACCCGGCCGAGTGCACGAACGAGTTGGCCTGGGCCAGCCGGTGCAGGATGGCCGGGGCCTGCTCCCGGCCGGTCAGCTCGGCCGCGGCTTCCCCGCTGACCTGGTCCAGGATGCTGGTGGCCAGCAGCACCTCCCGGACTTCGGGCGGCTGGGTGGCCAGCACCTCCTCGACCAGGTAACCGGTCAGCGGACTGTCCTCGGTGATCAGCTCGGTGACGAACTGCTCCGGGTCGGTATGAGTCTCCAGGGACATCGCGGCCAGCCGCAGGCCCGCCGCCCAGCCCTCGGTGCGCTGGGTCAGGCTCGCCACGGTGGCCGCGGGCAGCCGGCTCCGGTGCTGGGCCAGCAGCAGGCCCGCTTCGCCGGTGTCGAAGGCGAGATCGCTGGCCCGGATCTCGGCCAGCTGGCCGTCCAGCCGGTAGCGGTGCAGCCGCAGCAGCGGGTCCATCCGCGAGGAAATCAGCAGGCGCAGGCCGGCCCCCGAGTTCCGGAGCACGAAGTCCAGGCCTTTCAGTACCTTCGGCTCGGCCAGCACGTGGAAGTCATCGAGGACCAGCAGCACCGGCTGATCCTGCCCGGCGAGGGCCGAGGCGAGCCGGAGCAGGAACGTGTAGTCGGCCGCCCGCCCCCGCGGGACAGCCGGCAGTACCCCCGGCGTGGCCAGCCCGGACCGCCGCAGCGCCGCCACCACGTAGGACCAGAACACTCCCGGCCGGTTGTCATAACGGTCCAGCCCGACCCAGGCCACCGGCCGGGACTCGGCTGCGGCCCACAACGCCAGGGCCATCGTCTTTCCGGTACCGGCCGGGCCGGTGAGCACGGTCAGCGGGTACCAGCGCGCACCCTGGCTGACCAGCCGGGTGATCCTCGGCCGCGGTACGGCCCAGTGCGGTATGTCCGGCACCGTGACCTTCGTGGCCAGGATCGGATCGGCGGCGGGCAGCGCCGGCCGCGTGAACCGGGCCGCCTCCTGCCTGGCACCCTCAGTCGACATCGGAACCTCGCTGTTCCCCCCGCCCGCCAGCGGGCCTGCCGCTCGCAGTGCACAACACACCAGCGGGCTGTTGCTCGCAGGTTCCACTCAACGCCTGCGAGCCAGTCCCGGGCATCCCACGATTGGTATGAAATGGGGTCTTCGGGCAGCTGGCCGCACAAACCTCCGGGGGTGCGCCGGCCGTGCCTAGACTGCGGGATGGCTTCCTCCCAGCGCACCGTCATCCGCCCCGGCCTGCTGCTCGACGTGGTGACCGGGGAACTGCTGCCCGGCCGCGCGGTCCTCATCGACGGCGACCGCATCGCCGGCGTCGTCGCGGCCGGCGACGCCCCGGCCGAAGGCCCGGCGTTCGTGGACCTGCCCGGCCAGACCGTGCTGCCCGGCCTCATCGACTGCCACACCCACCTGGTCGGCGAGCCGGACAGCGGCCGCGGCTATGCCGAACTGCTGGCCCGGACCGGGGCCCAGGAAGCGCTGTCGGGTGCCCGCAACGCCCGGGACACGCTGCTGGCCGGCTTCACCACCGTGCGCGACGTGGGTACCTTCCGCGCGTTCGTCGATGTCGCGCTGCGCGATGCCATCGACACGGGCTGGGTGACCGGCCCGCGGATGCGGGTGGCTGGCGCCTACCTGACCTGCTCCGGCGGGGGCGGCGACATCACCGGCCTGGCCCCCGACGTCGAAGCCGTCGTCCCGTACGAGCTGCGGCTGGGGGTGGCCGACTCGGTCGACGAGATCCGCCGCGCGGTGCGCCGCGTGCTGCACGGCGGCGCGGACCTGGTCAAGCTGATCGCGACCGGCGCGGTGATGGCGCCGGGCGGCGTGCCCGGCGCGCCCGAGCTCACCGAGGCGCAGATCCGGGCGGCGGTGGACGAGGCCGCACTGGCGGGCGCGGACGTCGCCGCGCACGCGCACGGCGCGGCGGGCATCAAGCGCGCGGTACGCGGCGGCGTGCGCTCCATCGAGCACGGGTCGCTCATGGACGACGAGGCCATCGAGATGATGGCCGCGGCCGGCACGTTCCTGGTCGCCGACGTGTACAACGGCGACTACATCGCGGCGGCGGGCCGGGCCCACGGCTGGCGGGCTGACGTGCTGCGCAAGAACGACGAGACGACCCAGGCCCAGCGGGACGGGTTCACCAGGTGCCTGGCGGCGGGCGTGCGGATCGCGTTCGGTACCGACGCCGGTATCTACCCGCACGGCTACAACGCCCGCCAGTTCGCCTACCAGGTGCGCTGCGGCCAGCCCCCGCTGGACGCGATCCGGTCGGCCACCCTGCACGCGGCGGAACTGCTCCGCTGGGATGGCCGGGTCGGCCGGGTCGCGCCGGGTTACCTGGCCGACCTCATCGCCGTGCCCGGCGACCCGGTGCGCGACATCCGCCGGCTGGAGGAAGTCGTGTTCGTCATGAAGGACGGGGCCGTCCTGCGGCCCGGCCCGGCGCAGCCGCATGCGAGGATGACGTGACCTGCCCCCGCCGGCCAGAGGAGTCCGCGAATGAGCCGCGTCGTCGTCATCGGCGCTACTGGGCATATCGGCAGCTACCTGGTGCCCCGGCTGGTGCGGGCCGGGCACGAGGTGACCACGATGAGCCGGGGGCTGCGCGGCCCCTACCATCCGGCCGTGGAATGGGACTCGGTCACCCCGATCGCCGTCGACCGCGACGAACAGGACGCTGCGGGCATCTTTGGTGACCAGGTCGCGGCGCTGCGCCCGGACGTGGTGATCGACCTCGTCTGCTTCACCGCGGCCTCGGCCCAGCAGCTGGTCGACGCGCTGCGCCCGGCCCGGCCGCTGCTCGTGCACTGCGGGACGATCTGGGTGCACGGCCCGGCCCTGCGGGTGCCGGTCACCGAGGATGAGCCCCGGACCGCGTACGGCGACTACGGTACGGGCAAGGCCGAGATCGAGACGCTGCTGCACCGCGAGACCCGGGCCGGCGGGGTGCCCTCCATCGTGCTGCACCCGGGGCACATCAGCGGCCCGGGCTGGCCGGTCATCACCCCGGCCGGCAACCTGGACCCGGCCGTCTGGACCTGCCTGGCCACCGGTAAGCCGCTCGCCCTGCCCGATCACGGCCTGGGCGTCCTGCATCACGTGCACGCCGATGACGTGGCCCAGGCGTTCGAGCGGGCGCTGCACCGCCCGGCGGCGATCGGGGACAGTTTCCATGTGGTCGCCGAGCGGGCCATGACGCTGCGCGGGCTGGCCACCGGGGTCGCCCAGTGGTTCGGCCGTGAGCCGGTGCTGGAGTTCGTCGACTGGGCCGAGTTCGACCGGCAGACCGATCCCGGGCACGCCCAGGCCACCCGCGAGCACACCTTCCGCAGCATCACCGCGAGCATCGCCCGGTCCCGGGTGGTGCTCGGCTATCAGCCGCGGTACACCGCGCTGCAGGCGCTGCACGAGGCGCTGGCCTGGCTGGTGGCCAGCGGCCAGGCCGACGTCGGCGGCCAGCAGTTCTAGCCGTCGCCAGAGCGCGCAGCGTAACCAAAACGGCATCTGGCGTATCTCAGCCAATAGCACGCGCTCCGTCCAGGTGACAGCAGATGCGGCCGCACAAAGCCGCAGCCGACCCGACGGGGGAGAAACCTGACATGACGACTGTCACCGAATCACCACAGGCACCGCAGACCGATGCGGTGCCGGCCGCCACCGACGAGGAGGTCCCGGAGGAGATCACCCAGTGGGCCCAGGACTACGCGGACCGGCTGACCAAGCCGACCCTGGACCGCCTCGCGCAGATGGGGCAGCACTCGGCCAGCCCGAACGGCTCGGCCAACGGCAACGGCTCGGCCGATGAGCTTCAGCCCCGGATCGGGGAGCCCACGACGCTGGGCCGGTACGTCGCCTTTGACGTGGCCGCGACCTCACCCATCCAGATCACCGGCCTGCCGCCGTACCAGCCGGGCAAGGTCATCGCGGCGGGGGAACGCGCCTACATCGTCGCGTTCCTGTTCGTCAACCCGGTGGCCAGCATCCCGGCCGGGTTCGCCGTGCCACCGACCGTGCAGCTCGGCGGGCGCCGCTGGCGGGCCACGCTGGACCTGCTCGATCTGACCACGCTGAACCGCACCAAGCAGATCAGGACGGCCATCTACCCGGCCGTCGCACCATCGATCGATTTCGTCATCTACCAGGTGCCGACGCCGAACCCCGGGCCCGACGCCGCGGTGTACGAGGCCAACGTGACGCTCGACATCGTCGACCCAGCCCAGCCGTACGCGGCGTTCGCGACGAACTTCTTCGACGTGGACGCGGACCCGGGCGAGCTGTTCGTCCCGCCGTCCCAGCCGGGCTGGCGCCACGAACTGCCCAACCGTTACCTGGTCTACAGTAAGTAGCCAGGCCGATCGCTGATGCGGGCCGCGGCGGGGGCGCGGCGGCCCGCATCACTCAGCCCGGATCGGTCACCGTGAGCGTCACGTAGACCAGGCCGGCCAGGTCAGGAGGCACGCGCGGCCGCCAGCGGCGGCTCGTCCAGCGCTACCGCACGGTGCTGCTGATCGGGGAACGCCCGGGTCACCGCGGCCGTCCGGCTGGAGACCTGCAGCCGGGTGTAGATGTTTTCCAGGTGCTTGCGCACCGTTCCCTCCGATACCTCTAGCCTGCGGC
>Ga0207699_10000825_pt1 | contig 14761 bp, 13 predicted proteins | sample LARL51metaG_FD_184344 | JGI IMG/M metagenome (GOLD analysis project Ga0207699, IMG submission 184344) | Corn, switchgrass and miscanthus rhizosphere microbial communities from Kellogg Biological Station, Michigan, USA - LAR L5-1 metaG... | ecosystem: Host-associated > Plants > Roots >...
CGAGTTCCGGCGTGTCGAGGTGCAGGCCCCACACCACCAGGCCTGCCACTCCGGCGGCCTCAGCCTCCAGTACGGCCAGGTCGCCGACGCAGGCCTCGTCCGAGCGGCCGCCATTGTCGATGACCAGCACGTCACCAGCTTCGGCCCGGCCGAATGCCTCCAGGAACACGTCCACACTGCCGTAATGCCGCACTGGCAGGACCCGCCCAGCGATCCGCTGGCCGACCACGACCGCCCGGATTCCCGGATCGGCGGCCCGCACCGGAACATCACAGCGCAAGCAGGCATCAGCCACCAGCGGAGTGGGCAGATCCGCGAACGCCTCCGGCACGGCGACCTCCCCGGTCTAGTACCCGGTACCGCGAGCGGCGCGCGCGTTCGGGCGGGTCCCATGATCCTACTGACGCCCGCAGCGGCCATCTGTGGCAGCCGACGGCCACAAGCCACTCCATGTGAGCACCCGAGCAAGGGCCTGGCCTCGTGGCCGCCGGTGAGATCCTGGCGGGTGCCCACGAGGACCCTGCCGGGCCGGGCCCCGGCAAGTGCCGTGCAAATCCGGCACCCGGTGGCATTGACGGGGCGGGTGTCACCCGGCGATGACCGCAGTCGTGGTGCGGCCTCCGTCCACGTCGAGCACGCTTCCGTGGACGAACGCGGCCTCGTCGCTGGCCAGGTAGACCGCGGCGTACGCGATGGCCTCAGGGCTCCCGGGACGGCCAGCCGGGGTGCCCTTCATCATCACCGCACCGGGGTTCACCTCACCTGGCGCCAGGGTCAGCACCACACCGGGGGAGATCGCGTTGACCCGCACGCCGTGCGGGCCGAACTCCGCGGCCCAGGCCCGCGTCAGGGTCTCCAGCGCGCCCTTGGTGGAGCTGTAGAGCGCGCCGACGGGAATGCCCAGACGCGCGATCCAGGAGCCCAGGTTGATGATCGCCCCGCTGCCGGCCTCCGCCATGGCCGGAGCGATCGCCGCGGTCAGGAAGAACGGCGCCTTTACGTTCACGGCGTAGACGCGGTCGAAGGTCTTCTCGTCGGTGGCCGCGGTGCTGTCACCGGGGTAGATGCCTGCGTTGTTGACCAGGATGTCGATGCGCCCGCCCAGGACGGACGTCGCCTGCCCGGCCAGTGCGCGCGAGGCCTCAGCGCTGCCGTCCAGTTCCGCCAGCACGAAGTCCGCGCGGCCGCCGCGCGAACCGATGCCGTCCGCGACCTGCGCGCCGCGGTCGGCGCTGCGGCCGGAGATGACGACGTGCGCCCCCTCGGCGGCGAACGCCTCCGCGATCGCCCGCCCGATATTGCCGGTAGCCCCGGTCACGAGGGCCGTCTTGCCTTCCAGTCGCCTGGCCATGAACTGCTCCCTTGCCTTGTCGTGTCCACCTGAGGAGTCCCGCGCGGCGCGCTCGTTGACCGGGCTTGCCGCGGGGGCCACCCGGATCCGGCCAGGCGGCACTCCCACATCACGCCAGGAACGCCCAGCCCGCGCCCGCATCCGCAGAGGCTGCTAGTCCTCGCTCCGGATCTGATAGCCGCCCCGGTCGCCGCCGCTACGCAGGGTCAAAATCGGGCTCTGGCACAGTCCCTCTCCGTGAGCCGATCGGCGAGTCGGATATGGGTGGATGTGGCCTCTGTGATCATGTGCGGGGCTTGGATGATCGGTGTCGTGGTCTACGGGGTGGGCTGCGCGAGGGCTGGTCCTGCTGGACAGGCGGGCGGTGCGTGGCCGCTGGTGCCGGTTGCTGGCCGCTGATGGTCGTGGTGCGTAGCCAGGCATGGCTGGTCAAGGGGCGCGGCGCATGAGCCTGCGCTCGGGCATCTGGGGTATCCCCGGATCATCAGGTCCGGCTGCGGTGATGGCGAGACGCGGCCCGTAACGGCGGGCGAGCGGGTCGGCGGTCAGGCCGTGCGCGACCACGCTGAGCAATATGGTGAAGGCGATCACCGAAACCGCAGCGCCGGCAGGCTTGCCGAGATCCTCCAGCGCCAGCAAGGCGAACACCACCGACGCCAGGCCACGAGGACCGAACCAGCCCACGAATGCGACAGCGGGGCGGCTGAGTCCCGCACCGGTCAGCGACAGCGCTACCGGCGCCATCCGGATCAGTGTCAGGCTGAGCACGGCATACAGCACCGTCTGCCAGGTCAGGCTCTGCACCGCCGGCACCACCGCGACGGCGCCGAACGACAGCCAGACCAGCAGCGAAACAAGAGCACCCGTCTCCTCCACGTAGGGCACTAGCCGCTGGCTGCGACGCCCCCCGCAGAGGCGGTACGCGAGGCCCCCCGTGAACGCGGCGATAAAACCATTTCCGTGCAGCGCCACGGCGCACGCATAAGCGCAGATCGCCAGCGCCAGCACCGCCGAGCCGGCGAACCCGCCCTCGGCCCACCCGCGGCGCCGCGCCGCGTTCACGACAAAACCGCCCGCGCCGCCGACGACGGCACCGACGAGTACGCCCAGCGCGAGCTCCGCGACCGCCGCGCCGGGACCGATGCTGGCGGCATGCTCGGCAGTCGCGGCCCCGGCTATCGCGACCAGCACCACCGGCGTGGCGATCCCGTCGTTGAGCCCGCTCTCGACGTTGAGCAGCCGCCGGATCCGCGCCGGCACCGCCGGGTTCACCATCACGCCCGCACCCAGGGCAGCATCGGTCGGCGCCAGCGCCGCGCCCACCAGCAGGGCGAGCCAGACACTCATTCCGCTGAACAGCCCGAGCGCCAGCAGGGTCCCCAGGCCGATAGTCAGCGGCAGCCCGATCCCCAGCAGCCGCAGACACCAGCCCAAGTCAGTGCGCAGGTCCCGCAGCCCAACCCGGGACGCGTCCGAGAACAGCACCAGAACCAGAGTGATCTCTGCCAGCGCCTTGACCAGCTCGGGGGGAGGCACGAAACTCAGCGTGGCCAGCGGGCCGTGGGTCAGCAGCAGCCCGGCCACGACGAATATGATCGGCGCTGTCACGTCGAATCGCTCCAGCCGTGCCGACAGCGTTCCCCAGGCAAAGACAAGCGCCGCCACGATCGCCAGGTCAGAAGCGCTCATCGTCTCACCTCATGCATCACGGCCTCACGGACAGCGCGCAACCGGCCGGGTCCTGGTAGCCATCAGGCCAGGCGACGGCAAGACACTTCTGGCCGTTGGCAGCCCAGCTGATCAGGCCGGCCGACGGTCTCCACGCCAGCCCTGGGAGAGCTTATTCCTGACTGCTTGCCATCAGCCGAGCAAAATCGGCGATATGTGCACAATCTGGACTCAGCAGCGAGCTGCTGTGCACGCTCGTACATGCATGTTATGCCGGCGAGCGAGCGTGTCGCGGAGGCGGCGCCGAGCGACAGCACGGCCAGGGTCAGGTGCCTGTCAGCGAGCGCCCAGGAACTGCCTGACCTCCGCCTGGGCTGGATTTCCGGCCGTTCTGCACCGAGTGGCCCGCCGTCGGCACGACGAACAGGCGGCCTTGGGGTGAGTGCGCGGCCTCCGCCAGCGCGCCCGCCAGCGGGGTCGACAGGTCACGCCCGCCGGCCAGCAGAAGAACCGGGACGCGCGGCAGGTTAGCGCGCGGCGCTGTCGCAGCGGGTGGTGCCGGGGTGGGCGGCCAGTACAAGCAGGTCTGGATGATGCCATTGCCTGCTGCGGTGGCCCGGTCGAAGGGCCAGACCTCGGCGGGCGTCAGCCGGGCCACGGAATGGGCGAGCGCCGCGCGGCGAGTGGCGAGCGGCGTATCCGGCCCGCCCCACGGCATCCGCAGGTCCGCGCATAGGGTGCTGGCGTGCAGCCCCTGGCTGAGCTGGCCGGCTGTAGCGGCATCAGCCGCGTGAACCCGGGCGATCAGCGTGTCGAGTGCGGCCGGGCGCCCGCTGGCTGCCGCGTGCAGCGCGGCGGGCACACCGGGGAAGGACGGATCGCCGACGCTCATCGCCACCAAGGTGTCGAGCAGAGCGGGCCCGTCGTGGTAGCGGCGGACCACGGCCGCCAGATCATCTGCCGGATCGAAGCCGCAGCCTTGCGCGGCGCACACGGTGCGTAGCACCGTCGCCGTCCGCCGCATGCCGGCGAGCTGAAAGGGGTCTGCGTTCCAGCTCGGCACCACCGAGTCGAGGACAAGCCGGCCCACCTGGGCCGGGTGCGTCAGTGCAAACTGCTCCGCGACGTAGGAGCCATACGACACGCCGTCCAGGGTGAGCCGCGAGACTCCCAGCGCGTTCCGGAGCGCCTCGATATCGGCGACCGTGTCCGCGGTGGTGAAGTACCTCCGGTGCGGTCCGATGGCCGCAGCGCACGAGCGGACCGCGGCCGGCGTGGGCACCGTCAGGTCGGATGCCCCCATCTGGCGCTGCAGCGCCGGGCAGTTCAGCGCTCTGGCCCCGGTGCCGCGCTGGTCGAGCATCACCAGCCGGTAGCCGCGCAGCGCCGGTCCCAGCCGGCCCGCGAGCCGCGAAACGAACGGGAGTCCCGGCCCACCGGGGCCGCCAGCCAGCAACACCAGGACACCGCGCGGCGCGGCGGCCACATCCGACACCGCGACCTTCAGCGACAGCCGTCCCGGTACCAAGCCGGACGGGTCGAGCCGGACGCTCAGCATCCCGCAGTGAAGGCCGGGATCCCCGGGCACGGCCGGACGGCACGCAGCCCGGTCAGGCTGGACGCCAAGCCAGACCCGGCCGACCCGGTGACCGGCGGGCGCGGGCTAGCACTCACCGGCCGGGCGGCCGGCTCTGACCTGCCCGAGCAGCCCGACGCCAGGCCCGTAAAGACCGCCGTCGCCAGGACTGCCCGGCGGGCCGCGCTCCGTCTGCTCAGTGCGCCGCACGCCAAAGTGCGCATACCTCGAGCGTCAGGACCTGTTGTCTCATCCGGGTCACGACAAGGACTGGACAGGGCAACTTACGTCACAGCAGACTTCATTGACAGTCATCAGGCCGAACCTCGGTGGCCGAGCATCGGATACCCGCTATGCCGCCGGGAGCCCGGGTCTGTCCACCCGCTGGGTGGAGCCGTGCTGGTACACCGATCGTGGGGGCTGTGAGGCAGGTGACCGACCGCGCAATGGTGAGCCGGTGGCTGGCAGGCTATGAGGCCGCCTGGCGGGCGCCCGGCACCGACGCCCTCGCGGGCCTGTTCACCGGCGATGCCACCTATCTGCAATCCCCTTACGAACAGCCGGTGACCGGCCTGGACGCGATCGGGCGGATGTGGGAGGACGAGCGAGAAGGCCCGGGCGAGGTCTTCACCCTGGCCACCGGCATCCTCGCCGTCGACGGCCTGACGGCGGTGGTACGGGCCGAGGTCAGCTACGGGGATCCACCCCGCCAGGAGTACCGCGACCTGTGGGTCATCCGGTTCGCCGAGGACGGCCGTTGCACCTGGTTCGAGGAGTGGCCCTACTGGCCAGGGCGCCCCCACTCCGCCCGCGGCGACGTGGCTTAGCCGGAGCGGATGCAGGTGGGGCGCGATTGTGCGGAGAAGGAGACAGATGGGGATGTTCTGGGCGGTCGTGTCTGGGCATTCGGCCCGCTTGCTCGCCTGCGTATGGGCTTGCGACCGGCGCCTCCGCCTGCCTGGTGCATGGCGGCGCGTTCGGGGGCTGTGTGCGGGTCAGTTCACCGCCAACCGGGTGAAGACGCGGATGGCCGCTGCGGTGATGAGGATCGCCCAGCCGGCCAGGACCAGCAGGCTGAGGGCGGCGTCGGTGGTGGTGCTGGTCAGTCCCCAGATGTCGTGCAGCCCGGCGCCGGTGCGGTCGAGCACGCCGTAGCGCAGCAGCGCCAGGACGTGGGTGGTGGGCAGGGCGCGGGCGACCCAGGCGAGCCATGCGGGCAGCGCGGTGATCGGGAACAGTGATCCGGCGAGGAACCAGGGCAGGATCGCGACCACGGGGGTGAGCCCGACGTATTCCTCCTGGGTGGGGATCCGGTTGGCGAGGATCTCGGCCAAGCCGTACATGAATACGGTGAATGCGAGCACGGCTGCGATGAACCAGGCGACACCGCCGGCGGTGGCGTGGAAGTGGCTGCCGCGCAGCCATCCGGCGGCCATCAGCGCGCCGACTTGCAGCAGGCTGACGCCGATGGCGACGGCCATGTTGCCGAGCACGATCAGGGCGCGGGGGATGGGCGCGGTGAGCAGCTCGCGGCGCGCGCCGGCGGTCCGGTCGACTATGACGCCGATGCCGGCGAAGGTGCAGGTCAGCGGGATGAGCAGGCCGACGGTGCCGACGATGACGAATGTGCTGTAGTCGACACCGCCGCGGCCGGTTGCCTGGATGATCTTGGCCAGTGCCGGGGCGATCACCAGGGCGAACAGGAGGGGGGTGGCCAGCGGGGCGAGGATCTCGCGCGGGGTGTGCGCGCTGAGCGAGATCCGGCGGCGGGCCAGGGTGGCCCAGGCGGCGGGGCGGGAGGGCCGGGACGGTGCCGGGGGGCGGGCGAGCGGGGTCGCCGCTGGCGCGGCGGTGATGGTGGTCATCGTGGTTCTCCTTGGGTGTCGTGTCATGGGTCAGGCGGCGAGCCGGCTGCCGGTCAGCCGCAGGTAGACGTCGTCGAGGGTGGGCTTGCGGGTGGTCACGGCCTCGGTGTCGATGCCCAGGCTCGTGATGGCGGTGATGGTGTCCCGGGCGGAGTGGCTGCCGAGGGGGATGGTGAGCGTGGAGCCGACGGCGAACGCGTCGCCTGCTGCCAGGCCGCGGGCGCGCATCGCGGCCAGCGCGCCGTCCGGATCCTTGCCCACCCGTAGCTCGACCAGCTCCGGGCCCAGCGCGGCGAGCAGCGCGTCTGGCCGGTCCATGGCCACGATCGCGCCCTCGTGCATGACCGCGATGCGGTCGCAGAGCCGTTCGGCCTCATCGAGGTAGTGGGTGGTCAGCAGGGTGGTCATGCCGGTGCGCCCGCGCAGCCCGCTGATCAGGTCCAGCAGCTCATAGCGGATACGGGTGTCCAGCCCCACCGTCGGCTCATCTAGGAACAGCACCTGCGGTTCGGACACCAGCGCCCGGGCGATCTCCAGCCGCCGCCGCTGGCCGCCGCTGAAGCTGTCCACCGGGCGGCCGATCACCTCGGACAGCCCGAACACGTCGGCCAGCTCGGTGATCTTGCTGGCCGCTGCGGACGGCGGGATGCCCCACAGCCGCGCGTGCAGGTCAAGGTTGCGGCGGCCGGTCAGCGCCTTGTCCAGGACAGAGTCCTGGAAAACCACGCTGCTGACCGCCCGGGCGGCGATCGGGTGCCTGACCACGTCGAAACCGGCCAGCCGCGCCGACCCGCTGGTGGGCTTGATGGTGGTGGTCAGCATCCCGATGGTGGTGGACTTGCCGGCGCCGTTCGGGCCCAGCAGGCCGAACACCTCACCGGGGGCCACCTGGAAATCGATGCCGCGGACGGCCTGGACCCCGCCGGGGTAGGTCTTGCCTAGAGCGCGGACTTCTACGGCTGGCCTGGTGTGGTTGCTGACGGCGTGCAATCGTGCGGACATGGGTGTGCTCCTCAAAATCGGACCGCCTGCGGGCGGAGGTGGTGCATCCGGCGACTAGGACGGCTGCCGCCGGGAGAATGTGACCAGGTCAGCCGCACGTCACGTTTCGCGGTCCTGATACGTCTTGGTGACAGGTACTCGCAGCGTGCAGGGGTGACGACAAAATGGCCGAGCAGGACTGGCTGGCCGGGCAGTTCGAGCAGAACCGCCCGCACCTGCAGGCGGTCGCCTACAGCATGCTCGGCACGCTCAGCGAAGCGCAGGACGCGGTGCAGGAAGCATGGCTGCGGCTCGGCCGCAGCGACCCCGGTGTCATCGGCGACCTGCGCGGCTGGCTGACCACGGTGGTCGGGCGGATCAGCCTGGACATGCTGCGGGCCCGCAAGGCCCGCCGCGAGGTGTACCCCGGCAGCTGGCTGCCCGAACCGCTGGTGGAGGATTCCGCCGACGACGGTCCGGAACACCAGGCGGTGCTGGCCGACTCGGTCGGCCTGGCCCTGCTCGTGGTGCTGGAAAACCTCACCCCAGCCGAACGGCTCTCGTTCGTGTTGCACGACGTGTTCGCGGTGCCCTTCGACGACATTGCCCAGGTCATGGACCGGACCCCGGACTCGGCCCGCCAGCTGGCCAGCCGAGCACGCCGCCGGGTGCAGGCGGCCCCGCAGCCCGATCGCGACGTCGCCCGGCAACGCCGGGTGGTAGACGCCTTCCTGGCCGCCGCCCGGGGCGGCGATTTCGAGGCACTGCTGCAGGTGCTCGACCCAGACGTGATCTTCCGGATGGATCTCGGGCCGGCCAGCCGGCTCGCCCACCCGCCGCTTGCCGGGGCCGGCCCGGTCGCGCGCCAGGTCCTGGCCACCGCGCCGCGGTTTGCGCACCTGGCCCAGCCGGTGCTGGTGAACGGCCAGGCCGGCGCCCTGTTCGGCACCCGCGACGAGCCGATCGCAGTCATCGGTTTCACCATCGCGGGCGGCCGCATCGCCGCGCTGAACCTGATCGCCGACCAGGACAAGCTGCGGCACCTGACGATCCAGCACTGAACTGCCCGCGTTCTGGACCGGTCCCGGGAGTCCGCGTTACCGGGCGCGCCCGGGCGCTGGCGTCCCCATGCCCGCGCGGGTTTCCCTGTCACATTCCCCGCGCGGCGCTCGTCCTGGTGATGAATAGGCCGGAAGGTCCGGCCGTAAACGGAGGTCTACGATGCCCGCAACACCAGGCCGGACCCCCCGCCCTCCAGCAACTCCATACAGCAGGCCCACTGCCGCAGCAGGCCCAGCGGCCTCGCCGCGCCCTGCCCGGAACGCCCTTCGCCTCGGGCCACGCACCAGACGGGTGATCAGATCCGTCGCCCGCCTGGTTAATCCGCTGGTGCTGCGGATCGCCGGGCGCCAGCACATGCCGGTCGCCGGGATCATCCACCATCGCGGCCGTAAGACCGGCCGGTCCTACGCCACACCGCTGGGCATCCGCCCAGCCACCACCGCTGCGGGTTTCGTGATGCCGCTCACCTTCGGCGAATCGGCGGGCTGGTACCGCAACATCGTGGCGGCGGGCTCGTGCGTTATCACCTGGCGCGGCGCTGACCACACAATGGCCAGCCCAGTGATCGTTGACCGCGCCACGGCGTTGCCTGCCTTCCCCCGCTACGAGCGCCTAGCGCTGCGGGCGATCGGGATCAACGAGTTCGTCTGGCTCCCCGACGCGCCGGCCTCACCAAAAGCGGCCTCACCAGCCACTCCAGTGGCGCCGCCGGCATGAGGCCCTGCTGCACGTGCAATACGGGCGCAGCGCACTACCGCGTAGCTTCCTGCCGACCTGCTACGTCCCGACGGACGACGTCCTGCCCGCCGCACTGGTTGACCACGTGGAGGCCGAGACCGGGCTAACCCGCAAGCCCAGCCCGTGATGCGGGCGGATCGCCGAAATCGTCGATGGCGATGGCTTTCATCGCGTGGTGCGAGCGGCGCGGTTCACCGCGACCCGCCGACCATCACAACTGTCGAGGTGTCCCGCTTGTGGATTCCCGGCGCGCTCCTTGAGGTCGAGGCGCTTGCGATTACCTGAGCCTCTGGGATCTCCAACCGGCCTCGCGCATGAGACAGGTCTTACGGGCCCTGCTGTCGACCCTCGTCTGGCTCCGGCGAGATCCCCATCGACAGCACGCCGGCCGTTGTCGTGACAGGAGCAGAGGCCGGGGAAGCTACTGCGGGCCTGGCCGCGTCCTGGGTTAGCTGGTGAGGGCGCCAACGGTGGCGGTGACCGTACGCTGGGTGCCGTCTCGGGACAGCCGCACCCGGACCTGGTCTCCTGGCTTGACGGCGGCGAGGACCGATTGGAGCGCCGTCACGGAGTCCGTCGTCTTCCCATCGACGGCGAGGATGATGTCTCCCGCCCGGATGCCCGCGTGAGCAGCCGGGCCGCCCGGCTCAGCGGTCACCACCCCCACTCCGGCCGGCTGCCCGCTGGCGTCTGCCAGGGTTTCGGCCGTGACGCCAAGCGCGGCCCGGCCGGAGTCGGCCACCTTGCCGGTCGCGACGAGCTGCCTGGCGATGCTGGTGACCGTATCGCTGGGAATGGCGAAGCCGATTCCTACCGCGGCACCGCCCATTTGCGGGTCGCTGGCCGCGAGAGTCGGTATCCCGATGACCTGCCCGGACAGGCTGACGAGCGCGCCACCGCTGTTTCCCGGGTTGATCGGCGCACTGGTCTGGATGGCGCTGATGAGCACAGTCGAGCTGCCCTGGCCCTCGGACACGGTCCGGCCGGTCGCCGACACGATCCCGTCGGTCACCGTGCCGGTCAACCCGAGCGGGTTACCCATGGCGAGCACGATCTCCCCCACCCGCACCGCGCTCGACCTCCCGAAGGTGGCGGGCCGCAACGTTCCGGCGCCGACCCGCACCCGGATCACGGCCAGGTCGTCGGGAGGGAACACACCAAGGACCGCGGCAGCCAATGCCTTGCTCCCGCTTGGCAGTCTGACCTGCACGTCTTTGGCCGAGCCAACAACGTGTGCGTTGGTGACGATGTCGCCCTCGGCATCAAAGACAATTCCCGAGCCGAGCCCCTCGGGCGTTGTGATCTGCACTACGGAAGGGAGCACGGTCGCCACCACCCGCTCATACTCCCGCTGCAGCGTCACCGGCCCGCCAGTAGTCGGGGCGCTGAGGGCTGGTCTGGCGCTACTAGTGGCGCTGCTGGCGGCGCCGCCCCCGCCGCCGCAGGCTGTGACGCCCGCAGCGATTGCCAGCGCGGGCCCGATGCTGGCCCGGCCCGGCCATCCGATCAGCCGACTCCAAAGCGTCATGGCCTGTACCCATCAGCAGCAAGAGCAGCCCGCAGCTTACGCCGAACCGCCTTCCGTCGCGGGCCGGTACCCGCGAGCACCCGCGACCACTTCACTGATTCAAGATCAGGCCCGGCCGCCGAGGCAGTGAGCTCGATGACCTCGTGGCATGCTCTGGTCAGCGGTGATTCCACCTTCGGGCCTCCTGTCTGCCCCTGTGCCATACGGCACGTCGGCGAGTGGGCCGTGACACCGGCGATGCGGCGGCAGCGGTCGGCTGCCCTCGCGGCGGCCGCCGGTCGTGCCTACACCGGGCTGGCGGTTCCGGGGCCGGCTGGTATGAGAGGTCCCGCGCGGCCCATTCGAGCACTGCGGCTTCGAGTGCTGCGGCGAACTCAGGTTGCCTTTCCTGCAGCAGTCGGCGCACATAGGCCTGGTTTTCCCGCGCCTGCCTGGCATCAGCCACCGGCCACCATCCTCTTCATGCCTGCCTCCTGAGCTCCGCCAGCCGCGGACGCAACGCCGGCGCGGGCGGCGCGACCGCCTGACCGTCGGCGAGCAGTGCGCCCCCGTCCTCGAACAAGACCGCGCCATTGCACAACAGGCTCCAGCCTTGCCCGGGATGACCGGCCACGACCCGCGCGGCCACGCAGTCCGGCGCGTGCCCGTCCGGGCACGCGGGCAGGTGCTGGCACATCTCAGCCTCCGATACCGCCAAGTAACGCCGGCAGCGGCGCGACCTGTCATTCCCAGGCATCCCCGCGAACGGCACGTGCGTGCTGCATGTCAGCAACGGTTGCGCACAACTACGGCTGCGTCATCCCGGCAGGCGGGCAACTGCTCTACCGGCTAGCACCAACTCCAGCCGGTCTCAGCAAGCGACAGCCGCCGCAGATGGCGCAGCGCGCCCTGCGCAGCCGACCGATCCCCGCCGGTCGGGCCGGCGGCCGGCAGCCTGCTGAACCGGCTGCCCCGCCTCGGACTGTTGCTGTTAGCAAGACAGCCGGGATTCCAGCTGGCCAGGCATGAGCTTGAGGGCTGGCCGCGACCGCACCAGGCGGCTGGCCCGGCATCGTCGCTGCCATGGCCGGCTCGTCAGCCTACCCCCGCCCACGGCGGCGTGACAGGCACCAGGGCCGCTCACGGGATTGAGGAATCCAGAATTGGGAGTTCTGCGCGCCAGCCGGCGCCACATCAGGGCGCTGCATCCCGCGCAAAATCGGCGATCTGCACGACCTCTCGTGGAGGTATCCCTCGGCGGGGCTCACTGTCCGTGAATGTTGGGGCCCTTGGCTCGAGGGACGCCAGCGGGCAGATCCCGGCGGCCGCCCGCGATGGGGCGCAACGCGACGCGCGGCGGGCGTTGGCGGGGCATCGGACAGAGGCCGTCGATCGGCCGATCAGCTGCGGCCCGCCGCACGCTGCGGCGCTGCCACCGTGTGCCACCCCTGGGTGTGGCGATCGCGAGGGATAGCAATACTGCCGAACCCTGCCGGAGACCCCCGCCCGCGCAGATCCGCCACAGTCCTCCGAGTACTCTTCGGCTGAACACTCAAACAGCCCGAGGTTGGCCTCTCCGAGCTCACTATGGGCGGCGTCGTGGGACAGTGAGCGATTGTGATGAAAGTTCCAGTACCCGTTCATTGCTTTGCCGCCTAGGGGATCGGACTAATAATGTCTGAGCGTTTTGGTTACGCCATTGACAAGCGGTATCTGCCGTTGTTGCTACTCTTCGGGCTGCGAGGTTCAAAAGACGGCGTCACAATCACCGACGAAGGCTCCCTCCTGGCGACCTTCGGCTTCGTCAAGATCAAGACGCCGCTGGCAAACGTCACCGAGGCGCACATCACCCGGAACTACCGCTGGTGGACAGCATTCGGTATTCGTGCATCCATGGTCGACGACGGCCTGAGCTTCGGGACGAACCACAGCGCGGGGGTATGCATCCACTTCGCGGAGAAAGTGCCATCACCGCTCCGCCGCAGTGGCCACTCAGCGCTCACTGTGACCGTGGCAGACCTCGAAGGGCTGACCAACGCCTTGGGGGCCGAGCACGGCGAAACATCCGGTACCTCTTCGCCTTGAGCCGCTCGGCGGCCTGGATCTTGACGAACAGCGCAGCCATGCACGGGGCTCGGCAGAGCGGACTACCCAAGAGCAGGCTGCGGCGGCAGCTGGGATCACTCGAAGAGCCGCCGCTTATGACAATGGCAGCCTCTAGCGGAAGTCCATCGACATGCCCGACCGCCGGCTGTACGCCTGAATCACCCGATGTCGCGCGCCGCGCTGGTCAGCAGCCGCCACACGCCTGTGTCGCCGAGGAACTTGAATCGCCGCCGCATTTCCGCGGCTGCGGCGTCCGCGTCCGGGAAGGACGCGAGATAGCCCCTGATGCTGCCGTACTCGTCGAGGATGGCCAGAACTTCCCGCGCGTTATCTACCGTCGCCCGGATCTTCGCCTTGTTACGGATCACGCGGGCGTCGTTTTCCGTTGCCGCGATCTCGGCCGGGGTCATGGCGGCGACCAGGGCCGGGTCGAAGCCGTAGAACGCCTGGCGGATGCCGTCCCACTTGGCCTCGACGACGCGCCAGTTTATCCCTGCCTCGAAGACCGAGCGCGACAGGTGCTCGAGGAAGAACGCGGGATCGTCCGGTGCGTGGTCGCGGAGCTTCTCGAATGGCGCGGCCAGTTCGCGCACCCGCGTCCGCGTCCGCAGCGCCGACTGATCGGCCGCGGCCATGTCCCCGGACTTTATCCGCGTGACGAGCGCCGTCGCTTCGTCGTGAGTGAGGATGTTGATCCACAGCGCGCTGCCGGGGTCCTGCAGCCGGCTGTCGTCGATGCCGCCCAGGTCGACCGGGTCGAATCCGGCGTCCCGGATCAGCTGGGCGGCGACCGGCTTGGCTTCCTCGTCGCCGGACAGGAACAGGACCCAGGGCGGCTTGCGGTGGTTCTCGTCCGCCATGATGCTCGCCGAGAGCGAGTTGAAGGCACGCACCCACCGCGCCTGCGGGAACGCGTCGGCCAGCGACCGCAAAGACAGTTGCTGCCGCCCGAACGAGTTGGCCGCGTCGATCATGATGCGGCCATCCAGCGGGCCGGCTGCCTGCAGCACGTCGGTGACCACGGGGCCGGGGACGGCCGCGAGCACTACTTCGCTGGCCGCCACGGCGTCGGCGACCGAGGCCGCATGTGTGCGCTCGCCGAGTTCCGCGGCCAGCGCCCGCGGCCGGGCGGCGTCCCGTGCCGCGAACGTGACGTCGTGGCCGGCGGCGTGCCAGAGCCTTCCCAGCGTGGAGCCGACGCGGCCGGCGCCGAGAACCGCGATCTTCATTCGCTCCTCCATCTCATGTCGTGACGACGAGCTTGCCGCTGGCCCGGTTCTGCTCCGTCTCGGTGTGCGCCTCCACGATCTGGCCGAACCGGTGGACTTGGCCGATTGGGACAGCGGCCGTGCCAGCGGCGACAGCGTCGAGGAAGTCCCGCAGAATCCGCGGCGGGAGGTCGGCGGCGTCTGCCTTGTAGGCGGTCAGCCGCACCCCCGTGGGTAGGTAGTCGAGGGGGTAGAAGTCACGCATGATCCACTGGTTCGACCGCATCCCCGGTAAAGCACACTACCCCCGTGGACCCGGACCGACCGGAGCGTGTCGGGCAGCGTCGGCGTTCCGGCCATGCCGATGCCGCGCTCGAAGCTGCACTCAGACCGCTCGCTGAGCGCGGCTGTCACGGCACCGCCGTCAGCCAGATCGCCGTCAGCCCGCGCATCCGCACCCTGTGGTGATCAGATTGGAGAAGCCATGAGAGCAATAGAAATCGTCGAGCCGGGCGGTCCGGAAGTTGTCCGGTTCGCCGAGCGAGACGAGCCGGCCCCCGGGCCGGGCCAGGTGACCATCAGGGTCCAGTACGCGGGCTTGAACTTCGTCGATGTCCTGGCCCGGCGCGGCGTGCCCGGCTACTTCACCGGGTGGCCGTTCGTACCGGGGATGGAGGTCGGCGGCACCATCGATGTCCT
>Ga0207699_10000838_pt1 | contig 14647 bp, 10 predicted proteins | sample LARL51metaG_FD_184344 | JGI IMG/M metagenome (GOLD analysis project Ga0207699, IMG submission 184344) | Corn, switchgrass and miscanthus rhizosphere microbial communities from Kellogg Biological Station, Michigan, USA - LAR L5-1 metaG... | ecosystem: Host-associated > Plants > Roots >...
AGGTTCTCCGCTGCCCTACGGGAGACCATCGGGCTGTAAGAGCGCGGTGAGTCATCGCCCGCCTGGCGCGGTGACATCGCGGTAGCCCGCTTGACCAGGGCGGCCACGAAGTCGTCGTAGATGTCGTCCATGACGATCATCCGCTTGTTGGAGTTGCAGGCCTGGCCGACGTTCTCCATCCGGGTGACCCAGGCGGTCTTGGCTGCGTCCTCCACGTCATCGGTGTCGAGGATGATGTACGGGTCGGAGCCGCCAAGCTCAAGGACGACCTTCTTCAGGTTGTGGCCGGCCGTCTCGGCGACTACGGTGCCGGCCCGCTCGGAGCCGGTCAGCGACACGCCGCGCAGCCGCGGGTCGGCGATCATCGTGGCGACCTGCTCGTGGGTCGCGAAGAGGTTGACGTACACGCCGTCCGGCACGCCCGCGTCCTTCATGATCTGCGCGATCGCCAGGGCCGAGGTAGGGCAGTTTTCTGCGTGCTTGAGTATGACGGTGTTGCCGACGATCAGGTTGGGCGCGGCGAACCTGGTCACCTGGTAATACGGGTAGTTCCATGGCATCACGCCGAGTATCGGGCCGACGGGCCTGTACTCGACGCGCGCGGTGTCATGGCCGGGCAGCGGCTTGTCGGCGATGAGCTGGGGACCGTTGTCGGCGTAGTAGTTGAAGATGTCGGTGCAGAACTCGGCCTCGCCGACAGCCTGCGCGGGCCGCTTGCCCATCTCCTTGGTGATCAGCGCGGCCAGGTCGGCGGCGCGCTCGGTGAACAGCTCGGCGATCCGCTTCACGACCGCGGCGCGTTCGGCGACGGGGCGCAGCTTCCATGCCGCGAACGCCTCGGTCGCGGCGGCGAGCGCCTCTGCTACCTCCGCGTCCGTGGCGAAGGGGAAAGTCTCGCTCACCTCGCCGGTCGCCGGGTCGGTTACCTGATAAGGCGGGGTATGCGCCATGCCTGCTCCCGATCTCGCTGCGGTAGGGGTCCAGTGAGACAACGCTACGCGAGCAAGGTACCCGGCCCAAGACCCCATCCCCCTCCCCGTTTCCGACGTGGGTGGGTCTTGGCCATACGGCTGGAACCGGTCGTCTAGTGCGTCACCCATGTCATGTGCTTCAGCTACCACCATCAGCCCGTCAGCCTGCAGCACCCAGCCGTGGACGCTCAGACCCCGCCGATTTGTATCTGGATCCCACAGGCCGGGGGCGGACAGCCAGCCCCGGTGCCGTTCCCAGTCCGCGCGGCTGGTCCCGGCAGCAGCCCAATGGCGTCAGGAACCTCACCCGCCCAGTCGATGACCGCTGCGATACGCACGTCACCCCAGCTGATCGCGTCAGCCACGCCACCTCCCAGATGTCACGGTAGTGGATCACCTGGGCCGGTCCCGGCACGGCGGTCAGATGTCGCCCTGCTCCTGGCTCGCGGTCGCGGGCTCGAACGCCAGCGAGCACGAGTTGATGCAGTACCGCTTGCCGGTCGGCTTGGGACCGTCGTTGAAGACGTGGCCAAGGTGACCCCCGCAGCGGCGGCAGACGACCTCGGTGCGCCGCATGAACAGGCCGTTGTCCGGCCGCAACTCGACCGCCTCGGCGACCGCGGGCTGGTCGAAGCTCGGCCAGCCGGTGCCCGAGTAGAACTTGGCGTCCGAGCTGAACAGCCTGGCGCCACAGCCGGCGCACCGGTAGAAGCCGTCCCGGTGGTTGCGCAGGTACGCGCCGGTGAACGGCATCTCGGTGTGCGCCTTACGCAGCACGTTGTACTGCAATGGAGTCAATTCCTGGCGCCACTGCTCGTCCGGCTTGGTGACCTCGCGAGTGGCGGTTGCCTCGGCGCTGGCACGAGACCTACGCATGATCGGCTTCCTTTCCCTCTCGTCCCTCACCCTGTTAGACCCGCCCCGCGCCGAAACGATGTTCCGGTCACAACGCCGGCCCGTGTCCGGCAGTGCGGCGGCGCACCGGCGCGGCGACGAGAACGAACCCCGGCGCCACCGGCGCTGGGACCGTCACACTCAGCGGGAGCAGGTTCGAGAGAACGCGCGCCGACCCGCCTTATGGACGGGGATGACGTCAGGAGCGTCCATGATGACGGTCGCCCAGATCAGGCTGTTCTGTTGTTGCGTCGCGATAGCCGGTGAGCTCGCCCACACCTCAGGCCGCCGGACAGGGCAGCATGACTGGACCGCTCGGGTGCCTGCCGGGGGAGGATGGCAGCGTGGAGTCGCTGACCGAGCTGCGGGAGCGGCGGGCGTTCCAGTGCCGCTTGACGCCTGACCGGGCGTTGCGGTCACTGGAGGAGGCGGATGCGTTCCTGCGCGACCGCGGGCTGCTGACGCGCACGGCGGACTGCGCGCTGCCGAGCCTGTATGAGGCGTGCCATGAGGATCCGTACAAGATCGGCAGCCCCGGCTTCGCCACGTGGCCAGCGACGAAATGGCCATGGTTCGGCGAGCTCTCTGGGCGCGGCCACCTGGTCACCGCGGTCCACCGCGGCAAGAACGTGATCGTGACGGGGGAGGTGGCGCGCCTGCTCGACCCGATCTGCCGGGCGGAGATCGAACGCATGCGCGCTGCGGACCGCGGCTGGGCCCGGCTGCTGGATCATCTCGCCGCCGCGGGACCATCCAGCATCGAGGACCTGCGCACCGAGCTCGGGCTCAAGCGGCAGGAGCTGAAGTCGCTGCGCGCACCGCTGGAGCGGTGCGGCGCGATCATCTCGCGCTCGCTGCAGGTGACCGCCGGCGGAGGACACCAGCATTCGAGTGAGCTGATGCGCTGGGACCAGGCCTACCCGGGGACCGGCGGGACAGATACAAACCCCAGCCAGGCGCTCAAGGACCTGCTCGCCGCGGGCGTGCGCGCATCAGTCGCCGCGCCCGAGCCTGAGCTGCGGCGCTGGTTCTCCTGGCAGTGGTATTGGACAGACACGCTCGTGGACGACCTCATCCGCCAGGGACGGCTGCGCAGGGTGGGCGACCACGTCATGACCGCAGGCCAGAACGAGCCAGACCGAGGGCCGCGGCGCCCGGCCACATCCGGGCACTCCGGCTGAAGTCACTGACGGTGAGCTCCAAAGATGGCCAAGAACCGCCGTGATGCACGGCCAGGGTGACCTCGATGCTCATCAGCTGACGCGCGCAGATCTGGTCGATCGGGGCTGCCGAACCAACACCGGCGGGCATCTGGGAGACACCGGATGTGCTTGATGTGCGGAGGTGCTGGCCAGAGCGGCCCAACGAGCCTGGCCAGTGTCCCCGCGTCCTTGAAAGCTCGGCGTGAACAGCGCCGTTGTGCTGATGATGGCCGCTTAGCGGATGTCATATCCGCTGCTGGCCCAGCTGTCCGCGGCGCAGGCATTCGGCGGCCGGGACCGAGCGGAAGTCCTGTGCGCATGGGGCGAGCGCATGCCCGCCGGCCGCGGCCGACAGCACGGCCTGGGCGGCGGCGATGGCGACCCGCGAGTCCAGCGCTGGGATGAGGTGACCGACCCCGCGGTCCAGGACATGGATGGAGTCAGCCGACAGGGAAGCGAGCCGGGTCTGGGCCTTGGCCTCGAGCCCGGGGACCGTTCTCAGGCAGCGGTCCTGGAGGATGCCTGCGGTGATCACGATCAGGGGCATCTGGCCCAGCCGCGGTGATCGTTTGAGCTCGTGCACGGTGGCGTGGATGTCGATCCGCTGGTTCGGCGCGGGCTGGACTGTCCCATCGATCCACGGCCCAGCGTGCAGCCGGTCATACACAGCGACCTCTGGCTCGCTCGAGGCGTCCAGCAGCACCATCCCGGCCACCTGGTGGCGGTACAGCGCCGCGAACTCCCGGGTGATCATCCCGCCATAGGAGTGGCCGACCAGGACATACGGCGGGCCGGCGTGGACCGCCTCAAGCAGGGTGTGCAGTTCCCTTGCCTGCGTGGCCCCGGTGAGTGGGCGGACGGAGGCCGGGCGGGCACCACTGAGCCCGTCACCGGCGCGGTCGTAGGTACACACTCGGTTGCGCCGGGCCAGCGCCGGCAGGATCGTCGGCCCGTAGGTGTCAATCCCCGACGCGGTGTACCCGGCCTCCAAGATGACAGTGGGCCGTCCCGTCCCCGCGCACTCATAAGCCAGCCGGTAGCCGCCGAAATCCGCATAGCGGATCTTGGGTCCCGCGGCTGCGGCGTGTTTGCCCTGGCTGACCGGCGGCGCCTGGCTACCGCAGGCCACCACAGCCAGAGCCACGCCGACCAGGACCACCAGCCACCCCGGCGACGATCTGAGGTCCATCAGGCCACCTCCGCCACCTGCTGACGGTCCATGCTAAGACGGCGGCAGAGCGGCGTGCCCGCATGTATAACCGACTCGTTATGCACGGTTCTCTAGTCAGAGGTCTTGCCACCGTCATTGCGCATAACGGGGGGTGTTCTGGGCGATAGGGAACCGCGCAGGGCGGCCATGGCGGGGCCAGGCCGGTGGGGCACCGGCCGGGGCGGGGCCGCAACCGGTCGATGATCCGCCGGGAGAACGCAGGGTTCAGCGGTCGGCGCAGCCGCTGGTGTTCCTCGCCCTCCTTGTCGAGCACCCAGTTCGCCCACCAGCCGGCAGATGGCGCGGAGGTGACGCCGTGATGAGCGGGCAACAGCCTGCTCCCCTGCCGCAGCTTCGGGTGCCTGATCAGCGGCGCCACCTGGTCGTGCCGCAGCACCGCCAGCTCGTGGCTTGTCCCGGGCGCGCCGGCTGGCCTGCCTGGCCCGGCGCACCTGCGCCGACCGGACCGAGAAGGCCTGATCGGCCACATCGGCACGGCCTGGTCAACCTCGACAGCCATCGCCCCCTCCTGCCGGTCTGCTCGCCGCCAGCCTAGGCCGGGCGACCAGGGCCTGGTCGCGGCCCGGCGGCGGCCGGTGCCTTGCCACGGGCCCGCGAGCGGGCCACCATCGTTGCTAGGGACTGGGGAATTCAAGTCATGGAGCTGCTGGAGCGGACGTCGTTTATGCACACGCTGGCCGAGTATGCCGGCGCGGCGAGGCTGGGCGACGGTCGGCTGGTCCTGGTGTCGGGCGAGTCGGGAATCGGGAAGACCGCGCTTGTGGAGACGTTCCAGCAGCATACGAAGGGTGCCCGCTGGCTGTGGGGTGCCTGCGACGGGCTGCTGACCCCCCGTCCGCTGGGCCCGCTGTTCGACATCGGTGCACAGGTCGGCGGGGAACTCGACGCCCTGTGCCGCCAGGGGGCGCACAGGGACCGATTGTTCGCGGCCTTCCTGGCCGAGATCCACGCGCCCGGCACCTTGACCGTGGTCGTGGTCGAGGACGTCCACTGGGCCGACGAGGCCACGATCGACCTGCTGAGCTTCCTCGGACGGCGGCTGGGCCGGATGAGCGTGCTGCTGCTGGCCACCTACCGGGACGATGAGCTGGGCGACGATCATCCGCTCCGCGTCGTCCTCGGCAACCTCGCCACCCAGAGCGCCACCCGGCGGATGCGGCTGCCGCCGTTGTCACAGGATGCGGTCAGGGCACTCGCGGTGGACCGGGACGTGGACGCCGGGGAACTCTACCGGGTCACCGGCGGCAACCCGTTCTACGTGAGCGAGATCCTGGCGAGCGGATGGCCATCGGTGCCCCCCACGGTCCGCGACGCGGTGGGGGCGCGGCTGGCCCGGTCCAGTCCGGGCACCCGCCAGATGGTGGAGGCCGCGGCGGTGATCGGGACGCGGGTGAACCGGGCGCTGCTGTCGTCGGTCCTGGCGGGCTCCTTCGCCGCGGTCGATGAGTGCGTGACGACCGGGATCCTGGTTCCCGACGGGACGGGCCTGCGGTTCCGGCACGAGCTGGTCCGGATTGCGGTGGAGACCTCGATCGCGCCGCACCGCAAGGCGGAACTGCACGCGCGGCTGCTCGCGGAGCTGGAGCAGCGTCGCGACGCCGATCCAGCGCTGCTCGCGCACCACGCCGACGGCGCGGGGGACCGCGCTGCTGTGCTGCGGCACGCGCCGGGAGCGGCCCGGCGGTCCTCCGGCCTGGGCGCACATCGCGAGGCGGCGGCCCAGTTCGAGCGGGCGTTGCGGTTCGCCGGCGAAGCTGACCGGCCGGGCCTGGCGGCGCTGCACGAAGGCATGGCGGGCGAGTACGCGCTGCTCGACCGCTGGGAGGAGGCGGAGCGCGCGCTGAGCGTCGCGCTTGAGCTGCGGCGGGAGCTTGGTGACCAGCGGAACCTCGGCGAGGATCTGCGCAGGCTGTCTGCCACGCTGTGGCGGCTGTGCCGCGGCGGGGAGTCCGGCCGGGCCGCCGCCGAAGCCGTCCGGGTCCTCCAAGCCCTGCCTCCCGGTCTGGAGCTGGCCTGGGCGTACGCGAGCCTCGGCGCGTCGTACCTGAACCAGGGGCGGGTGGACGACAGTGCCGCAGCCGTCGGCAAGGCGCGGGCGCTCGGTGACCGGCTGCACGAGCCCGGCCTGGTGAGTTACGCCCTGAACGCGCTCGGGCTCGCGATGGCTGCTCGGGGCCGGGACGGAACGGGCACCATCGAGCAGGCGCTGCGGATCGCGCTGGACGCACGCCTGCAGGAAGCGGCCGGCCGCGCTTACTCCAGTTTGCAGGAGGCCGCTGCCCGGTTGCACAAGTTCGAGGACGCCGAACGCTACTACGCCGCGGGCATGGCCTACTGCGAGGACCGCGAACTCGGCGTGTTCAGCCTGTGCCTGCTGGGCTGGCGAGCCTGCGCCCTGCTGCTAGTCGGGCGCTGGGACGAGGCGGCGGAGGTCTGCACCCGGATGCTGGGGGCACGCGGCATCTCGCCGGTCAACCGGATCAACCCGCTGCGGGTCCTGGGCACGATCCGCGGGCGCCGCAGCGAAGCCGGGGCGTGGGACCTGCTGGACGAGGCGCTCGCGCTGGCCGAGGGGTCCGGCGAGCCGCAGTGGATCGTCCCGGTGCGGACGGCGCGGGCGGAGCTGAGCTGGGTCGCGGGGCAGCCCGGGCCCGCGACGCAGGAGGTCATGGCGGCCTACGACCGGGCGGTCGGGCACCCCGATCCGTGGCTCTCCGGGTCGCTGGTCATCTGGCTGCCGAGGCTGCGGGCGGCGGCCGGTCCCCCGGCCGGGCTGCCGGAGCCGCTGGCCGGCCTGCCGGAGCCGTTCGCCCGGGAGATGGCGGGCGACTGGCGCGGGGCGGCCGCGGCGTGGGACCAGCTTGCCAGGCCATACGATGCCGCCGTGGTCAGACTGGGCTCGCCGGATGAGGCCGCGCTGCGGGAGGCCCTCAAAACCCTCGACGATCTCGGCGCCCGGGCAACCGCGGCGGCGGCCCGGCGGCGGATGAAAGAACTAGGGCTGCGGGCGATCCCGCGCGGGCCCCGCGCGGCGACGCGGGCCGCTCCGGCCGGGCTGACAGCCCGCGAGCAAGAGGTCTTGGCGCTGCTTTCGGAGGGCCTGCCCAACCGGGAGATCTCCCGGCGCCTGGTCATCTCCGAGCGGACGGTGGACCATCACGTCTCCGCCGTGCTGTCCAAGATCGGTGTCTCGTCCCGGACGGAGGCGGCCCGCGAGGCCGCCCGGATGGGCATCGGGGCCGAAAGCTAGGCACTTCCCCGGCCGAACCTAGGCACCGCCGCGGCCAAAGCCCGGCATTTCTCCCGATTACCCAGCTGACCTGGCCTGCCTACGGTCATTGCGACGATTCCAGCGACCGGAGGGAGGCGGCCAGTGCCGCTTTTCATGGATGTCCACCAGATCGACGGCGGCGTGGCGATGGAAGACGTCGCCAAGGCTCATCTCGCCGACCTGCAAACGCAGGCCGCCTACGACGTGCGCTACCTACGGTACTGGGTTAACGAGCCGGCCGGGCGGGTGTTCTGCCTGGTCGAAGCGCCCTCGGCGGAGGCCGCCGCCAGCGTGCACCGAGCGGCCCACGCCCTGGTAGCCGACCAGATCTACCAGGTCCAGGAAGGTTCCTAGCAAGGAGAATAACAATGCGAACAAAATACATGGTGCGGCTCGGCGGCATTGCCGCGGTGGTCGCGGCAGCCCTCCTGTGGCTCGTCCCGGCATGGGCTCAGCCCAAGGTTGTCGATCCCCCCGGGCCGGCCGTGGCCGGCGCCGCGCCGGGCGGTACCACAGCCGCTCCAGCGCCCATGACCGCCACGGTGGCAGGTCCCACCCTCACCCATCAGCTTGCCCAGGCACGGCTGGCCACTGCGAAGTACGCCACGAACCTGGCCCGGGCCAAGGCCGACGGCTACCAGGTCATCACCCCGATGATGCCGGACATGGGGATTCACTACATGAACCCCGGCATCCAGGGATTCACCATCACCAAGCCGCAGATCCTGGTCTACGAACACCACGGGAACACTTGGCAGCTCGGCGCCCTGGAGTGGGTCTTCCCGTCGATGCCCAAGACCCCGCCGCTGCCGAACGCGACGTTCGGCTTTTTCCCGGCGGCCTGCCACTACAAGGACGGCACGTTCATCCCGGACCAGAATTCCAAGACCTGCTCGAAAACCAATCCCAAGACCGGGTCCAAGTTCAGCTTCTGGCATCCCGGCCTGACCACGATGCACGTGTGGATCTGGTACCCCAACCCCGCTGGCCTGTACTCCAGCACCAACCCGCTGGTCGCCCCCTTTAACGGCGGCTGAACCAGCGGCCCGACCCGGGAGGGTGACCGCGCGGGGACGGCCACCCTCCCGCACCCAAAGCGGGTAACGTCATGCCCGGACTGACCTGTATGGCTCAGGTCAACAACTCAACGGTGACCGCGGCCTTCACGGCAACCCTGCTGCGCCAAGGGCGTGCCGCGCTGCTGATCCTCGCGGCACTGTGGCTGGCCTAGCTCGATGTGCGGGCCCGGCGGGCGGCCGGGAATGGCCCGGCGCCGGGTACCCGGACTCGCCGGGCGATTCATGCTGCGAGCAGGGGGAGACGCCCGGTAGCCGATGAGCGTGCGTCGCGTGCTTAATCTTGTCAACGGCGCGTGAATTCACGTGCCGCCGACAAATCTGTGTGCGTGCGTGTGGCGGTGTTCTCCGACGTTCACGGCAACGTCATCGCCTTGTATGCGGTCTTGCGGGCCGCCAAGGATAAGGGGATCGACACCTTCTGGTGCATGGGCGATCTCGTCGCTCATGGGCCAAGGCCGGTCGAAGTTGTTGCGCGGCTACGACAGATGTCACACCTGGTTTGCGTCCGCGGCAATGCAGACAGGTACGTCATGACCGGAGACATGACAGGGATGATCCCGCCCATCGACCGCCCCACCAGTCCCGAGGAGTTTCGGGTGCTGGGTGATGCGCGTGAGCCATTCGCCTGGACACGGGGTTGTCTGGTCGGGAGCGGCCACGGCGAGTGGCTCGCAGGCTCCCGTTGGAGCGCCGGACGACGCTCCGGACGGGAGTCGCGTCCTGCTGGTCCATGCATCACCCGGGAGCGACGACGGGCCCGGTCTGCGTCCCGAACAGAGCGACGCCGAACTCGCAGCCGTTGGCTTCACGGGTGACCAGGCTGATCTCGTGTTTGTGGGCACACTCACGACCCGGCGAGCGCAGGGTCAATGGCTGCCATGTGGTCAACCCGGGGCCAGTCAATCTGCGGCGCACCCCAGACGATCAGGCGTGGTTGGGCTGTACTCGAAGCGACGAGCACCGGCTACACAGTGGAGCGCCGAACCGCTCCTTACGACCTCCCCAGAGTGGTGGAAGACCTAACGCACGAGCGGCATCCGGCCGCCGGGTGGCTCAGGGGAAAGATGACGCGCTGAAGCAGAAACGCACTCTCATCGGCGTGAGACGGTCGGGCAAGCCGCTTTCGGGGAGGAAGGTGGCCGGCGCCGGGCGCGTCAGGGCCTTGTCTGCCGCATTTACAGGGCCTGGCTTAGCCTGCTTGTGTGAAGGTCTGCCTCACCTGCGGCCGGGCGAACCCGCAGGATGCAAGGTTTTGCAACGAGTGTGGCGCGGCTTTGGCAGCGCTCGGGTCTCGCCAGAGGCGCAAGACGGTGTCGGTGCTGTTCTGCGACGTGACTGGGTCGACGGCTCTGGGGGAGCTGCTGGATCCGGAGAGCTTCCGGCAGGTCATGCGCCGGTACTTCGATGCTGCCCGGAGGGTGATCGAGCATCATGGCGGCACGGTGGAGAAGTTCATCGGAGATGCGGTGATGGCCGTCTTCGGTGTTCCTGTGCTGCACGAGGACGATGCGTTGCGGGCGGTACGTGCTGCAGCCGGGCTGCGCGAGGATATTGCGGTGCTCAACCGGGAGCTGGAGGCCGACTTTGGAGCCTCGTTGAGCGTCCGCACCGGCGTGAACACAGGGCAGGTGATCACCGGCACCGAGGAGAGGCTGGCGACTGGCGATGCGGTCAATCTGGCTGCGCGCCTGGAGCAGGCGGCTGCCCCGGGCGAGATCATCATGGGTCCGCAGACGTGGCGGCTGGTGCGCGGCGCGGTGACCGCAGAACCGCTCGAGCCGCTCCGGCTGAAAGGCAAGAGCCTGCCGGTCACCGCTTACCGGCTGTTGCAGGTCCGCAGTGACATAGATCCGAGGGCTCGCCTGGCCCGGGCGCCGCTGGTGGGCCGCCACCGTCAGCTGCGGGTGCTCGGCGACGGGTTCGCGAATGTAGTGGGCGAGCGCTCCTGCGGCCTGTTCACTGTTCTTGGCACGGCCGGGGTTGGCAAATCCCGGCTGACAGCGGAGTTTCTGCGCGGCATCAATGCCAGGGTGCTGACCGGCCGCTGCCTGTCCTACGGGCAGGGCATCACGTACTGGCCGGTCGTCTCGATTGTCAAGCAGTTGCTCGATACCGAACACGGCAGTACCGACGCCGCAGTGCTGATGGCGCGCAACGTCAAAGTGGCTGCCGCGATCAATGTGCTGCTCGGTGAGCAGGCAGCCGTAACGTCGCCGCCCGAGATCGCATGGGCCGTTCGCAAGCTGTTCGAGAGCTGCGCCGGCCCTGCACCTCTCGTCGTCGTGTTCGATGATCTGCATTGGGGTGACCCGGCCCTACTTGATCTGATCGAGCACGTCGCGGATTTCAGCCGCGACGTGCCCATTCTGATTCTCTGCCTAGCGCGGCCCGAACTGCTCGAGCGGCGGCCAGGCTGGGGCGGCGGCAAGCTGAACGCCACTACTTTGCTCCTCGAACCGCTCAAGCCTGGCGAGACCGCTGCACTCATAGACGAACTCGTGCCCGTTGGCAGCCACCTCGATCCACAGCTGCGAGAACGCGTGCAGACGACCGCGGCTGGCAACCCGCTATTTGTTGAAGAGATGCTCGCGCTGCTGGGCGAGTTGGGCAGCCGCGACCTGGTCGTCCCGCCAACCATCCAGGCGCTGCTCGCCGCGCGGCTGGATCAGCTCCTGCCCGAGGAGCGCACCGTGCTGGAGTGTGGATCGGTCGAAGGACAGTCGTTCCATCAGGGCACCGTGCAGGTCATGGCGCCAGAGGAATCAAACGTTCCCGGGCGGCTGATGGCGCTCGTCCAGAAGGATCTGCTGCGCCCGGATCGTGCCGTTCTCCCGGGCGAGGACGCGTTCCAGTTCCGGCATCTACTGATCCGCGACGCCGCGTATGAGGCGCTGGCCAAGGCAGACCGTGCGGAGCTGCACGAGTGCTTCGCCAGGTGGCTGGAGGAACGCGGCACTGGCCTTGTCGAGCTGGACGAGCTCGTCGGCTACCACCTGGAACAGGCGTTCCGTTACTGGTGCGAGCTCGGCCCGGCGGGGGACAAGGCCCGTCGGGTGGCGGTAGACGCGGCAGCCCACCTCGACGCCGCAGGCCGCCGTGCCCTGGACCGCGTCGACACCGGGGCCGCGCTGAACTTGCTGGAACGCGCCGAAGCACTGCTCCCGCCGCGGCAGGCGAATCTCCCCCTGCAGGAAAGCCTAATCCGCGGGCTCGGGGAGTCCGGCAGGCTCGACGATGCGATCTCGCGCGCGGACCGGATCGCCGATGAGTGTTCCGCTGCGGGTAACCGGGTGGGTGAGCTGAGGGCGCGGCTGGCGGGATCCAGGTGGCGGGTAAATCTGGATCCGGAACAGAAGCTCGCGGAGCTGCGTGCCCTAGTGGAGGAGGCGCGGCCAGCCATCAAGCAAGACGGCGACGCAGCTGCTCTGGCCGCCCTGGAGCACGCGGCCGGCTACGTCGACTACTACCCCTGCCGAAATGCCGCCGCGTTCGCGGCATTCACCCGGGCGATGCAGCATGCAAGGCAAGCAGGCGACCTGTGGTTTGAGACCAGCATTCGTGCGATGGCCGCAGCGGCCATCTACCTGGGGCCCACTCCTCGCAGTCAGGCACTGCAATGGATAGATGACGCAGAAGCGCAAAGTGTCACCTACCAACCTGAGCTCGAGTGGCGAAGAGCTGCCCTGCTGGCAGAACTCGAGCGCTTCGACGAGGCACGCTCGGTGCTGGCCGAGAGCATCGGCCAGATGAACGAGCGCGGTCTGACGCTGTCCGCGGCCTACGCCATGCAAACCGCGTGGGAAATCGAGATGCTCGCCGGCGATGATGCCGCGGCCGAGCGCAACGCCAGGCAGGGCTGCGAGCAACTGGACCGGCTCGGTGAACGCGCCGTGCAGTCCACAGAGGCGGGCGAGCTTGCCGAAACGCTCTATGCGCTCGGTCGTTACGAGGAGGCCGAGCAATGGGCGCTTCGCGCCCTGGAGCTGGGCAGCAGCGACGACCTCGCAACACAGGTGTTCGGCCTCGGCGTGCAATCCAGACTGCTCGCCCGCAAGGGCGAGGCCAGCGCGGCGCTGACTCTGGCCGAACAAGCCGATCGCCTGGCCAGAACCTCAGAGGACCCGAGGAACCCGGGCGACACTGCGCTGTATCTCGCAGAAATCATGTACCTAACAGGCAACCCCACGGGAGCCGAAGAGCAGGCACAACGTGCCATCGACCTCTACGAGAGCAAAGGGGCAACCGCGTTCGCTGCGCGCGCCCGGCGCCTCACCGCACAGTGGGCATCCGGCAGTTCCCCGGCATCCAGATGAACAACCCCGAGCTCCAGATTTCGCTCTCGACCCGCAGGCCAACGAGCAACGCCAGGCCTTGGCGGCGGTCGGCGCAGAGTCGGCAGGCGTGCCTGCGAGTGCCAAGAGAGCCCGGCTGCGCTCACATTCCGTGGCTGGCCGCCCGGCCCTCGGCTGGCTGTAACGACACGGAGTCGGCCCGCCAAACCAGAAGCCCGGGGGCCAGCGGGTCTCGAGGCGCGTCGCGACGGCCGGCCTTATATAGGTGGCAGCACCTGCCCCGCTGGCTGTAGCCCGTTGGCGCCAAGCGAGCGGGCCCAGCAGGAAGCTGAGCTTGATCGTTGTACCTAAAGTATCAGGTACGACAAGACGATCCTCGTTGGCAATGGGCACATTTCGGCGCCATGCCGGCAGCTGGCCGGACGTACGGTTTACACCCTCCGGTGCGTTTCCGTGGCAGGCTGGCCAGCAGCAAGTGGCGAACGCGGGCCCGCGGCCGTGACGGGGGGCGCCGCATCCCTAATCAAGCCGCATCCCTAATCAAGAGGTCGAGATGGCGCAGGGCACTGTGAAGTGGTTCAACGGCGACAAGGGCTACGGTTTCATCGCGGTCGAGGGTGGCCCGGACGTGTTCGTGCACTTCAGCTCGATCACCGGTGGCGGCTACCGCAGCCTGGAGGAAGGTCAGAAGGTCGAGTTCGACATCACCCAGGGCCAGAAGGGGCCCCAGGCGGAAAACGTCAGGGTCACCGGCTGACCCACCGGCAGGGGACGGCGCCGGCGCCAAGGCTGCTTGCCACCTCGCGAAGAGCGAACGGCGGCACACAGCCAAAGGCCGCCGATCGGCATGTCACCAGGTGCGCCTGCTGGGTCATGGGTTGCGCAAAGAGATCCCGTCAGACTCACCGATGCCGCCGGCCTCGACGGCTCGCAGTCCGTGGCCGAGACGCTCGCGAGCCTGCCGCAGGAGCTTAAGCGAGTTGGTGGAGGTGCTCTGCGCCGCGGCGCGCTCCGGATCAGCCTGGTGCTCTTCGATCAGGTGTGCCTGAAGGGCCGCAGCGACTTCGTCGGCCGCCTTGAGCGCTTGATAGATGGCCCGTTCCCGCGCGATGTCCTCCACCATGTGGCGATTATCCCCCGCGGCCTGCTCCCCTCCTATGGGCACCGAGCGATCCCGGCAGCTCCCGGGGGATGCACAGTTCGGCGATTTGCCAGTACCGGACGGCGTCTTGGCCGCTGTCGCCGAAGCCCGAGCGCTAGGCCAGCGCATTCGGCCAGCAGATCAGCCCGCCCGGCCGCGGCCTGGATTGGCCGGGCCGACAAGAAGAACGATTGCTTGTATTCGGCGTTCGCACAATCTCGCAAGACGGCGGCGCCCGGGGCTTTCTGAGTGCACCGAGTTGTTGTAGCCAACGGACGGTCCAGGCAGCCAGCGCGACGATCTCTTCCTTATCAGCCAAGCTCACGCGCCTGTGCCGCGTCTAACCGGCAGCTGGCGGACCCTGGCCCGGCAGTGAGACCGGCTCGCTTTGCCCCGCCTTCGATGCACCTTCCGGAGGGTGAGGCGGGGCTGGGCTGCGGCCCTGGGTGTGGTCGGTCAGCGGCGGGGGTGCGGGGCTGCGGCCCTGGGTGTGGTCGGTCAGCGGCGGGGGTGCGGGGCTGCGGCCCTGGGTGTGGTCGGTCAGCGGCGGGGGTGCGGGGGTGCGG
>Ga0207699_10000840_pt1 | contig 14626 bp, 14 predicted proteins | sample LARL51metaG_FD_184344 | JGI IMG/M metagenome (GOLD analysis project Ga0207699, IMG submission 184344) | Corn, switchgrass and miscanthus rhizosphere microbial communities from Kellogg Biological Station, Michigan, USA - LAR L5-1 metaG... | ecosystem: Host-associated > Plants > Roots >...
ACCGACACATTCCCCCGCAGTCGCTGAGCCTGCGCGGGCAGGTGGAGATCACCGAGGTGGACGGGCTCGCGCCGGAGTATGCCGCGGCGGCGCGGCGCTACCTTGGTGCGGACGCGGCCGGGGCCATGATGGCCGGCCTGGACCAGCCGGGCCCCGCGCAGGCCCGGATCGTGCTGCGCCCGTCCTGGGCCGGGCTGATCGACTTCGACAGCAGGCGGCCCAGCGCGCTGGGTAAGGTGCGCTGAGGCTTCGGGGACCGGGTTCAGCCGGCCAGCAGCCGGTCCAGCACGGCGGGATCACCGCCCGCCACGTCGATGACCTTGGTGCGGCTGGCCGCCCCGGAGACCAGGGTAACCGCCTGCCGCGGGACGCCGAACGCCCCGGCGATCGCGGCCAGGGCGGCCGCCGTGGCCTTGCCGTCCACCGCACGCGGGCTGACCCGGACCACGAGCGCGTCACCGTACGCGCCGCCCACGCCGGGATGGGCTGACCCCGGGCGGACCCGGACGGTGATACGCACCGGCCCAGTGTGCCCCGGTGCGCCCACCCACCGGGCCGCGTTGCGGTTTCGCCGCCGCCGCGAGCCCGCGGGCTCACCACACCCCGGGCACCAGGCGCTTGCGGCTGGCCGCGAACTGCCCGTATTCGCTGCCCAGCGCCTGTTCCAGCTGCCGTTCCTCGGCGTGGATGCGCACCCCAGGCCGACCCCGCCGAGCACGGCCACGGCCAGCAGGCTCCACACATCGTCGCAGGCCAGCGCGATCCCGATCAGGATGAGCGCGATCCCGGTGTAGGACGGGTGGCGGACATACCGGTAGGGCCCGCCGGTCACCACGTGATGCCCGGACTGGACCCGGATCTGGTACTGGAAGAACCGGCCCAGGGTGGCGATCGACCAGGCCCGCAGGCCGATGCCGGCCAGGATCAGCACCAGGCCCACGACGAGCGGCCAGACCTGGCCCCCGGCCACGGCAGCCCGCCGCGGCGGCCGAGGATTTCCGCCGCGATGACCGAGGCCACCAGGGACGGGATCAGGATGACCGCGCTGGGATCAGGGCTCGCCGGGCCCTGGGCCTTCATCCGCTGGCGCACCCGCATCACGAACTCGAAGACCAGCCAGGCCACCACCACGACGGTGAACACCCCTCGGCGGCGCCATGCTGGAAGACCAGTGGCGTGGCCACCCGCCCAGTACACCAGCCGGGTGGGCCAGGACGCATCCGGCATGCGGCCGCCCGCCGGCCACCGGTTACTTGCCCGGGCGGCGTGCAACTCCGGGCCGCGGCCCGGCCGTGTGCGGGCCGCCCGCGAACGCCCCGGGGCGCCGGTCAGTCACCGTCCAGGGAATGCCGCTGCGGGGCGGTGCCCGCGAAGCTGGCCGGGGTGAGCGGCATCGGGTGCAGGTGCCGGGCGTGGATGACCGCGAGCAGCTTGGTCAGCTGATGGCCCAGCCCGGGTACCCAGTGCAGCAGCACGATCTCGCCGGGCTCCAGCGGCTTGCCGTCCCAGGTCGTGATGCGGCCATGGCCCACGCTGGCGCTCCAGCCGACCAGGACCTGCAGCCCGCCGCGGTAGGCGGCCGCCTCCACGGTCTGGTCGAACGCGCCATACGGCGGGCGGCCCATGTCCGGGGTCTGGCCCAGCCACCGGCCGAGGTCCCGCCGGGCCTGCCCCCACTGAACCGTGGCCGGGCCGAGGGCCAGCTTGGTGAGGTTGGGATGGGAGAGGCTGTGGTCCCCGATCGTCCCGCCATCGTGGACGAACTCCCGCCAGTACGGCAGATCCCGCTGCGCCGCCTGGGCGATGAGGAACGCGGTGACCGGCAGATGGGTGCGGCGCATGATGGCCAGCACCCGCGCGCTCGGCGTCCAGCCGTCGTCCACCGTGATGTAGATGGCCCGGCCGGCCGGGCGGGCGAACGCGTACAGCGGAATCTGGGGCAGCCCGGGCAGGGTCACCGGCAGCGTGGCCTGCTCACCGTTGCGCGCGGTGACGGTCAGCGGGGCCCGGCAGGCGTCCGTGCTCTTGGTCACCGCCACCTGGTCGGGCGCCGGGAAGCTGATCTTGTCCCGGCCGCACAGCGTCTGGTGTGGCTGCTGGCGCACCGGGCTGGACACCGAGACCAGCCAGCCACTGGCCACCGGCCGGGACGAGGTGACCCGCAGCGCGGGCGGCGCCGTGACGGTCAGCGTGCGGCGCAGCGGCCGCGGGCCGGTCACCTGGACCAGCAGCCCGGTCCGGTGTCCGGGTGGCACCGGCACCCGGACCCGGCCGGTGCCCGGCGACGTGCGGGTCAGCTGCCGGTCCCCGGCCACGGACACGGTCAGGCGGCTGCGTACCAGCACCTGCCGGCCGGCCGGCCCGCCGCCGGGGGTCAGCCGCACGGTCACCGTGTTCGAGGCCGGGTGCAGCACCCAGGCCACCCCGGGGGTGCCCGCGGCCGACGCCACGGCGCCCTGGCCTATCCAGGCCACGGCCAGGCCGATCAGGATGAGCGCTCCCGCCCCGGCCAGCAGGAGGCGGGGCGGCAATGGCCGACCGCGGCCCAGCGGGCGGCTGATGCGAGCCGGCCCCCCGCTCCCGTCCGGCCCGGCGGTCATCCCGGGATCCGGCGGCCGGGGCAGGGGACGGCCGCGCCACGGCCGGCGAAGACCCGAGCATTCCAGCTCACGGCAACCCAGAATCGCACATTCTGCCGGGAAACGGCGCCCGCCGCGCCGTGCCTTTTAGCAGCTCACGGAGTTCTTCCGGGAGTGCGGCCAGCCAATGAGAAAGGGTTCAGCCGTGGTAGCCAGCCGCGCTCAGCATCCGGCGCAGATCAAGCACAGTCTGCTCGTCGATGTCCTTGCCGGCCGGGGGGTCGATGAACGCGCTCTCCGACCCGATGGTGACGGCGGCCTTCCCATCGTGGTGCCGCTGCACCGTGCCGACCGCGTCCAGCAGCGAGACCACGGCACGCCACTCAATGTTGTGGCTGACCGGGTGCTGGAACAGCTCACGCAATGTGTTGCGGTGATGATTGCTGAGGTGCGCTGGCTCTGCCATCGGCTCAGCGTACGCGAGTCACCGGGACCGGAAACACCTGGCCGCCGGCAACGGGGGAGCCGCCGGTCAGCCGTAGCTGGCGCGGCCACCGGGCTCCGGCGGCGGCTCCCGCGGTGCGGCCAGGCCGTGCCGGTAGGCGTAGCCGACCGCCTGGGCCCGGTCCCGCACGCCGGTCTTGGCCAGCAGGTGATTGACGTGACTCTTCACCGTCGCCTCGCTGACCACGAGCCGGGCGGCTATCTCCGTGTTGGACAGCCCGTCGGCGATCAGCGTGAGCACCTCCGCCTCCCGGGGCGTCAGCCCGCCGGGCAGCGGCCCGGCGCCGGGATCCGGCCCGGCTGGCCCGGTGGGCGGGGCCGGCTCGCCGGCGATCGCCTCGACCAGGTGACGCTGGACCGCCGGGTCGATGGCCGCCTGGCCGCTCGCGACCCGCGTCAGGGCCTGGCCGATCTCGGCCGCGCCCGCGTCCTTGGTCAGGTACCCGCGGGCACCGGCCCGCAGCGCGTCGATGACCGAGCGGTCGTCGGCGTACGTGGTGAGCACGACTACGGCCACGCCCGGGGCCCGGTCCCGCATCAGCCGGGTGGCCTCGACGCCGTTGCACCGGGGCATCCGCAGGTCCATCAGGACGATGTCCGGGTGCAGCCGGGCCGCCTGGGCCAGCGCTTCTTCCCCGTCTGCGGCCATGCCCGCGACCTCCACCCCGGGGAGCAGCCCGAGGAGCATGGCCAGCCCTTCGCGCACCACCCGCTGGTCGTCGGCCACCAGCACACGGATCACGCCGCGCGGCCCGGCCGGCTCCGCCGGCCCGGTCACGCCGGCACCCACATCGCCACCCGGAAACCGCCCCCCGTGCGGGTGGCCCGCAGCGTGCCACCGAGCAGTTCGGCCCGTTCCGCCATGCCGGTCAGCCCGTACCCGGAGGCCGGCCCGCCCCCGCCGCCAGCAGGGGCGGCAGGACCGCCCGGCCCCGCGAAATCCTCGATGGTCAGTTCCACCCCGCCCGGCTGGTAACCGAGCACCACCTCAACCCGCTCCGCCTTCGCGTGCTTGCGCACGTTGGTCAGTGCTTCCTGGGTCACCCGCAGCAGCGCCAGCCGGGTGCCGGCCACCAGCGGGCGCTCCTCCCCCGTCACCGTGAACCGGCTGGCCACGCCGCTGTCCTGGCCGAAGTCCGCGACCAGCGCGGCCAGCCGTTCCGGCCCGGGAAGCTCGTCGTCGCGGAGCATCCCGATAGCCCAGCGGGCCTCCTGCACCCCGGTCCGGGCCAGGTTATGGGCCCGTTCCAGCAGCCCGCCCAGCCGGGGATCGGCCGGGTCGGTATCTGCGAGCAGCCGCGCCCCCTCCAGCTGCAGCGCCAGCCCGGACAGCGAATGCGCGAGCACGTCGTGCATCTCCCGGGCCAGCCGCTGCCGCTCGGCCAGCGCCGCCGCCCGGACCTCAGCCCCCCGGGTCTGCTCCAGTTCCACCAGCAGCCGCTCGGTCTGGATGTTCCCCGCGCCGATCCGGCGGGCCAGCAGCCCTACTCCGTAGATGGCGACCAGGCCGATCTCGCTCAGCAGCACCGCGGACACCGGATGGCGCGCCGGGTCCGCCACCGCGCTCGCGGCGATGACGGCCAGGGTCGCCGCGACCGGGAGCACGCTCAGCCGGAACGGCAGCCAGCGGGTCATCACGCCCACAGCCACCAGCGCGCCGAACAGGCCGGCCCCGCCGGGCTGGAGCCAGAACAGGCCGGCCGAGCCAGCCAGGAACAGCGCGCAGCAGGCCAGCTGGATCCGGCCGGGCACCCGGTAGGTGGCCAGCACACCGGCCGCGCCCACGGCGATCGCGGCCAGCGCGACCGACACCCCCAGCCCGGCCCCGTGCCCGGACGGCGCCGGGGTGCCGCGGAAGGCCCGTGCGATCACGAGCAGCGCGACGACCAGGCTGAGCGGGCGCAGCCAGCGCGCCGCCGCCTCCTGCCGGGCCCGGGCCCGGCGCAGCGCGGCCAGCGTTGGAGTGGTCGGGTAGTCCACGCTCACATCGCCACTGTAGGACGGCCCCCCGCGGCACGACGCCGGCCCGGAGTTCGACTCCGCCCAGGTTCCCGTCCACCCCCGGGTGGCCCGGCGGCCATCTCCGGGTGCACCGCGCGGCGTCGCCTGGTTCAACCCCGGCGCCGATGCGCCGGCACCCCCGTGACCTGCACTCTTACCAGGAAAGCCGAGAAGGACCCACGCAAGCGGAGGAGGACCCATGACCACTCTCTTCGGACGTAACCCAGCCCTGATGGCCGTCATCGGCGCGGTACTGCTCATCGCCGGGCTGGTCATCCACGCGGTGCTCATGCCCTGGATCGGCGGGGCACTGCTGGTCATCGGCGGCATCAAGGCCGTGGCCGGCCGGCGCCAGCCCGGGCCGGCCCGGGACCGGGACCAGGACAGGTCATGGTAATGCCCGCCGTCACCGTGCAGCACCTGGTGAAGCGGTACGGCCGCTTCACCGCCGTGCAGGACGTCAGCTTCGACGTCCCGCCCGGGCAGGTCACCGCGCTGCTCGGGCCGAACGGCGCGGGCAAGACCACGATCATCGAGGTGCTGACCGGGCTCCTCGCGCCGAGTTCCGGCCGGGTGCGGGTGCTCGGCACCGATCCCCGCCCAGCGGCCCGGCCGGGCCGGGCGTGGCGGGCGCGGATCGGCCTGGTACTCCAGTCCGCCAGCCTGGACGCGCAGCTCACGGTGGCCGAGGCGCTGCGGCTGTTCGCCCAGCTGTACCCGCGGCCGCTGCCGGTGCCCGACGTGCTGGCCGCGATCGGCCTGGCCGGCGACGCGGCCACCCGGATCGGCGTGCTGTCCGGCGGCCAGCGCCGCCGGGTGGACCTGGGCATCGGCATCATCGGCCGGCCCGACCTGCTGTTCCTCGACGAGCCGACCACCGGCCTGGACCCGCAGGCCCGGCGGCAGCTGTGGGCGGTGATCGGGAAGCTGACCGCGGGCGGCACCACCGTGCTGCTCACCACGCACTACCTGGACGAGGCCGAGCAGCTGGCCAGCCGCCTGGTCGTGCTGGCCGGCGGGCGGGTGGTGGCCGACACCACCCCCGGCCAGCTGCGCGGGTCCGGCGCGCTGCCGAGCATCCGGCTGCCGCTGGCCGGCGGCGAGCCCCTCGGCGACCTGCCGGGCCGGCTGGCCCGGCACGCCGATCCGGGCCGGGGCGAACTGCTGGTCCGCACCGCGGACGTCCCCGCCGATCTCGACGTGCTCATCCGCTGGGCGCGCTGTCACCGGCTCGATCTCACTGGCCTGGAGGTCGGGCCGCCCAGCCTGGAAGAGGCCTACCTGGCGCTGACCGGCAAGCCGCCCGCCACCCCGAAGGAGGCACCGTCTCATGTCTGATTCGCTGGCCGCCCCGGCCCCAGCGGCCGCCCCGGGCCGGCTCCCCGGAATCGGCCTCATGCTGGCCGGCCAGGTCGGCTACCAGCTGCGGCTGCTGGCCCGCACGCCCCGCGCCCTGTGGTTCGGGGTGCTCGCGCCCGCCGGGGTGCTGGCGCTGCGGCTCGGCCGGGTCAGCCACCCCGGCGGCCACACCGCGGTCAGCCCGGCCGTGGCCACCCTGGTAGCCGGGCTGGCCGTGTTCGCCGTGCTGAACACCGCGTACCTGACCCACGCGTCTGGCCTGGTCTCCGCGCGGCAGGACGGCGCGCTGCGCCGCTGGCGGCTCAGCCCGCTGCCCGCCGGCGGCTACTTCGCGGGCCGGATCGCCGCTACCGTGCTGCTGGCCGACGCGGCCGGGGTGGTCGTGGTGCTGATCGGGGTGGCCATGGCCGGCCTGCCGGTGACCGCGGGCACGTTCGCGGCCGTGCTGGCCGCGCTGACCGTCGGCGCGCTGGCCTGGGCCGCGCTGGGCACGGCGGCCAGCATCGTGGTGCCGACCGCGGAGGCCACGTTCCCGGTGATCGGGCTCACCTACCTGCCGGTGATCCTGCTGTCCGGGGTGTTCGGCACGATCCCCGGCGAGCCCGGCTGGCTCACCACCGCCGTGCACTACCTGCCCGCCTACCCGCTCATCGAGGCGGTCAGCGGCGCGCTGGCGCCCACCGGATCCGGCCTGGCCAGCCTGCCCGCCGCCGGCCTGGCCGTGCTGGCCGGCTGGGGCGTGGCCGGGCTGCTGGTCTCGCTCCGGTTCTTCCGGTGGAGCCCGCAGCGCCCGGCCCGCGGCCGCCGGCCCGGGGGGTGAGCGCGGCGCGGTCAACCGGGCCGCGGTCCGGGCCGGCCTGGACGAGCTGTTCACCGGCGTCACCCAGCAGCTGCGCAGCCTCGATGTGTTCCAGGCGGTCCGCTGACCGCGCCAGCCGCCTGCCCCCGCAGATCTCAGCCGGCGGCCCGCGCCCTGGTGCCGGTGGTGGCCAGGCCGGCCGGGCAGCCTCAGCCCCGGAACCGGCTGGGCCGGTAGGGCGCCAGCCCGGCCGGGGGTGTCCCGGTGACCAGTTCGTCAGAGATCAGCCGGGCCAGGTGCGCGCCCAGGGTGACACCGCTGTGCGTCACCGCCAGGTAGAGCCCAGCCGCCCCAGGCAGCCAGCCGACGATGGGCTGCCCGTCAGCGGGCATCGGCCGCACGCACACCCGGTAGCCGGCCACCCCGGCGCCCGCCAGCCCGGGGACCACCTGGCGGGCCCGGCGCAGCAGTTACGCCGCCCAGCGCCGCAGCTCCGCATCGGGCGTATGCAGGTCCACGGCCGCGTCCGGGGCTTCCATGTGCACCCGGCCAGCGGTGTGCGGCCGCAGGTCGATCCCGGGCGCGTGCACCATCCGGGCCAGGCCCGGGCCGGCCACCGGCCCGGCCTGCACCACCAGCCCGGGCGCGGTGTCCCCCGGCCCGGCCCACGGGACCAGCGGCACCGGGCTGGCCGCCGCGGCCAGCCCGGCCAGCCCTGGGGTCCACCGCCCGGCGCAGCAGACCACGGCGTCCGCGCGGATCAGCTGGCCCGCGGCGGTCCGCACGCCGCGGACCACCCCGCGTGCCATGTCGAACCCGGTCACCTGCCCGGCCCGGCCGGTGAGAACCCTGGCCCCATCCCGGGCCGCCGCCGCAACCAGCTCGCCCGTCATGGCCTCGGTGAGCAGGTAGCCCTCGCCAGGGAACCACGCCACCTGGGGCGGCGGGCTGGGCAGCCGGAGGGCCGGCTCCAGCCCGGCCGCGGCTGAAGCACTGATCAGCTCCGCCGGGTAGCCCCACCCGGCCAGCCGGTCGACCCGCGCGGCCAGCTGGGCCTGGCCCGCCGGGTCAGCCGCCCACTCCAGGTTCCCGGCCGGCCGGTACCAGGCCGGCTGGCCCAGGCTGGCGGCCAGCTCGGCCCAGGCTCGCAGCCCGGCGTGATTGAGCTCGTGGTAGGCCCGGGGCGCCTTGTCGTTGGAGTTCAGCCAGGCGAAACTGGACCGGGTCGCGCCGCGGCCGGGCCCGGCCGCGTCCAGCAGGGTCACCGCCGCGCCGGCCTGGGCCAGCCGGGCGGCCAGGCAGACGCCGATCACCCCCGCGCCGATCACCAGGTAGCTGCGCGCCGCCAGTGTGCTGTCCGCAGGCATCTGGTCGCCTTCCAGCCGGCCGTCCCGTCAGCAATCTAAGCGCATCCCGGGGACACGCCCGGACCCGGCCGTTCGCCGGACGGCACTGGACTGCCGGGCGGCAGGGGACGGACGGTGCGTAATGCAATGCGCGTGACGGGCGGTAAGCCGGGTGGCAGGGCCCTTAAGGCGACGGGGGCCCCGGCTGCCCGCTCCCGGGGGTCCCTCGTGTCCGCTGGGCCGCGGCGAGCGGCCCGCCCGGACGGCACGCGGGGCCGGTAACGTATGGGCCGTTATGTCATCTCCTGGTTTGCTCCTCGTGCGCCGGTACCGGCTGGACAGCCGGATCGCGTTCGGCGGGGTGGGCGAGGTGTGGCGGGCGACCGACCTGGTACTGGGCCGGCCGGTCGCGGTGAAGCTGCTGCAGGAACGGTACGCCGGGCATGCCGAGACGCTGGCCCGGTTCCGGGCCGAGGCCCGGCATGCCGGGGCGCTGTCGCACCCGGGCATCGCCCAGGTCTACGACTACGGGGAGGCGGGCCTGGACGGGCCGCCGTACCTGGTGCTGGAGCTGGTGGACGGGCCGTCGCTGGCCGGGGTGCTGGCCGGCGGCCCGCTGGAGCCGGCCGTGGCCCTGGACGTGGTGGCCCAGACGGCCGCCGGGCTGGCCGCCGCGCACGCGGCGGGCCTGGTGCACCGCGACATCAAGCCGGCCAACCTGCTGATGGCGCCGGGGGGCGGCGTGAAGATCACCGACTTCGGGATCGCTCACGCGGCCGGGTCGGCGCAGCTCACCCGGACCGGGATGCTGGTCGGCACGCCTGCCTACCTGGCCCCGGAGCGGGCCGCGGGCGAACGGGCCAGCCCAGCCAGCGACCTGTACTCGCTCGGCATCGTGGCCTATGAGTGCCTGGCCGCCGTGCCGCCGTTCCGCGGCACCCCGCTGGAGATCGCGGCCGCCATCACGCGCCAGCCGATTCCGCCGCTGCCCGCCTCGGTTCCCGGGCCAGTGGCCGCGCTGGTGGCCGAGCTGACCGCGCGGGATCCGGCGGCCCGGCCGGCCAGCGCCAGCCAGGTCGCCGCGCGGGCCGCCGGGCTGCGGGACGCGCTGTGCGATGTCGCGTCCGGGCGGCTGGCCTCCCGGACGCCCGCCGGCCAGCCGGTGACCCGCGCGGGCGGGCCGCCGGACGCTGCGGTGGCCGCACCGTTGGTCACCCGCGCGGATTCGCCACCGGCCCCCGCCGCGGACGAACTCCCCGCCGCCCGGGCTAATGGGCCGGACGGCACCCTGGTCGGCTCGATGGCGACGCTCACCGGCGTGGACAGCCCCGGCCCCGCCGCCCGGCGCTGGCCGTGGGGCGACCACGCCGGGCTGGACCGGCTGCGGGCGGACTGGGCCTGGCTGGACCGGTGGTGGCCGGACGGGTCGTGGCGCCGGTGGGCCGTGGGGCTGACGGCGGCGGTCGCGGGGGTGGCGGCCCTGGTCGGCTGGCTGCTGGCCGGGGGCAGCTCATCGTCGCAGCCCGCCCGGTCAGCCACCCGGCCCGCGGCTACTCAGAGTCACTCACCCGCCCAGCGGGTAGAGGTGAATGCGGCTGCCCTGACCCGCCAGCCCGCCCGCCTGGTCAGCCAGCGGCTCGCCCAGCTCGGCCTGCGGCCGCACGTGGTGGGCGCGGTCACCGGCCACCAGCCGCCAGGGACGGTCGTGTCGATCCGGCCCAGTGGCCAGCTCACCGTGGGCAGCGTGGTCACCGTGATCGCGGCCGTCGGGCCCCCCGGTCACGGCAATGGCAATGGGAACGGCGACGGCGGGGACAACGGGAACGGGAACGGCAACGGCGGGGACAACAGGAACGGGAACGGCGGGGACTGACCGGCCCGCCCGGTCCGGCGTAGACTCCCAGCCGTGCGTTCTCACCGTGAACTCCTGGCCTGGCTGGGCGCGTTGTTTCTGGCGCTCTTTGCATTCCTGACTGCTATTGCTATTGCGTACTTCCTGAAAGAACCGGGTTACGCGCTGTTCGGGAACCCCTGGATGGTGTGCGCCCTGATCTCATTCGTGGCCGCGTTCGCCTGTTTCTTTGGCGTGGCCACCGGCTGGCACCCGCCGGCGGCGCGGCGGCCGGCGTTCCCCGGCATCCGGATGGAAATCAGCGGGACCGGGTCCATCGAGACCGAACGGGAGACCGACACCGGCCTTGATGTCCCGGCTCACCTGCGGTCCTTCAATGTGCGCTGGGCCAATGAGACGCAGCAGGAAGCGGTCCTCACCGTGTTGCTCTACGTGAAGCTGGTACCGGGTTCCTGGGGACGGGTGGCCGAGGCCATCTGCCCGCCGCCCGCCTGGGCGCTGCCGCCGTCGCTGAACCTCAGCCCGATCAGCCAGCCTTTCGCGCTGGCCCCGGGAGCGGCCGTCACCGGGCAGCTGGTCTTCGAGATACCGCGGTACTACCTGGACAGCCTGGCCAATCCGCCGGAGGCACGGCTGGAAATAGCCGACGAGGTGTCCGGGAAGAAAATGAGCGCCCCGGCGGAGCTGGGCCAGTACGACAAGGACACTATGACCGCCGCCGCGGGCGGCGTGACTATGCTCGGGCCCGAATACGAGGCCGCGCCCGCGCCGCAGCCAGACGCGGGCGCCACCTCCGCTTGAGGTGTGTCGGGACTAACGCCTCCGGTCCAGGCCGCCGCGCCGGACCCGGACCCCGCCGACCAGTGAGAACGCGCGGACGTGGACCGTCGGCGCGCCCGGGCCAGGCTCCGGGCCGCGTTCCACCCGGGTGCCGCCGACCAGGCTGAACCCGGACACCTCGACCCGGATCCCGGTGGGCACGCCGATCCGGACCCCGCCGACCAGTGACACCTTGGTCACAGTGACTTCGGGCGCGGCCAGCTCGGCCTGGCTCAGGTCCAGCCGGGCCCCGCCGACCAGGCTGACCACGATCTCGTGCCGGGCCATCCGCCACGGCCCGGACACACTCAGGCCGCCGACCGGCGAGACATGCCAGGAGGCCGGGGCGGCCGGCGCCCGCCCGGCCACGGTGCCCGCCACAGCCGGCCCGGCGGGCAGGTCAGCCACGAGCCCGTCCAGCTCAGCCCGGGTCCGCGCGGTCGTGGCCCGGCCCATCCGCTGGCTGAACTCCTCCAGCGTCAGCCGCCCGTCCCCGGTGGCCGCGCTCAGCCGCTCGACCGTCGCATCCCGCTCCGCGTCCGATGCCCGGATGTCGCCGGGTGGCTCGCTCCCCCCCGTGCCGCCGGTCACCTGGTGCAGGCGCCGGTGTAGAACCGGGGGCCATCCAGGCCAGGCCCGGTGATGTGCGGCCGGTTCGCGCCGCCGCCGTGCGGATAGGCCGTGTCGAACCACTGGGTGAAGAACTGGCTCAGCCGCTGCTGGCAGGCGGCGCTGTGGCTGGGCAGCCAGTGATGGAACGCGGCCTCCCACTGCGGCTCGGTGATCGAGCCGCCACCGTACCGCTGCTGGACCTGGACCAGCGCGCGGGTGAAGTTGGCCGGCCCGAGGATCTGCCGCAGCGCGATGTAGGCGATGCCCGGCCGCTCGTAGGTGGACGACCCGCTGAACAGCCCCCACGGCGTCGGGTTGGACGGCGCCACCGTCCAGAACCCGTCCTTGGACCCGTAGATGAAGTTGAACGTGCCGACCAGGCTGCGCTGGAACGCCCGGCGGCCGGCCGCGGTCCCCGGGCCGCCCGCCTTGCCCTGTGCCTGGCGCGCCGCGAACAGGAACTCGGCCAGGGTGGCCATGCCCTCCTTGTAGAAGGTCATCTGGTAGCCGCCCTCGGTGACGTGGTCACCCCACCACTGGTGCATGTTCTCGTGGTACAGCGTGTCGGTGTCGATCTCGCCGCCCGCGAAGGTGATCATCGTCTGCATCTCCTCCTCGAAGGAGGCCGACGGCCGGCCGACGACCACGCCGTCCGAGGTGAACGGGAACGGCCCGGTGAACTTGCTCTCGAACTTGGTGATGTCCGGCTGCTTGTTCATGATCACGCGGTTCTTGGCCTTCCGCGCCGCGCTCAGCGAGCTGGCCTGGGCCTGGTAGAACTTGATCCCGCCGACCATCCGCTGGGTCAGGTCGAAGTGCCCGACGCTGTTCTCGACCAGGTAGCTGGCTACCGGCGCGGCCGAGTGCCAGTGCCAGGTCACCGAGCCGTGCGGGAACTGCGTGCTGGCCGGGTGCGGCTGCCTGCTTTCCAGCATGCCGTTGGCCAGCACGGTCTTGCCCGCGTTAACCGTGTCGTAGAAGTCGTAGGTGGGCTTGGCGGTCGGGTAGTCGTTGAGCGGCATCCAGTCCTCGGTGCCGACCGGCTCGGTAGTGACGAACCCGCCGTCACCCTTGGGCTGGTTGGACCGGAACCAGCCCTCGGTGGTGCCGTCCCCGTCGTTGTGCACGCCAGGCCGGCCGGTGTAGACGACGGTCACCCGGAACGTGCTGCCCGTCCCGATCGGTGCCTGCGGGGTGATGACCATCTTGTTGGCCGGGCACTGGGTGCCGTTCTTGGACGACTTCTTGGCCGGGTTGGTCGAGGTCAGCTCGGGCGAGCAGGCGGGCGGCAGCGGGTTGTGGTGCGGCCCGCCGACCGGGTTGACCTGGGACGCCTCATGGGCCAGCGGGTTCGGGTCGTCCTGCCCCTTCGGGTCCCCCGGGTAGGTGGGCTGGACGAACCGCAGCGACGCCGGGTGACCATTGACCCAGACCGACCTGACGGTCAGGTCCGGGCCGGCCGTGGCGTTCACCGACCTGCGCTCGAAGTCCAGGCTGAAGCTGGTCAGGCACTGGGTGGCCTGGTCGGTCAGCGTGACGTGGTTGCCGGCCAGGAACCGGTTGCTGGCCGCGTCGTAGACCATGTGCACGTCAGTGTGCAGGCTGGTGTACCCGCCGTTCCCGGTGTCCGGGTACAGGTGCGAGCCGTGCGGCGCCAGCGTGTGCGCGCCCGCGGAGCACCCGGTGCGGTGCCCGGCGGCGGGCCCCGCCGGTTTAGCCGTCCCGGCCAGCGCGGGCACGCCCGCGCCCACGCCCAGCAGCAGCAATGCGAGGCTTGTCATCCCGGCAACCGCCCAGCGCTGACTGGCCATCCTGGATACTCCTCCACCTGGCATACCTGGCATCAGGGGATGCACCTGATGTATCCCGCCACAGCATGCACCATCCGGCCTCCCAGGGGAATGCTGATCTTCAGCTGACGGGCCAGCGGTGCGCCCACGGGCGGGCCCGTTCCAGCTGGCCGGCCAGGGCGAACAGGCTGCCGTCAGCACCAGTTGGGCCGAGCGCGTGCACACCGATCGGCAGCCCCGCTGCCGACCAGTGCAGCGGGACCGACATCGCAGGCGCCCCGGTGATGTTGGCCACGATGGCTGGAAACGCGACGAACGGGCCGCCGACCCGGGCCACCCGCCACGGATCATCCCGGGTGGACACCATCGCACCGAGTGGCAGCGGCGGCGCGGCCAGCGTCGGTGTCAGCCACACGTCGTAGTGGGCGAAGAAGCCGGCCACGACCCGGGCAAACGCCTGCAAGTGCATGATCGCCATCAGGTACGCCCCGGCAGTCACCGCCCGGCCCTGCTGCCACATAGCCCAGGTGTAGGGCTCCAGGTCGTCCTCGCCCGGCTCCCGGCCGACGGCCCGCGCCCAGTAGGCCACGATCCAGCTGACGAATGCGCCGTAGGCGACCTCGATGGCCTGCCCGGTCCGCTCGTCCAGGCCGGGCAGGTCCGCCTCGGTCAGCTCGTGGCCGAGCGCGGCCAGCAGGCTAGCCGCGTCGTCCAGGGCCGCGGCACAGTCCGGGTGCGCGGGCTGGCCGTCCGGCGTGCGCGACGTGTACGCCACCCGCAGCCGCCCGGGATCGCACCTGGCCGCGCCGGCGAACCCGCCGGCCGGCACGGGCCACGACGGGTACGGGTCGCCGGGGGCCGGCCCGGCGGTCGCGTCGAGCAGGGCCGCGCTGTCGCGTACCGACCGGGTCAGCGCGTGCTCGACCGCGAACCCGGCGCCGACGTCCCCGTATTCCGGGCCGAGC
>Ga0207699_10000842_pt1 | contig 14595 bp, 4 predicted proteins | sample LARL51metaG_FD_184344 | JGI IMG/M metagenome (GOLD analysis project Ga0207699, IMG submission 184344) | Corn, switchgrass and miscanthus rhizosphere microbial communities from Kellogg Biological Station, Michigan, USA - LAR L5-1 metaG... | ecosystem: Host-associated > Plants > Roots >...
CGGCGTCGAGAACAAGCCCGTCGAGGCACGTACCGCATCGTTGAAGACAGCGCCGGCCTGCAACAGATCCGTCGTCTGGTTGAGCGCGGATGCGCGGACAAGCAGATTCGACGTGCCGTTCGCCAGCGCGGTCGGAGTGAAGGTATTCGTCATGGCGCCACCACCACCCGGTGTAGTGACCGTGCCGCCGGTGCCGTTGGCGATGTTGGGATTCGCGCCGACCGGTTGTCCCGTACCCATGGCGATTCCGTTGACAGCGGTCGCCGTGATAAAGGAGGTCGCGGAGCCGACATAGGCGGAGCCGCCGATCGCCACGTTGTTGCCGGCGATGTCGCCGGCATTGCCGACGAAGCCCTGTGCCGCCGCCGTCAGCATCGCGTGGTCGGCGGCGAGCGCAGCACCGGTGTCGCCATTGAGGATTCCTGTCAGTGCCTTCATCGCTGCGGTGGAGTCCGACTGCAGTCCGCCGTGCACCAGCTCGTTGTCGAAGCGCCCCTGGAACACCGCGCCTTGGGCGAGATCGAACTGGACGCCGAAGTTCTGGTAATTGGTGATCTGCGTGATCATGTCCTGCGTCGCAGTGGCAGTGCCGTTCGCGACCGCCGTCAACTTGGCGCTGAGCGTGTTCGCCTCTGCCAGGAAGTTGGCCCAGAAGTTGGTCTGCGCCTGATTGTCCTGGAACTTCGTCACCGTGCCCGTCAGGCCGCCGGGCATTTCGGCGAACCCGCCAATGTGGCCCGCAGTCCCGGTGCCCCCACCGGCCGCATTCAGATTGGCGTCGTTCTGAACGATATCAATGATGTCCAGAACATTGTCTGCGGTGCCGCGCAACGCGGTCGGACTGGCGTTGACCTCGTTGGCGTCGTATTTGTTGAGTTGAAGGCTCAGCTGGTCCGAGACCGTCTGCAGATGGAGCGTCGTGGTTGCTGCCGCGACCGCGGTCTCGCCCTTCTCGATTGCGGCGAGCTTGCTGGGGCTGTTCAGGATTGCGAGCAGCCCCTGACGCGCTGCCGTGAAATCGGCGGTGACCTGGCCGAGATTGTTGGCACTGATGCCGCCCGATACGAGATCGGCGGCCGCGTTGAACACTTCTCCGACGGCCTTGAAGTCACCCCCTGTAGCAGCCGCGAGATTGGCGGCGCTGTCGTTGCCGGCGGGCAGGCTCTGGAACGCGACGTCATTGGCGCCGGTGTTGGCCATGAAGGTGACTTGGTTGAGCGCGCCGGACAAATGCGCGTCGCCCTGGATCTCCTGGAGAATCTGAGCCTGCACGTTGTGGATCGTCTGGTCGGCGGCGGCCAGCGTCCCGGGATTCGTGGTTTGCGGCGCGGCGGCGAGCAACTGGCCGATCTGGGCCTGCACGTTGGTGAGAACGGCAGTGTCGGTCGCGTTCAGCGTGAAGGCGTTTCCGTTGATCGTGACATTGCCAGGCGTGGCGAGCATCGCGGCGATGTCGTTCTGCACCGCGTGGAGGTCGGTCGTGTAGCTGCCCAGGAACGGATTGGAGTTGCCGCTGTTCTGCGGCGTCGAGAACAGGCCGGTCGAAATGCGCACGGCGTCATTGAACACAACGCCGGCCTGCAGCAGGTCCGTCGTCTGGTTGATCGCGGATGCGCGGACCAGCAGATTCGACGTGCCGTTCGCCAGCGCAGTCGGAGTGAAGGTGTTCGCCATTAATCATCTCCCCAATGTCCTCGCGTCGCCCGGATCGGCGCTCTGCCGGGTTGGCAAGGACGTGTAGAACTATAGGACTGAAGGGCCCCCCCTTCGGCCGACGTTGTGCCGGCATCGGGACTTGTCGTTACGCGCCACTCAAAGCAGTTGCGAATTAGTCGCGCGTTTGGGGCCGAAAAAAGTATCGGCGCGTTCGCAAATGTGATGGGCTTCGGGCAGGAGGGTTGTTGCGGTTCGGTGACACGCCGGAACCGATCGACGCTCGGCTTCTTGCGAGCATCGCGAAAACAGTCACAAACAATTCGAATTATCAATTTCTATTCAGACGCGGCAAATCGCACCGTGCATGAAAGCCACATGTTCATGCTGTTGCCGAACGAAGGTCACCATCTCTCCACGATTGACCTGCGAAAGCGGAACTTCAATTGTGGCAGAGCGGGCCATTCTTGACGCTCGCTGGCTGCGCTAAATCGCCGCGGGTCTCCATGTCGCGGGTCTTCCTGAAGAAGACGCCCGGTGCAGAAACCAATTTCTGCACCGGGAACTTCGAAGTCACTTCATCCCTTGCGTGGCGTGATCTTGCGATCAGGCCCAGTGCATCTGATGCGCCACCGCCTCGGCATGCATCAGATCGTGCATCGTGATCATCGTATGGGTGGCGCCGGTCGCGTGCGACGTGGCCGCGGGTTGGCTCGCGTGGGTATTCGCGGCGGTAACGGCCGGCTTGGCGCTGGCGGCGCCCGGCTTGTCGTCCGCGTCGTGACCGTGCATCTGCGAGGTGCCCGCAGCCGCAGCACCGCCCGTGCCATTCGCGATGTTCGGGTTGGCGGTGACCGGGATGGTGCCCATCGCCGTTCCCTTGATCGACGTCGCCGTGCTGACCGTCGTGGCGGTGCCGACATAGGTGCCGCCATTGACAGGGATGTTGTTGCCGGAGACGTCCTTGGCGTCGGCCTGGAAGCCCATGCCGGCCGCGGTGATCATCGCCTTGTCCGCGGCGAGCGCTGCACCGGTGTCGTGGTTCAGGATGCCCATGAGACCCTTCATCGCGGCTGCACTGTCGGCTTCCAACGTGCCGTTGTTCAGCTCGTTGTCGAACCGGCCCTGGAACACCGCGCCTTGCGCCGCGTCGAAAGCCTGACCGAAGTGCTGGTAGTTCTGGATCTGCGTGACCAGGGCCGCAGTTGCTGCCGCCGAGCCGTTGACGACCTTTGTCAACTGCGCAGTGAGGGTGTTGGCCTCGGACAGGAACGCCGCCCAGAAATTGGTCTGTGCCTGGTTATCCTGGAACTTGGTGACGGTGCCCGTCAGGCCGCCAGGCATTTCGGCAAAACCGCCGATATGTCCGGCTGCGCCATTGCCGCCGGCCGCCATGTTCAGGTTGGCGTCGTTCTGCACGATGTCGATGATGTCGAGCAGGTTGTCGGCGGTGCCACGCAGCGCGGTCGGATTGGCGTTCACCTCGGCGGCGTCGTACTTGTTGAGCTGCAGGTTGATCTGGTTCAGCACCGTCTGCAGATGGACGGTGGTCAGTGCCGCGGCATTGGCCGTTTCACCCTTCTCGATCGCGGCGAGCGCGGTCGCATTGCCCAGCAGCTTGGTCAGCCCCTGCTGGACCGCGGTGAAATCATTGGTGATCTGGCCGAGGTTGTTGGCGTTGATCCCGCCGGCGGCCGCAACGGTGGCCGCATTGAACACCTCACCGATGGTCTTGAGGCTGGTGCCCGCGGTCGCCGCGGCCAGGTTCGCCGCGCTGTCGTTGCCTGCAGGCAGAGTCTGGAACGCGACATCGGTGGCACCGGTGTTGGCCATGAAGGTGACCCCCTTGAGGGCCCCGGCCAGATGCGCATCGCCCTGGATCTCCTGCAGGATCTGAGTCTCCACACTATGGATCGTCGCATCCGCAGCGGCCAGCGTTGCCGCGTTGGTGGTTTGCGGGGCCGCTGCGAGAAGCTGCCCGAGCTGGCCCTGGACATTGGTCAGCACCGCCGTGTCGGTGGCGTTCAGGGTGAACGCCTTGCCGCCGAGCGTGACAGCACCCGGATTGGCGAGCATCGCGGCGATGTCGGTCTGCACCGCAGTGATGTCGCCGGTGAAGCTGGTCAGGAACGGGGTCGAGTTGCCGCTGTTCGCCGGGGTGGAGAACAGGCCGAGCGAGATGCGCGCCGCATCGTTGAACACGACACCGGCCGTGACCAGGTCGGTCGAGTGCTGGATTGCGGATGCGCGCACCAGCAGGTTCGAGGTGCCGTTCGCCAGCGCAGTCGGGTTGAAGTTGATGGCCACGGCGCCACCGGCGCCTCCGCCTGCGCCGCCACCTGCAGGAGGCGTCGCCGCCGCGCCGCCAGTGCCGTTCGCGATGTTCGGGTTCGCCGTCACGGGAATCGTGCCTTGTGCGAGACCATGAACGGATGTGGCAGTGCTTACGGTCGTGGCGCTCCCGACATAGGTGGCGCCGCCGATCGCGATGTTATTGCCGGAGACGTCCATGGCGTCTGCCTTGAATCCCGTTCCGGCCGCGGTGATCATCGCCTTGTCAGCGGCAAGCGCCGCGCCCTGATCGCCGTTCAGGATGCCCATCAGACCCTTGACTGCGGCAGCGGTGTCGGCCTCGAGCGTACCGTTGTTGAGCTCGTTGTCGAACCGGCCCTGGAACACCGCGCCCTGTGCGGCGTCGAAGGCTGCGCCGAAGTGCTGATAGTTCTGGATCTGGGTGATCAGGGCCTGGCTCGCCGCGCCGGTGCCGGCGGCAATCTTGGTCAACTGCGCGTTGATCGTGTTGGCCTCGGACAGGAACGCGGCCCAGAAGTTGGTCTGCACCTGGTTGTCCTGGAACTTGGTGACGGTTCCAGTCAGGCCGCCCGGCATTTCGGCGAAGCCGCCGACATGGCCTGCATTGCCATTGCCGCCGGCCGCGGTGTTCAACGCGGCGTCGTTCTGCACGATGTCGATGATGTCGAGCAGGTTGTCGGCGGTGCCGCGCAACGATGTGGGCGTGGTCGGGGCGGCATCATACTTGTTGATCTGCAGGTTGATCTGGTTGAGCACCGTCTGCAGATGGACCGTGGTCAATGCCGCGGCGTTGGCCGTCTCGCCCTTCTCGATCGCGGCGAGCGCGGTCGCATTGCCGAGGAGCTTGGTCAGCCCGGCCTGAATCGCGGCCATGTCGGCAGTGACCTCGGCGGCGTTGCCGGCGTTGATGCCGCCTGTCGCAGCGACCGTCGCTGCGTTGAACACTTCACCGATGGTCTTCAGGCTGGTGCCGTTCGTTGCCGCGGCGAGGTTCGCCGCACTGTCATTGCCGGCAGGCAGGCTCTGGAACGCGACATCGTTCGCGCCGGTATTGGCCATGAAGGTGACGTTGTTGAGCGCCGCCGAAAGGTGCGCGTCACCCTGGATTTCCGTCAGGATCTCGGACTGTACCGCGTGCAGCGTCGCGTCAGCCTGCGCCACCGTCGCCGCATTCGTGGTTTGCGGGGCGGCCGCGAGCAACTGGCCGAGCTGGCCCTGGATGTTGGTCAGCACCGCCGTGTCGGTCGCGTTCAGCTTGAAGGCGTTGCCATTGATCGTGACGTTGCCGGGATTGGCGAGCATCGCGGCGATGTCGTTCTGCACCGCGTGGACGTCGGTGGTGTAGCTGTTGAGGAACGGGTTCGAGTTGCCGCTGTTCGCCGGCGTCGAGAACAGGCCCAGCGAGGCGCGCGCCGCGTCGTTGAACACGACGCCGGCCTGCAACAGGTCTGTCGTCTGGTTGATCGCGGACGCGCGCACCAGCAGGTTCGACGTGCCGTTCGCCAGCGCGGTCGGAGTGAAGGTATTCGCCATTCAGTCATCTCCCCAAGAAAGGTTCATCTCGCCGACGACGCCCGGCACTTGACCAGCCGGGAACCGCACCCCTCGTCGCCGTGACGCCCGCGCACTGCTTGTGCTGCTTTGTCGCGCCGCGCCGATTGCCGCGCGCGCAGTTGTCGCGCGCCGCGTTGTCGCATGCGCTATATGGTCGCGCTAATAGGGCCAAAAGAAGAGCCCGCGGGTCCGCAACTATGTTGATGTTCTGGCAGATTGAGGCGTTGCGTTTCGGTGACGCTTCCGGAACCGCACGGGCCTGGCCCAGCTCCGAATAGCTCGCGACAACTGTTCCCGGAAGTAACCAGCGCGGAATACGAGCGAAACGCCGGTTCCCGTCCTAGCGCGACAGAATCCGGAGAAAGCGAATCCTGACGGGAAATGTCGCTGCCGAATGATGGCCACGATCTCTCCACGATTGATCGCGGATCGCGTAGCTGAATTGCGACAGAGGGCGCTGTCCGCGTGCTTTCGCCCGTATTGAGTCGCCGCGCAGGACTCCATGTTGCGGTCACAAACGGAAAGCAGCGGCTATGACGACTCTGCGAGATGTGAGGGAGAGCTGCTGCGCAGATCGACACAGCTTACGGGATTCAACGCGAGACGAAGAAGGGCAGGGCACTGTTATTGGCGGCGATTGGAGCCGGTGTCGGCTGACATCACGCGCAGGGCGCGCGAGTTCCGGGCTCCGGCGACTTCAATGGGCCTGGATCTTGCGACGCGACGAATCGTTCAGGGAGGAGCCGATCGTCTCTCTCGAACCGAGAGGAATGGCAGGTGGGGTCCGGCCATGAGCCGGTCCCCGACATGCCGCTCGGGCCGCGGTCAGGCTTGCGGCGCCATGCCTAGCGCCTCGAACAGCGGACCGAGGTGTTTTTCATACCGGCGCCAGCTGCCGATGGAGCGGCTGTAGAGCGGTTCGCGGACCTGCATGGTGCTCGCCGTGCGCACGGTTCGCTTGGTATCGTGGAAATCGCGGCACGCGTCTTCCCATTCCAGCCCGCAATGCGCCAGCGCCCCCCTCGATACGCCCTCGAGATCGGCAACGAGGTCCTCATATTGCACGTCCATCAGCACGCCCGGCGGCAGCACCTTGTGCCAATGCGCCATCACCTGTTCGCAGCCGCGATAATAGCGACCGAGTTCCGCCAAATCGTAGGCAAAGGGCTGACTGCCCGTAAACAGCAGCGAGTAGCACGAGACGCAGGTGTCGAGCGGATCGCGACGGATATGGAGGATCTTGGCGTTGGGAAGCGCGAGATGGATCAGACCGACGAACATGAAGTTCAGCGGCATCTTGTCGACGATATGCGGCGTATCCGGCGCCAGCGCTCGCGCCTGCGTGGTGTAGGTCTGGCCGATCCGCAGGATGTGCTCGGGCGACAGGAAATCGACCAGGTGCGGATAGGCCGGCAGGATGCGCTGGCTCTCGACGCACTCGTTGATCGCTTCCTTGAAGGTTTCGAGCTCGCCGGCGCCGAACACCCGGGAATGGCTGGCCAGCACCTGCTCCAGCAACGTGGTGCCCGACCGCGGCATGCCGACGATGAAGATCGGCGACCACGAGGTGTCACCGCTGCCGGATTTCGCCGCAAAAAGCTCCGGCGTGTACTTCGTCTCGATGTTCTTGAACATCGCCAGACGCTGCCCTTCGTCGTACTCGAAGGTCCGCCGCTTCAGGGCGTTGGCCTGTTTCAGGTGCTCGAAAGCCGCGTCATATTGCTTCAGATCGGACGACGCTTTGCCCATCGCGAAATGCGCCGAGACCTTCTGCTCGATGTCGAGCCTGTCGATGCGCTCGATCAGCTTGCGCAGGCCGGGGAGACGACGATCGTCGGCTGCGAACTTTTCCATGTTCGCGAGATTGAGGTGAACCGACGCTTCATCCGGAGAGAGTTCGAGCGCCCGCTCGAATGCCCAGGTGGCCTCCTCGAATTGGCCGAGCGCCTGGTAGGCGACTCCGAGATTGTTGAACGACCCGAAGCGCGTCGGATTGCGCGCGATGGCGAGACGGTTCTGCTGGATCGATTCCTCGAGGCGGTTGAGTTCGAGATAGGCGTTGCCGAGATTGCCGAAGGCGTCGGCATAGGTGGGATTGGCCTCCTGCGCCGTCTTGTAGTGGGAGATCGCGCGGTCCCGCTGGCCCAGCTTCAGATAGGTGTTGGCGATATTGTTGTGAGTCTCGGCGTGCCGCGGATTGAAGCGCAGTACCTGCTGATAGCAGCGCAGCGCCTCGTCGAGCTGGTCGGCGGCATAGAGCAGATTGCCGAGCGAGAAATGCGACTCCAGGTGATCGGGCCTGACCGCAAGGGCAAACCGCAGATGCTCGATCGCCTTGGCGCCCTTGCCGATGCTCTGCAGCACGGACGAATATCCGTAGTGGATGCCGGGATGATAGGGAGCGAGCGACAGCGCCTTCTCGTAGCACACGACCGCGGCATCCAGCTCCCCACGGGTCCCGCGCAGGGCCCCCAGGCTGCCATGGGCCTCGGCGAAGTTCGGATGCGCCGCGATCATCTGCTGAAAATAGGTCTTGGCCTCGTCGAGACGGTTGCTGTTGGCGTACAGCGAACCCAGCGCCAGCAGCGAACCGAAATGGTCCGGCCGCACAGCCAGCACGGCCAGCAGCAGACGCTCGGACTGTTTTGGCTTGCCGCGTTGCTGCAGCGTGGTACCGAGCTGGTAGGCGCGCTCGACCCAGTTCTCGGCCCTGTTCTTCGCGCGCCTGAAATTCTCCGCGCCCGACGGAACGGACGTGCCGCCATTGGCGGGCTCCGGCGCCGGCGCATCGATCCCCAGCGCATCCAATAGCGGCTTGAGCCGCGCGCCATAGAGGCGCCACCGGCCGATCGACTTGGAATGAACCGGTTCGCGGACCTGGACCAGGCTCGCGGTCTGGACCGGGCGCTTGGTCTGATGGAACGAGACACAGCGATCGTTCCAGTCGAGGCCGCAATAGCGAACGAGCCGGCGGGCATGCCCCTCGATGTCGCCGACGAGGTCCTCGTATTGCACCTCCAGCATGGTCCCCGGCGGCAGCGCCGAACGCCAGTGCGCCATCAGGGCCTCATAGGCCTTGTAGTAGTGTCCGACTTCCGCGAGGTCGTAGGCGAAGGGCTGCCCCTCGGCGAACAACAGCGAGAAGCAGGACAGGCAGGTGTCGATCGGATCGCGCTTGACGTGAATGATCCGGGCTTCCGGCAAGGCAAGGTGAATGAGGCCGAGCGAGAGGAAGTTCGCAGGCATCTTGTCGACGATGCGGGCCGCCGCCGCCGCCGGCGCGGAGATCTGCGCGAGATAGGCCTTGCCGAGCTCCCGCAGTTCGTCGTCGGACAGCTTGAAGAACATCTCCGGATATTGGGTCCGCGAGCGGGTGGCGAAGGCCGTCGTGACCGCCGAGAAATGATTGACCTCGCCGGCGCCGTAGACACGCGGATGGCTGGCCAGAATCTGTTCGACCAGGCTGGTGCCGGAACGCGGCATCCCGACGACGAAAACCGGCGTCTCCGCGCGATGGCCCGCGCCGGAGCGCGCGCGCAGGACGTCCTTCGTGAACGCTTCGCGGATGCGATCGAAGAGCCGCAGCGTCGAGAGCTCGTCATAGGTCAGGTGCTGCCGTTCGAAGCGATTGGCGAGCTCCAGATGGTGGAACGAGCGCTCGCCGTCCTTCAGATCGGCATAGGCCTTGCCGAGCGTGAAATGCAGCGCGATCCGTCCTTCGTCAGGGAGCTGGGCTTCGCGCGCCGCGAGGTCCTCAAGCAGCGGCAGCCGCGGATCGCCGGCGGCAAACTTCTTGGCGGTCGCGTAATTGAAATGCACGCCGACATTTTGCGGCTGGATCTTGAGCGCGGCCTCGTAGACGCGGGTGGCATCCTCGATCTGGCCGGTGATCATGAGTGCGCCGCCGAGATGATTCATCGCGGTGATGTCGGTGGGATCGCTCGTCAGCGCCGTCCGGTAGCTCGCGATCGCCTTGTCGAACCGCTGCAGGGAACGCCAGGCGTCGCCCATGTTGCGCTGCGCGGAGGCATCGTTCGGCTTCAGGCGGATGGCCGCCCGATAATGTGTGATCGCCTCCTGATGGCGCCCGCGCTTCTGCAGGGCGTTGCCGAGATTGTTGTGGGATTCGGCCGCCGTCGGACGCAGCTCGACTGCGCGCCCGTAATGAAAGATCGCGGCCTGCAGATTGTCGAGTTCGGCGTAGAGATTGCCCAGATTGTAATGCGCGTCGGCGAGGTTGGGATTGGCGAGCAAGGCGGCCTGATAGATGGCAATCGCCTCCTCGCGACGGCCGATCAGGTGCAGGGTTCCGCCGAGATTGACGTAGGCGTCCGTCAGTTGCGGATTGGTGGCGAGCGCGCGCTGGTACTGTGCGATCGCCTCGTCGTGCCGCTCGAGATAACGGTAGGCATCGCCGAGGCTGACATGGGCAATGGCGAAGCGCGGCTTGATCGCGAGCGCCTTCTCGTGGTGCGGAATTGCCGACTGGAATTGCCGGAGACGCTGCAGCGCCATCCCCAGGCTCTGGTGGACATCGGCGTTGTTGAGGTCGATGTCGAGCGCCGCCTGATAGTGCACGATGGCGTCTTCGATGCGACCGGCAAGCAGATGGATGTTGGCGAGCTGAATGCGCGGCTCGGCGTGGTCCTGATCGAGCGCAACAGCCGATTCGAAATGACGGCGCGCGCTGTCCAGATCCTTGATCCTGCGAAACGCGGTGCCGAGCGCGATCTGGTCCTCGGCGGAAGGGCGCGCCACGCCGACGGCCTGCGTCAGCAGTTCGCGGGCCTCGGCGTCCGCACCGAGCTGGCTGCGCACCGCGGCCAGTCCGCAAAGAGCGCGAAGATGCCTGGGTTCATCGGCAAGCAGGCCACGATAGGCCTGTTCCGCCGCCTTAAGGGCGTCCGCCCCGGCGTTGGGGACGATCGATGCGGTTCGAGGATGGATCGCGATGGCTGGTTCGTTCATGACCGAAATGCTGCGTGTTCAAGAATATTTGGTGCGGATTGAAGCGAAACGGAGGCTCGAAGGTGGCTTTGGAGTTCTTCTACCCTGCGATCATTGCGGTGCCGCGTGGGATCGTGGCCGGCGCAGTGCCGTCGCCGAAGCGAGGCTGCCCATTCGGAAATGCGCCAGCGAATCCGAACGGACGGATCCGCGAGATGCCCCAACATGATTGTCGCCCCCAATGCCGAACCAGCGCAGGACCAGAGTCCTGCGCTGGGAAGATGTTGCGTTCACCGCATCGGCTGTGCCGTGCTCAGACGGTCAGGCCCAGTGCATCTGATGCGCCACGGCCTCCGCATGCATCAGCTGGTGCATGTCGACGTCCCCGCCGTGCGAGGATGTGTTGGCCGCAACAGCCGGGCTGCTGCTGTGATCGTGATGCTGGTTGCCGTGATGGCTTGAATGGTGACCTCCGCACGAGGTGTGACATCCGCCGCCGCTCGGGGGTGTGCCGCCGGACGGAGGCGTGCCGCCACCGGAGGGCGGGGTGGCCGCCGTGCCGCCGGTCCCATTGGCGATATTTGGATTCGCGGTGACGGGGATGGCGCCTTGGGCCAGGCCATGGACCGACGTCGCCGCGCTGACGGTGGTCGCGCTGCCGACATAGGTGGCGCCGCCGATTGCGATGTTGTTGCCGGAGACGTCCATTGCGTCGGCAGCAAAACCCTGACCGGCCGCAACCAGCATGGCATGGTCGGCGGCGAGCGCTGCACCCTTGTCGCCGTTCAGGATGCCCATGAGACCCTTCACAGCCGCGCTCGTGTCAGCCTCCAGCGTACCGCCAAGCAGTTCGTTGTCGAACCGGCCCTGGAACACCGCACCTTGTGCGGCATCGAAAGCCTGGCCAAAATGCTGATAGTTCTGGATCTGGGTAATCAGCGCCTGACTGGCGGTCTGCGTGCCGTTGGCAATGCCGACAAGATGCGCGTTGATGGTGTTGGCTTCGGCCAGGAACGCGGCCCAGAAATTGGTCTGCGCCTGGTTGTCCTGGAATTTGGTGACCGTGCCGGTCAGGCCACCCGGCATTTCGGCGAAGCCGCCAATGTGACCTGCCGCGCCGGTGCCGCCTGCCGCCACGTTCAAGGCGGCATCGTTCTGGACGATGTCGATGATGTCGAGCAGGTTGTCGGCGGTGCCGCGCAGCGCGGTGGGATTGGCGTTTGCCTCGGCGCCGTCATACTTGTTGAGCTGCAGGTTGATCTGGTTCAGCACCGTCTGCAGGTGGACGGTGGTCAAGGCCTGCGCATTTGCGGTCTCGCCCTTTTCGATCTGGGCGAGCATGGTCGCATTGCCCAAAATCTTGGTGAGGCCCTGCTGGACCGCCGTGAAGTCGGCCGTGATCTGACCGAGATTGTTGGCGCTGATGCCGCCGGCGGCCGCGACCGTCGCCGCATTGAACACTTCGCCAACAACCTTGAGGCCGGTGCCCGCGGTCGCCGCGGCGAGGTTCGCGGCGCTGTCATTGCCGGCCGGAAGGCTCTGGAACGCAACGTCATTGGCGCCGGTATTGGCCATGAAGGTGACATTGTTGAGCGCCGCGGACAAATGCGCATCGCCCTGGATCTCCTGTAGGATCTCAGTCTGCACGGCGTGGATGGTTGCGTCGGCCTGCGCCAGCGTCGCCGGATTGGTGGTCTGCGGGGCTGCCGCGAGCAGCTGGCCAAGCTGGCCCTGGATGTTGGTCAGCACCGCCGTATCGGTCGCATTCAGCTTGAAGGCGTTGCCATTGATCGTGACGTGGCCGGGAGCGGCGAGCATCGCGGCGATATCGTTCTGCACCGCATGGATGTCGGTGGTGTAGCTGCCGAGGAACGGGTTCGAGTTGCCGCTGTTCTGCGGTGTCGAGAACAGTCCGAGCGAAATGCGCGCGGCGTCGTTGAAGACGACGCCGGCCTGCAACAGGTCGCTGGTCTGGTTGATCGCATCAGCGCGCACGAGCAGATTCGACGTGCCGTTCGCCAGCGCGGTCGGCGTGAATGTGTTCGCCATGATCATCTCCCCAATATCCCCGCCTGTCCTGGCCGGCGCGCTCCACAGGATTGCAGGGACGTGTAGAACTGAAGGGCCCCCCGTGCACCGGCATGCGCCGGTACGGGACTGTCGTGCGCCACGAAAGTAACATCGATTTTAGTCGTTCTAATTGGGCCAAAAAAAGTACGCCGGAGTTCGCAAATATGTTGATGTTCGGGCAAATTGCGGCCGTTGCGTTTCGGTAACTGGGCGCGAAGCTGTCGGCAGACGATGCACGCCGTTGCGTCGACGTGATGCTGACGCGTATCGAGAAAGCCTGTCGGAACAAGGCCCGAGCGGCGTTATTCGCCGACCAAATTCCAGCAATGCGGGATCGCGCATGTCGCCGGTTCCGCAGGATTGCCGACGGGAAGCCAAGATCTCTCCACGATTGGGGCACGGGAGCGCGATGTTCCGATCGTGTCATTCTCGTGCAAGTCCGCGATGACGGTCGTTGATGAGTCCGGCACGTCAGGCATGACGTTCAATGCCTCGACGCTGGCAAATCGCGGCAGGCCGTGACAGGATCGCCGGCGTTTTCCCGGATGGACGTCGAAACAATCAATGCAACTCATGCTGAGGGACGGACGGGTGCTGCCTCGACATCTGCGGCGCCTCGAATCCGAGTCGATCGAGATCATGCGCGAAGTGGTCGCCGAATTCCGCGCGCCCGTCATGCTCTATTCGGTCGGCAAGGATTCCAGCGTGATGCTGCATCTTGCGCTGAAGGCGTTTTACCCGGCACGACTTCCGTTTCCGCTGCTGCACGTCGATACCACCTGGAAGTTTCGCGACATGATCGCATTTCGCGACGCGACCGTGAGGCGCCTTGGCGTCGAGCTGATCGTCCATGTCAACCGGGAAGGACTGGCCCGCGGCATCGATCCGATCGCCTCCGGCTCGGCACTGCACACCCAGGTGATGAAGACGGAGGCCTTGAAGCAGGCTCTCGATGCCCATGGCTTCGACGCCGCCTTCGGCGGCGCGCGCCGCGACGAGGAAAAGAGCCGCGCGAAGGAGCGGATCTTTTCATTCCGTTCGGCGGCTCATGGCTGGGATCCGCGCAATCAGCGGCCGGAATTGTGGAATCTCTACAACACGCGGATTCGCCGTGGCGAGACGATGCGCGTCTTCGCGCTGTCGAACTGGACCGAGATCGACATCTGGGACTACATCATGCTGGAGCGGATCCCGGTGGTGCCGCTCTATTTCGCGAGCATGCGTCCGGTGGTTCGTCGTAGCGGCACCTTCATCATGGTCGACGATGATCGGCTGCCGCTCGAGGCCGATGAGGCCCCGCAGATGCGGATGATCCGCTTTCGTACGCTCGGATGCTATCCGCTGAGCGGCGCGATCGAATCCGCGGCAACCACGATCGAGGAGGTTGTCGCGGAAATGCGCGGCTCGCGACTGTCCGAGCGGCAGGGGCGCCTGATCGATGGCGACGAGGCCGCGTCGATGGAGAAGAAGAAACGGGAAGGCTATTTTTGATGGAGGCCGGAAGCTGGAGCGGCGCTGGCCGAAGCGAGGCGAAGGACCTCTTGCGCCTCATCACCTGCGGGTCGGTCGACGACGGCAAGTCGACCCTGATCGGGCGGTTGCTGCATGACAGCCAGTTGATCATGGACGACCAGCTTCAGGCGCTTGCGGCGGACAGCGCGCGGCACGGCACCGCGGGCGATGAACTGGACTTTGCCCTGCTGGTCGATGGGCTCGAAGCCGAGCGCGAACAGGGCATCACGATCGACGTCGCTTACCGCTTCTTCACCACGCCGCGGCGCTCGTTCATGGTCGCCGATACGCCCGGCCATGAGCAATACACGCGCAACATGGCAACCGGCGCCTCGAACGCGCAAGCCGCGATCATCCTGGTCGATGCGCGGAAGGGCGTGCTGGTCCAGACCCGGCGGCACTCGTTCATTTGCGCGCTGCTCGGCATACGGCATGTCGTCCTGGCGGTGAACAAGATCGATCTCGTCGATTACGGCAAGGATGCGTTCGAACGGATCGTTGCGGATTACCAGGCTTTTGCCGCTGCTCTCGGCTTCGTCTCGGTGG
>Ga0207699_10000843_pt1 | contig 14577 bp, 9 predicted proteins | sample LARL51metaG_FD_184344 | JGI IMG/M metagenome (GOLD analysis project Ga0207699, IMG submission 184344) | Corn, switchgrass and miscanthus rhizosphere microbial communities from Kellogg Biological Station, Michigan, USA - LAR L5-1 metaG... | ecosystem: Host-associated > Plants > Roots >...
GCCTTCGGTCAGGTGCATCTTGCGATTTGCGAGTTTGGACGGGTCGGTCTGAGAAAGCTGAATCCATTGAGTGCTAGTGCTGATGCTATAGATGACCACGTTGGTGCGTTGCGCCATCTCAATGGCTTCCGCGCGAGTGTGATCCGAAAGGTTGTCATCACCATCGCTGATGAGAACCATGACGCGGCGCACGACGTCGGGTTGGTCGCCAGGAGGCCGGGGCGGATTGCTCAATTGTTTAGCGCAAGCGTCGTAGATAGCATCGTAAACGGCAGTGCCCCCGCCGGCGCGGGTCTTATTAATCTCATCGCGGAGAAGGCCGCCATCCCCTGTGAACGCCTGGATGATTTGAGGCTCCTGGTCAAAGGTCATCGCGAAAGCCTGATCTCTCCCGCGGCGCAGGACGCTGTAGAGAAAATCGACGGCAGCTTCCTGTTCGAATTTGATGCGGTCTCGAACGCTGTTGGAAGTGTCCAGAAGCATGCCAATTCGCAAAGGGAGATCGGATTGTTTGCTGAAGTAACGGATTTCCTGGGAGGTGTTATCATCGCTGACTTTAAAATCGCCCTTATCGAGATCAGGCACAAGTTTGCTGCGACGATCGAGAACAGTGAGCAGAACGTCTACTAAGTTGACTTCCGTGCGGAAAGTCGGCGGCTGTTGCTCAGCCGATTGCGGCGCTTGCGGTGCGGGAGGAGCAGGATTTTGTGGGGACTGTTGAGCACACTCAGAAAAAGGAAAAACGAACAACACGACGCTGGCAATCAGGGCGAGAACCGTACTTTTCATGATGAGAAAGTATAGAGACGTTGCTTGCAAAGCGTCAATTTGGAGTAGCCAGAAGGCACCGCGCGGCTATAAATATTCGGTCGCCAATTTGAGGCTGGTGTTATCAAGGGCAGCGAGTTCCTGCAAAAATTCGCGCAAATCCGGCGGTAGCGGAGCGCCGGATTCAATCCATTGGCCGGTACGGGGATGCGGAAATGCAAGCTTTGTGGCGTGCAAAAATTGTCTGCCGAGCGCCGGCAATTCCGTTTTGCCGATGTGAAGCCGGTCCGACGCGCCATATAGAGTATCTCCAACCAGCGGACGCTTTATTGCCGAGAAATGTACGCGGATTTGATGCGTTCTGCCGGTGTGGAGTTGGACTTCCAGTAGGGCCGCTGGGGCGAATTGGGCAAGCTTTCGCCATATTGTCAGCGCCTCGCGTGTGCGACTGGTCAACGCGGGACGCCCGGATTTGGATTGCGTTATGAAAGCTTTCATACGCGTGCGATGAACAGGATCGCGACCGACGGGAAAATCGATCTTACCTTGCGTTCCTTCCAGATGGCCTTCGGCAAGAGCGATGTACGTCTTTTTAACTGCGCGTGTGCGGAAGGATTCAGCCAGCCTGGCGTGAGCGTAATCGTTTTTGGCGATTGCGATCAGGCCGGAAGTTTCTTTGTCCAGGCGGTGCACGATGCCGGGGCGGAGCTGGTCTTCCGGTTGTGAGCCGCCGCGAGAAAGATTTTGGCCGCGGCCGAGCAATGCGTTCACAAGAGTGCCGTGGGAATTCCCTGCTCCGGCGTGAACGCTCATTCCGGCAGGTTTATCGACGATGAGGACGTCGTCATCCTCGTAGATAATTTTTAAGGGGATGGATTCTGCTTCGGCGCGAAGCGGTGGACGTTCACGCGCTTCGATAACCACGCGTTCGCCTCCGCGAAGTTTTTGCGAAGGTTTGGCGATGGCGCCATTCACAAGCACCGATCCGGACTGAATTAGTTCCTGTAAACGAGCGCGGGAGAGTTGCGGGCACTGCTCGACAAGCCAGCGATCAAGTCGCGTGCCGCGATCGGCGGCGATGGCCAGCAGTTCTTGGCGTTCTAGCTTGGAAATCATATGACAGTTATATCAGCACACGGCAGTGTTCAAGTTGCCTGGAACAGGCCTTACACGCGTTGCGTCGAGAAGAAAGACGAGAAAGCCATCGCGTTGCTCAAGGAAAGCTATCTGAATGCGCCCCCACCTTGTGGATGTATTTGCTCAACGATTTTTTAGCGCGGCTTTTGACGCGTTCCGAGTTGGAAAGAATACGTCAATCAAAATCAGGATTACGCCGATGGTGATCACTGAATCGGCGACATTAAACGCTGGGTAGCGATAAGAGCCGAACAGCACTTCGAAAAAATCTGTGACCGCGCCGTGAAGAATGCGGTCGGTGAAATTCCCCGTAGCACCACCTAGGAGCAACGCCAGTCCCGCAGCTGCGCGTGAAGAAACTCCTTTGGCAGCGACGAGATACCACGCGAGAGTGGCGATTACGACGAAAGAGCCGGCAATCAGGAGATACTTCACCCAATGGGAGTTGCTTTCTGCAAATATGCTGAACGCGATGCCGGGATTTTTGCTGTGCACGATATAGATAAAATTGTGAACGACTTCGTGCCGCCAGCCTTCGACGGTATTGGCTTCGATAGCCGCTTTGGAGAGGCGATCGAGAAAAACTACCAGCAAAGTAAGAATCAGCCAGCGGAGGCGGGCAGGATAAATCATGGCCGGCAGCGTTCGATTGTCATAGCTGAGAAAGAAGCACCCTTCGGCGCGAACTTGCTACACAGCCTGGAGGCTATGCCACAAGTCCGACCTGTGCCGCGCGTCAGGATGCGGCACCTTCAATTTCGGCAATCGCGGCGGAGCATCGCTCGCAAATATTCGGATAACGTGAATTTTCGCCGACGTGGATTGAGTAATTCCAGCATCGTTCGCACTTTGCGCCGTGCGCTCTCTGGATTGAGACTTCCAACGATGGAACGAGTTCTGACTTGTAATCGGAAGCGCCCGCGGTCAGAAATTCCACTTGCGAGACAATGAACAGGGCGGGCAATTGCGCAAGGTGATGATTGAGTTTCGCTCTCAAATCTGGATTGCCGCCGAGGAGCACCTTCGCTTCCAGGCCGGAGTTGATCTTCTTCTCATTACGTGCGGCCTCGAGAGCCTTCAGCACTTCAGCGCGGACTTTGGCGAGCAAATCCCACGCAGCGGTTTGAGCGCCGCCAAGAAAGGTGCGCAACTCGGACTCTTCTGGAAAAAGGGCGACGTGCACACTCGGCGCTTCGCCGACGGATTTCGGCAGATACTTCCAAATTTCTTCCGCGGTAAAAACCAGAATGGGCGCGACGATACGGACAAGCGCGCTGCTGATTTTGTAAATCGCGGTTTGCGCGGAGCGCCGCGCAACGCTATTCGGCGCTTTTGTGTACAGGCGATCCTTTAGAACGTCGTAGTAGAATGCGCTCAGGTCCACCACGCAATAATCGTGAATGGCGTGATAAACGCGGTGAAATTCGTAGCCTGCGTACCATTCACGGCATTTCTTGGCGAGCTCGGCGGTGCGCTCGAGCATCCAGCGATCCATCTCCTCAAGTCGATCGTTGGGCAACAAATGGCGCGACGGATCGAAGTCATTGAGATTGCCGAGAGCAAATCGAAACGTATTGCGAATCTTGCGATAAGCTTCGCTGAGCTGCGTCATCACGCGCTCGCTCATTTTCACGTCGGCCTGATATTCGACAGACGTGACCCACAAGCGCAGTAAATCCGCGCCCCACTTGTTCGATATTTCGGCGGGCTCGATGGAGTTTCCGAGCGATTTGGACATCGGACGGCCTTGCTCATCGAGCGTCCAGCCATGCGTTACGACGCTACGATACGGAGCAGCATGGCGAACGCCGGTAGCCACAAGCAGCGAACTATGAAACCAGCCGCGATATTGATCCGGCCCTTCCAAATAAACGTCGGCGGGCCATTCTTTGCCTTTTAAGACCGCGAGATTCGACGAGCCGGAATCGAACCACACGTCCAGAATGTCATGTTCCTTGCGCCACTTCGCATCGCCGCAGGAACATTTGGTACCGGGCGGCAAAAGTTCTTCCGGTGAATGTTGGTACCAGGCGTCCGCGCCTTCTTTTTTGAACCATTCGATTACGTTACGCAGAGCCGTGTAGTCGTTCAGTTGTTTGCCGCATGCGTCGCAGAAAAATACGATGATCGGCACGCCCCAGAAGCGCTGGCGAGATACGCACCAGTCGGGGCGCTTTTCGATCATTTCGTAGATGCGATCTTCGCCCCAGCCCGGAATCCATTTCACATTGGGAATTTCGGTCAGCGCTTCTGCACGCAGCGACTTTTTGCTGTCGGTAGGAATCGCGTCCATGCCGATAAACCACTGCTCGGTGGCGCGAAAAATCACCGGATTGTGGCAGCGCCAACAGTGCGGATAACTGTGTTTATACGGATGATGGCCAAGCAGTGCTCCGCGATCGGCAAGAAGTTTCACGATGATGGGATTTGCGGTGAATACGTCTTTGCCTTTGTACTCGGGCAAGCCTTCGGTATAGATGCCTTTATCATCGAGCGGAGCATAAATTTCCAGGCCATATTTTTGGCCTGAATTGAAGTCGTCCACCCCATGACCAGGCGCGGTGTGAACGATCCCGCTGCCCTGATCGAGCGTCACGTAATCCGCCAGCAGTCCTGGCACCTGAATCGGCAGAAACGGATGCTGAAATTTCATGCCCTCGAAGTCGCGGCCTTTGTACGTGGCAAGAATTTCAGCTTCTTTGATATCGGATTCAGCCTGCAATGCCGCGATGCGATCCGTAGCCAGCAGCAGCTTCCCCTTTTCTGTTCGAATGACGGCGTATTCATAATCCGGATGAAACGCGAGCCCGCGATTGTGCGGAATGGTCCAGGGAGTGGTGGTCCAGATCACAGCCGAAACGTCATCGCCGATTTTTGCGGCTTCGTTTTTGCCGCCGCCAACCACGGGAAATTTCACCCAGATGGAAGGGCTGACATGGTCTTCGTATTCGACTTCTGCTTCGGCCAACGCCGTGGAATCGTAGAGACACCAGTAGACGGGCTTGCGTCCGCGGTACACGTAGCCTTTCTCCATGAAATCGAGAAATGCGTTTGCAATGGTTGCTTCGTAATCGAAGCTCATCGTGAGATAGGGATCGTTCCAGCGGCCGAAAACGCCGAGCCGCTTGAAATCTTTTTTGTGCTGTTCGACGTAGCGAGTCGCAAATGCGCGACACAGCTTGCGAAATTCCGCGGGAGAAACCTTGCCCTTGCCGCCCAGCTCCTTTTCGACTTGGGTTTCAATCGGAAGTCCGTGGCAATCCCACCCGGGAACATAGGGAGCGTAATGCCCAGCCATGCTCTTGGTCTTCACGACTAAATCTTTCAAGATTTTGTTCAGGCCGGTGCCCAAGTGAATGGTGCCTGTGGGATACGGTGGTCCATCGTGAAGCACGAAGAGCGGCTTGCCGTTTCGCGCATCCAAAATTTGCTGGTACAGATTGGCCTCCTGCCAAACTTCCAACTGCTTCGGCTCATTCAGCGGCAGGTTGGCCTTCATCGGAAAATCAGTTTTGGGTAAATTCAGGGTCTTCTTGAGTGTGAGTGTTTCAGACATGGATGCCGCGAGTGCAATTCCCTTCTGCGCCCTAGTTTTCCCTATGGTGTGGCGGGAAACATCGGAAAGTGGTGTAACTACGTATGTTACAATGAATGGAGTAAGGTGTCAGCCGGAGCGGGCGTGCAACCTATCCCGTCCGGCGGGAATCGTACCGAAAGAGACGCCGGATAAGCTGGAAGTGCGTCTATTGAAAGAGTGACCGTAAAACGGTCAGCCAACCTAACCGTGAAACGGCTAGGTTAGCACGTAAGGCGGGGAACGTGCCTGGAACAATGCTCAACCTGGGACCACCGCAGCGGCCTGTCGCTGCTGAAACGACCACCACCGCCCCAGGATCCTCTTCCGTCGTACCGAAATTCGGCCGTCCGGCGATGCTGATGCCGGATAATTTCTGGTCTAACCTGAAACAATTCCTTTTCGAACGTCCGGTCAAAGTTCGCGGGGATGTGAAATCCTCCTTGATGCCCACAGAATACGGTGGCGGCTTCTGGGAAAACGTCAGCGAATTCTTCAGCGGACGTCGCGCACCGAAAGGTCAGTCTGACAGCAGGCTCTCCACCGGATGGGTCGAAGGCTTTGGCGGATTTGGCAGCCGGATAAAGGAACTTTTCTCTCCTACCAAGCAAGCGCCGTTGCCGTTCGAAGTAAAACCGGTCCGAGTGAAAGAAATCTGGACCAAGGATGAGAACTTTGGCTGGACCCAGGTCATCTCGATCGGTCTGCACGTAGTGCTCATTGGCTTGATTGTGATCCCGCTATTTACGCGTGTTCTACCTCCCTCGACCCAAGCTAAGAACAAGACCGATACGATGCCGTTGGATATTTCGCCTTACATGGCGAAGCTGCCAGCCGGAGCGAAGCCGGCGGGCGGAGGCGGAGGCGCGAACGATCACACCACCGCGCCAGTGAATCGTGGCAAGCTGCCGAAGTTTCAGTGGACACAGTTCACGCCCCCGCAAGTCAAGATTCAGAATCCGAATCCCAAGCTCCCGATGGATCCGTCCCTGCTCGGGCCGCCGGATTTGAAAGTTTCTAACATCAATGCGCCGACCTTCGGCGATCCGCTGGCCAATGGAGTAAGCGAGTCTCTCGGTCATGGAAATGGCACCGGTATTGGCAGTGGCTCCGGTGGCGGACTTGGCCCAGGAGAAGGCGGCGGAACCGGCGGGGGAGCGTTCCGCGCGGGCGTGAACGGCGTTGGCATGCCAAGCTGTATCTATTGCCCCGATCCGCAGTATTCCGACGAAGCGCGCAAGGCGAAGTACCAAGGCGTGGTGGTGCTGATGGTTGTGATCACCCTGGACGGCCGCGCGACAAATATTCAGGTGGTTAAGAGTCCTGGACTAGGTTTGGACGAAAAGGCGATCGAAGCAGTACGGCAATGGAAGTTCCGTCCTGCGGTCGGGCCCGGCGGCAAGAGCGTTCCCACGCAAGTTCCAATCGAAGTGACGTTCCGCCTCTTCTAATAAACGGCCTTCATACCCACTAAGCAACCTTTCGAACAAAAAGCGGCTCCCACACTGCGTGGGAGTCGCTTTTGCATTGGGCCTGCGCTTGGAACTGAGACGGCGAAGGAGGTCAGCGATGCCCGCACCCCGGCTGAGATTCGAATCTGCCCTTTCCCTACAATCTTCCTTTTTTAAAAGAATTGGCGAAAATCTGGAAAGCGTTTGGCGCCTTCCTCGAGTTGCGCTGCCCGTAGATTCGTCAGGAATATTCCATCCAAGTGCGAACACAGAAAAAGTAAGCTTTGCCGCGCAAGCGGGCTCGACATTGATGCATGCTGTGTTGATTGCGATCATTATTTCTTTGCTTGCGCATCCAATCATCAAATTGCAGAGATCCGCCGCTCCTAAACTCATGTCGATTGAAGGTTTGCAATACTCTCCGCCGGCGAACGTGCGTAGCGAGGCTGTAGCTTCTCTGGGCATGGCCGGCAGCGGCGGCGATCACAATCCACTGCCGCCGACTGCGGGGAACCTGGCGCCATTTTCAAATCTCGTGCTTGCGCCACCGAAATTACCGGATGACAAGTTGCATCCTCTCCCGGTGCGGTCTGCGATCTTGGATTCAGACGCTCCCGAGCTCGCGCGTCCGGTGAACGACTTGGGATTACCGTGGATGCAGCAAAGGAATGGTTCCGAAGGCACCGGGAATTTGGGACTTGGAAGCTCAATGGGCGACACGTCCGGTGAAGAAGGCGGCCGAGGCAAAGACGCTTTGCCGTACGCGGCTGCCGTCACGCAAGTGGTATGCAGGGTTTGCCCGGATCCGATGTATTCCGACGATGCGCGAAAACAGAAGCTGCAAGGGCAAGTCACGATGCGCGTATTGGTTGGTGCTGACGGTCGAGTGAAGGATTTGCAAGTCACGCGTAAGTCTTGGTCTGGGTTTGGACGAGAACGCGGCCGCGCGGTCCGTGCTTGGCAGTTTATTCCAGCGAAGGATGTCGAGCGACGGCCAATTGCGAGCTGGATTACGATTGAAACCATCTTCCGTCTGTACTGATCGCCTTTGTATTGATGAGAATCCTCGCCCAACAGGTCCGGATCCCACGAGTCTGAAGTAGAACTCTTGCGCAACACCGCAGAAGATGCGCGCAGCCGGCCGAATAGCCATCTGCTACGATGGCGGTTATGAGAAAACTTTGCGTTTTGGCGGGGCTTTTGTGCCTCGTGACTGTACCTGGGATACATGGGCAAGGCGGAACGGGCGCGCTGGAATTCACGGCAAGAGTTACACCCACGGCGGCAAGGGCCGAACCGGTGCGGGATTTTACTTTTTATCTGCTGAAGAAGAGCTACGACGAAATCGTGAAAGATTTAGATGAGCGGGATGGCCCGCCTTCACGCGAAAAATTCATCGATGAGCTTAAACTTTCTCCGGAGTTGCGCGAATGGCTGCATAAACACGACACCATGGACCTTACCCTTCCAGGGTTCGACAAGCTGGTGACCCCGGAAGATGTGCTCCACGTGCCGGAGTTTCTGCTGGCGTACCAGCGGTCAAACAGCGGCGGCGTAACGAACGGCATTCCCAAGCCAAAATTCCGAGAATTGGACAAACAAGATAATCCCGCGCGGTACGAGAAACAGAAGCTGGAATACCTGAGCACGCTGAAAAAATTCATTCAGGCACATCCGGAAACCGTGGCCGGCATGGAACTGGAACTGGACGGCGTGAACCCAGCGCGGAAATGGGCCGAAGCACAGGGCGGACACCGCAGACGGGTGCAGCAACTGGCGCCAACGGAAGCACAAACTAAATACCTTGTGGCAAAAATCGATACGGATTTGGATGGTCACGCGCGGGTTGCTGGGGTAGCGACCGGCGATTATTGGATTAGTTCACTCGGCCTCGCCGCGTCAGCCGGAGACGCGCGGCTGCAATGGGACGTTCCGGTGAAAATCGAAGCGGGACAAACGCTTCGAATCGAGTTGACGAACCTGAATGCAACCGACAATCTATCTTCCAAGACAAAGTAGCGGTACCGCACGTGTGAATCGCCGATGGAGTCTGCTTCGGCGCACCCTTCGGGCGGCGGATCTGGAAGAACAGACGGAGAGATGGACACACCGCTTCACTGGATTGCGTTCAATGTACTCGTTCTGATCGCCATAGCCCTGGACCTAGGCGTATTTCACCGCAAAGCCCACAAAATCTCGGTACGAGAGGCTCTAGCGTGGAGTCTGGTGTGGATCGGGCTGGCCTGCGGTTTTGGCTTGAGCATCCTATATTTTTACGGACGGCGGCCGGGTCTGGAATTTTTCACCGGCTACGTGATCGAAAAAGCGTTGAGCGTTGATAACCTGTTCGTGTTTCTCGTGGTGTTCCGCGTTTTTGCCGTGAAGGAAGAATACCAACAGCGTGTGCTGGGATACGGAATTCTCGGCGCGCTGCTGATGCGCGGCGCGATGATAGCCGCGGGGGCGGCGCTGATTGCGCGCTTCGAATGGATCATGTATGTCTTCGGCGCCTTCATCGTGTATGCCGGACTACATATGTTGATCGCGAAAGATGCGGAGAGCCATCCGGAAAAAAACTTTGTCGTCCGGTATCTCAGCAAGCATCTGCGTCTGACGAAAGATTATCGTGGAGCTAAATTCTTCACGCGCGAAAACGGCGCTCTGTTTGCGACGCCGCTTTTTCTGGTGTTGCTGGTTGTAGAGATCACGGACGTGACCTTCGCGATAGATTCCATTCCAGCGATCTTCGGGATTACTCGAGATACGTTCATCGTTTACAGCTCCAACGTCTTTGCAATCCTCGGATTGCGCGCGCTCTATTTCCTGCTTGCCGGCGTCCTGGATAAATTCGCCTATTTGAAAGTCGGCCTGGCGCTGGTGTTGATCTTTGTCGGTGCAAAAATGATCGTGGAGCCGTGGCTGCACATTTCGGTGGGAGTTTCCCTCGCCGTGGTCCTCGGAATGCTCCTCATCGCCGTCCTTGTTTCGCTGCTGGTAAAGAAAAACACACCGAATTAAGCTTAGAGTGCGCGCGGAGTCGTTTATGGGCGAGCGTCATTGATGGGCGAACGAAAACAAGAATGGATCGCTGAATTGTCGTCTTCAGAAGCGAGCAGGCGTGCGCATGGCGCGAAAGAAATTCATGTTTACGGACGGTCTTTGGCCGATCAGGCAGTCCACAGCTGGCGGCAAAATGAAGAGTTCGCGCGGCTGCTCGGCAACGATCCGCAGGTAACCGTAGGACTCGCGGTGAGGCCGGAGACGTTTGCGGCAATTCGCGAAGCGAATGGTTGGACGCAACTTGCCGAAGTGCCGCCGGACCAGGATGCCTCCGAATTTGAATTACACTTTGAAGGACAGATCTCGCTGGATATCCTGACTTCGCGAAAACCGGATAGCGACGGCGCTATCGCGAAATTCCTCAAGAAGTTCGGCGAAGGCATTCAGCAGGTGGAATTCCGGTGTACGGACGTTGATCGCGCCACTGCAATTTTGCGGGAGAATTTTAGAATCGCTGCCGTGTATCCTGAAACGTGGCCTGGGGCCAACGGCACTCGGGTGAATTTCTTTTTGGTGCCAGCCCTGGACGGTAGGAAAATATTAGTCGAGCTGTACGAACCATCTGCAGTGCGTTTCTGATCGCCCATTTCCCCTATCCAAAAAGCCTTTCGCTGCCCAAGAAAATTTCTTGGCTTCGCGCAGCTCAAGCTGGCGCGGATTGAAGTTCTTTCCAAGCGCGCAGAACTTCTCCGACCGTCCATGCTTGCGCAATACACCCGCGCGGCCGGTGTGGCGCGTCGCCTTCAAAAATTTCCGCGAGGGTTCCGAGACCGTACGTATCAATCGCCTTCGCCAAGGGCTCCAAAAAACGTAACGCGGCGACACGATCTTTATACACGCGATAATGCGCCAGCGCGAACGGCCCCTGCAGCCAGCTCCACACTAATCCTTGATGGTAAATGGCATCGCGGGCTTCAGGAGGCCCTGAATAGGAACCTTGGTATCCGCGTTCGCCTGGTGCAAGGCTTCGCAAACCGAAAGGAGTGAGCAGTTGGGACGCGCATGCGTCTAGGACGGCCTTTTGCTTTTCAATTGGCAGCGGGCTTACGCTAAGCGACACCGCAATAATTTGGTTTGGCCGCAAAGTCGGATCATTGCCGATCCCTGGAGCATCAATCACATCGAAACAACAATTCCGTTCTGCATTCCAGAACCTGCCGAAATTTGACTTAGCCTTCAACGCAAGCTGCTGGTAATTTTCACCAGGCAACTTGAGCTCCTTAGCAAATTGCGACATGCTTTCCAGAGCATTGATCCAGAGCGCGTTGATCTCGACGGGTTTGCCAATGCGCGGTGTGACCACCCAGTCGCCAATTTTTGCGTCCATCCAGGTGAGCTGCACGCCGGGACCGCCGCCATAAAGGAGTCCATCCACCGGGTCGACGTGAATGTTGTAGCGTGTTCCCTTCACATGGGCGCTGATTATTTTTGCGAGGATTGGAAAGAGCTTCTGTAACGTGACAATGTCCTGCGTCACGGCAAAATATTGCCGTATGGCTTCGAAATACCAAAGCGTGGCATCAATGGTGTTGTACTCGGGAAGCGCGCCGGAATCGGGAAAGTTATTCGGGAGCATGCCGCCATCTACAAATCGCGAAAAGGCCAGAAGTATCTGTTGCGCTACGTCTGTTTGCCCGGTGGTCAGCGCAAGCCCTGGCAGCGCGATCATCGTGTCGCGTCCCCAATCGCAGAACCAGTGATAGCCAGCGATGATGGTTTTACCCGCAGGCCGGCTCGGCAAGGGCCGTTTAACGAGAAATTGATCGGCGGCCAGGACGAGCTGCGGAAGCCACGAAGAGCTCGCTTCGCTTGAGTCACTCCGCAACAGTTTTGCCGCAGTGGATAGCACTTTGCTTTGCCGCTTCAATTCATTCTTGAGCGCCCCCGGACCATCAAGACTCGCATCTTTCTCGGTCGAGCAGACGATTGTGACCGATTCGCCTTTTCCGAGTTGTGCGTGGAATGACGCCGCGAAGAGCTGATCCTCGCGGTCATCGAGTCCACGTTCATTTTCGCGCGGAAAGAAAAAGTCGCGGTACCAGACGTGTTGCAACTCGCACGTCGCGAGCGCCGATCGCAGATAAAAAGGCACGGTCCCATCAAAAGCCGTCACGCATGCGCCATTTTCGAAAGCTTCGACGCGCATGCGCCAATCGCCAGCATGGGTGGCCGAATGGAAATCCCGATAATTTACGAGCGTCTTCACTTCAAGCTCGACTTTCGACGTGGCCTCAACAACCGTGTACTGCACAAACGTCGTGTTCTCGCCGTACTGCATCCAGACGCGTTTTTCGATGCGCGCCGAACCGGCCAGAAATGTCCAGACTGGAATCGCTCCATCCAGCCGGAAACTCTGTAGCGCGAGATATCCCTGCGGCGCGACGGCTCCGCTGGCCCAGCGGTGCGTCGCCAGCTGACACGTTTTCCCATCGGTCTTCGCGACCTCATCAAATCCGCCGACGAGAAATTTTCGCTCGCCAGGAGGATTAAAAGCGGCTAGCAGAAGCCCGTGATAGCGCCTGGTTGCCGAACCGGCAACGGTGCCAGATGCAAATCCTCCAATCCCATTGGTCACCAGCCATTCGCGCTGTTCGGCCGCCACCAGGTCATTGCAAATATTGGTACCAAAGGAAATCACAGCTCTAGGAGAGATCTGGGCTTTCTTATCTTTGGCGACAGCCATGGAACCGGATGGCTTGGAGGTCCGAGGTTTGCGCGGCGTTGCCATTTTCCTGAAGCTTACTCTCCGCTCTGCTCGAGCAATTTTGCGACCAGGCCAGTCCAGCCAGTCTGGTGATTCGCGCCAATGCCGGCGCCATTGTCTCCATGAAAATATTCGTGAAACAGAATCAAGTCGCGCCAGTGCGGGTCATGCTGGAAATGTTCCAGAGTTCCGGCAACCGGGCGTCGTCCATCTTTTCCTCGTATGAAGACATGACCCAGCCTGCGCGAAATCTCACTGGCAACCTGCCACAGATCCGAAGTAGTTTTCGAACGCGACGGGCATGGAACCTGGAAATCTTCGCCGTAATAGTGATGAAATTTTTGCAGCGACTCAATCAGCAGATAATTGACCGGCATCCAGATGGGTCCGCGCCAGTTCGAATTTCCGCCAAAGATGCCGGTCGAAGATTCCGCCGGCTCATAGCCAACGCGGCTGACGTTTCCATTCACGAAAACTTCATAGGGATGATCCTGGTGATAGCGAGAGAGAGCGCGCACGCCATAGGGAGAAAGGAACTCGGTTTCATCCAGCATCCGCGACAACACGCGCTTCAACTGCTTGCGGCTGACGAGCGACAATAGCCGCCGCACTCCGCGCGCGGAGCGCTGCGTCATTTCAATGTGCTCCGGCACATCCGGATGATTGTCGATAAACCACTGCATGCGGCGCTTGAATCCCGGAAGACGATCGACGATTTCCGGCTCCAGCGTTTCCACTGCGAACAGCGGAATCAATCCAACCATGGACCGAATCTTCAGGAAGTGCTCTTCGCCATTCGGCAGATGCAGCACGTCGTAGTAAAAACCGTCCTGTTCATCCCACAGCGAGACGCCTTCGGAGCCAAAATCGTTCATGGCGCGCGCGATATACACAAAATGCTCAAAGAACTTGCTCGCCACGTCCTCATAGGCAGGATCGTCTTTCGCCAGCTCCAGCGCGATGGCCAGCATGTTCAGGCAGTACATCCCCATCCAACTGGTTCCATCGGACTGCTCGAGATGTCCACCGGTTGGCAGCGGTGCGGAACGATCGAAAACCCCGATGTTGTCCAGCCCTAGAAATCCGCCTTGAAAAATATTCGCGCCGTCGGGATCCTTGCGGTTGACCCACCACGTAAAGTTCAGCAGAAGTTTGTGAAAAACTTTTTCCAAAAAGCCACGATCGGCTACACCGCGAACACGTCGTTCAATTTTATAAACGCGCCATGCTGCCCATGCGTGTACGGGTGGATTGACATCGCCAAACGCCCACTCATATGCGGGAAGCTGGCCGTTCGGGTGCATGTACCATTCGCGCAGGAGCAGGATCAACTGTTCCTTTGCAAAATCAGGATCAACGATTGCCAGCGGAATACAATGGAACGCCAGATCCCACGCGGCATACCACGGATACTCCCATTTGTCCGGCATCGAAATAATGTCGTCGTTATATAAGTGCGTCCAATCCTTGTTTCTTTCGTGTAGCCGTTCTTTCGGAGGAACTGGTCCCGCCGGATCGCCCTCCAACCACGTTTTCACATCGTAGTGGTAAAACTGTTTTGACCACAGCATCCCGCCGTACGCCTGGCGCATGACGTTTTTTGCGTCATCGGACAGCGCCTGCGGAATACGTGACGCATAAAACTCGTCGGCTTGGTTCTGGCGAAGTCCAAACAGTTTATCGAAGCCTGCGCCGAAATCATTTGTGCCAGGAACCTCTTCGCTTCGTTCCTGACGTGCGGGAGACGTGGTTGTGCCGGCGGTAGTGGCATCGAGGTCCATACCGCCAAGTGGTTCAAGGTCCGTCAGCCGCAGCTTGAGTATTTGGGACTGGCCGGGCTCCAAATGCAAGATGTAGCGTGCCGCCATTTTGGTGCCGGTGTT
>Ga0207699_10000846_pt1 | contig 14542 bp, 17 predicted proteins | sample LARL51metaG_FD_184344 | JGI IMG/M metagenome (GOLD analysis project Ga0207699, IMG submission 184344) | Corn, switchgrass and miscanthus rhizosphere microbial communities from Kellogg Biological Station, Michigan, USA - LAR L5-1 metaG... | ecosystem: Host-associated > Plants > Roots >...
CGTCGTGCCGCGGGTGACCTGGGTGTTCTGGAACACCAGGTTTGTGCGGTCGCCAAGCGCGGTCTCGCTGTCGGGCAGGGTCTCCGGGTCCTTGGGCACCGGAGCGCTCTCCCCGGTCAGCGCGGCCTCCTGCACCTCCAGCGTGGCTGAGCTGATAATCCGCCCGTCGGCCGGGACCACGTCGCCGGCCTCCAGCAAGACGATGTCGCCCGGCACCAGCTTGGTCGAATCGATCTCGACGGTCTGGCCGGAGCGCCGCGCCCGCGCGTGCGGCACCTGCAGCTTCGCCAGCGCCTCCACGCTGGCCCGGGCCTTCAGCTCCTGGTTGGTGCCCATCACCACGTTGAACAGCACGAGACCCAGCACCACCAGGGCGGTGGCGATCTGGACAATTGCGAAGCTGGCCGCGACCACGATCAGCAGCATGATGTTCATCGGGTTCATCAACTGTTCCCGCGCGACCACCCATATGCTCGGCGGCGGCTCGGTCGGCAGCTCGTTCGGCCCGTACTCAGCGAACCGCCGCTCCACCTCCGCGACGGTCAGCCCGGTGTCAGCGTCGACGCCCATCTGCGTCGTCACGTCCTGCGCCGACAGCGCGTACCAGGCGAGGCCGCCGCCAGCAGGCTGCTCGATGGTGGTGGTAGTAGCGGTCATCTCAGCTCCTCAACGATTTAACGGCCGACCTGGACAGGCACCGGGCGGCTGGGGTGGCTCCGTTTGCCCGCGCCCACCATCGCCCCGACACCAATGAACGCGGCCTGGCGCACCGTCAGGTACTTTTTGTCCGCCGTTTCCGCCGATGACGGTTCGGCCGCTTCGGTCTTGTCCACCCGCGATGCACCTTCTTACCTGCCGGTTGAGGAGTCGGGACTGGCGTCGGCAGGCGCTTTCTGCGCGACGACGTTCGTGCCGGCTGTCCCGGCCACGACCCCGGCGATGTCAGCGAGCGATCCGATCGCCGCACGCCTGCCGGTCTTGGCCACGAAGCGGGCCGCAGCCTCGACCTTGGGGCCCATCGACCCGGCCGCGAACTCGTAGCCGGCCAGTTCCTCCGGCGTCACGTCACCCAGCCGTCGCTGCTCCGGGGTGCCCCAGCCCAGGTAGACACCGTCCACGTCGGTGGCCAGCTCGTCGGCCGCGTCCTTGCCGTAGACCGGGCCGACGAACTTCACCGGGCTGGCGAATGCCGGGTCACCTGGATCTACTACGACCATGGTGAGCAGGGTCGCCACCTGGCTCTCCGGCGGCAGCAGGCTCCGCAGTTCTTGCTGGATGAGGTAGCCGATCATGCCCTGGGTGCCCGCGTCCATGACGTCCAGCGGGTACGGAGCGGCGCCAGCGTACGATTCGGCCTGCAGAGACAGCAGGCCCACCTGCGGGCCATTATCGTGTACGACCACGATGCTGTGCCCGGCGGCGAGCGGCGCAATCGCCTGGGCCGCGATCCTGATGTTTTCGCTGCACTTCGGTGGTCATCGGTTCACCGCGCCGCAGCAGCGCATTGCCGCCCAGGGCGATCACGATCCGCATCTGGAATCCTCCTCCGAGCTGTTTCCGATACTGTCCGAGCGATCTGGCGCGGTCGTCACCCAACCGAGGGTGATTCCTGCCAGCTGGCGCGGGGCAGCGCGGCGCGCGCAGATAGTCGATGGCGAAGAAATGCCGACGGAATCACCCGCGCGAGGTGACGACATTCCGCGGCGGCCCGGAAAGCTGGAGTCAGGTTCGGTGATCCTGGTGGTCTTGGCTGGGCTGAGAAGCCTGGTCATGCTCGTGGTAACCCCTGGCCGCCGCGGTTGTGGGCCTGGCCGCTGCCCGTCCGCAGGCAAACCAGACCTAGGCACCGTAGTAACCGGAGGTGGCGATATGACCAAGAAGAAGCCGAGTGGCGGGCATGACCGAAACGACGCGGAGAAGCCGGGGTCATCGCCTGTCGCCAGAAAGGTGGCCGACGCCACGCCCCCCGAGAAGATGAAGCGCAAGGCGTACGAGCGCCAGATGAGAGTCCTGCACGGTGAGCTCGTGGCCATGCAGGAATGGGTCAAGGACTCGGGCGCCAAGATCTGCATCGTGTTCGAGGGCCGGGACACCGCCGGGAAGGGAGGCACGATCAAGCGCATCACCGAGCGGGTGAGCCCGCGTGTGTTCCGGGTCGTGGCCCTGCCTACTCCGACCGAGCGGGAGAAGTCCCAGATGTACGTCCAGCGGTACGTCCAGCATTTCCCGGCGGCCGGCGAGGTCGTGATCTTCGACCGCAGCTGGTACAACCGGGCGGGCGTCGAGCGGGTGATGGGCTTTTGCCAGCCGGAGGAGACCGAGCGGTTCCTCGGGCTGGTGCCGGACTGGGAGAAGGCCATGGCCGATTCCGGGATCCTGCTGCTGAAGTACTGGCTCGAGGTCAGCCCGGACGAGCAGACCCGGCGCCTGGAGAGCCGCATCCATGACCCGCGCAAGATCTGGAAGCTGTCGCCGATGGACCTGAAGTCCTACAGCCGCTGGTATGACTACTCCAGGGCCAGGGACGCGATGTTCGCCGCCACCGATACCATGTGGGCTCCCTGGTACGTCGCCGACGCGGACGACAAGAAGCGTGCGCGGCTCAACATCATCAGCCATCTGCTGAGCCAGGTCCCCTACAAGCCGCTCGCCCACCGAGACATCAAGCTGCCCAGACGGCAGCCGCGCGGCGGCTATGTGCAGCCGGACCTGCCGTTGCGGCACATTCCGACACCGTTCTAGAAGGCCGGCCAGCCGCAAGCAGGCGCCACGACGTAAGCCGGCCAGGACTTGAACGTCACGATCTGGAGCCAGGAATGACAGTGACCGCAGACGGGATATGGGCCGAAGACGTGCTCCGGACCTATGCTGCACGCTTGTATCCCGTGGCGCTTCGGATGACCCGTGATGCCCCGGACGCTGAGGACCTCGTCCAGGAGACATTCGCGAAGGCGTTTGCGGCGTCGGACCGGTTCGAGCCGGGCACAAACCTGAACGCGTGGCTGCGCCGCATTATGCTCAATACGTTCATCACCGGCTACCGGAAGAAGCGAGCCGAACCGCAGTTCGTCCGGGCCGACTCCATAAGCCCGCAGCTGCTCTGCGTCCAGTCGCGCGATGGCTCAGCCGAAGACCAGGTACTCAGATACCAGCTGGACGCCGATCTCACCGCGGCATTGCAGGCCCTGCCGGATCGGCACCGGGTGGTCGTCTATCTCGCCGACCTCGATGGACTCGGCTATGAACAGATCTCGGCCGTTACCGGTATCCCGCTCGGCAGCGTGAAGTCGTGCCTGCACCGCGCACGGAACAGGCTTCGCGCTGAACTCCGCGACCATGCGTCTCACGGCTAGGGCGGAAGGAACCCGGTCCGCCTGTGCGCCGGGCGGGCGTGTCGGGTGTCTGCCCGGCATGCCAGGATGGCGGCATGACAGACCCGCGCGCCGGGCAGCCTGCTGCCGCTGAAGACCTGGTAGACGTCGCGAAGCTGGTCACCGCCTACTACGCGGTACATCCCGATCCCGGCGATCCGGTGCAGCGGGTGTCGTTCGGCACGTCGGGGCATCGCGGATCTGCCTTCACGGCGACGTTCAACGAGGACCACATCCTGGCCACGACCCAGGCGATCTGCGAGTACCGGGCCAGCCAGGGGATCCACGGCCCGCTATACCTGGGGGCCGACACGCACGCGCTGTCCGAGCCGGCGCAGGTCAGCGCGCTGGAGGTGCTTGCGGCCAACGAGGTCCGCGTGATGGTCGACGCGCGCGGCGGGTACACGCCGACGCCGGCCGTGTCCCGCGCGATCCTGGCTCACAACGCAACCGGGACGGGCCCGCGCGCCGACGGGATCGTGGTCACCCCGTCGCACAACCCGCCGCCGGACGGCGGATTCAAGTACAACCCGCCCGACGGCGGGCCGGCTGGAACCGACATCACCCGGCAGATCCAGGACCGGGCGAACGAGTTGCTGGCCGACGGGCTGAAGGGGGTGTACCGGGTCCCTTACGCCCAGGCGACCTCGGCCGCCGGGAAGTTCGATTTCCTCGACGCCTACGTGGCCGCCCTCGGGCAGGTGGTGGACATAGCCGCGATCAAGGCGGCCGGGGTCCGCATCGGCGCCGACCCGCTCGGCGGGGCGAGCGTGGCCTACTGGAGCGAGATCGGCGAGCGTTACGGTCTCGACCTGACCGTCGTCAACCCCGTCGTGGACGCCACCTTCCGGTTCATGACGCTGGACTGGGACGGCAAGATCCGGATGGACTGCTCCTCGCCGTCCGCCATGGCCGCCCTGATCGGCCGCCAGCACGAGTTCACCGTCGCAACCGGGAACGACACCGACGCGGACCGCCACGGCATCGTCACGCCGGACGCCGGCCTGCTCAACCCCAACCACTACCTCGCGGTCGCCATCGCCTACCTGTACCGGCACCGGGACGGCTGGCCGGCCGCGGCCGCCGTGGGCAAGACACTGGTCAGCTCCTCGATGATCGACCGGGTGGCGGAGGGCCTGGGCCGGGACCTGCTGGAGGTCCCGGTCGGGTTCAAGTGGTTCGTGCCCGGGCTGCTGGACGGTTCGGTCGCCTTCGGCGGCGAGGAGAGCGCCGGGGCATCGTTCCTGCAGCGCGACGGCTCGGTCTGGACCACGGACAAGGACGGGATAATCCTGGCCCTGCTCGCCTCCGAAATCACCGCGGTGACCGGGCACTCGCCTTCCGAGCTCTACCAGGACCTGACGTCCCGGTACGGGGACCCGGCCTACGCGCGCATCGACACCGCGGCCAGCCGGGCGCAGAAGGAGGCGCTGGCCAGGCTCTCCCCCGAGCAGGTCGCCGCGACCGAGCTCGCGGGCGAGCCGATCAGCGCGGCGCTGACCACCGCACCCGGGAACGGCGCGCCGATCGGCGGGCTCAAGGTGGTCGCCGGGTCCGGCTGGTTCGCCGCCCGCCCGTCCGGCACCGAGGACGTCTACAAGCTGTACGCCGAATCCTTCCGCGGCCCCGGACACCTCGCCGCCATCCAAGACCAGGCCCGCGAGATCATCGCCGCCGCGATCGGCGGCTCCTGACCGGCCCAGATTTGCCGGTACTGCCTCACCAAACCCGCTCTCCACACGAACTACATATGGTCTTCACCCAGGTGCCACCCCCGTTAGCTGGGCTAGTCTCGTGGATCTTGCCGGGCGGGAGAGGCTCATGAGGCGGCGCGCCGGGGCGGGGCAGGCATGCGGACCTGCACCGAATACCCCCCAGGCCGCCGCCCCGGGCGGACGGTCACCCTGCCCGACGAGCTTGCCGCGGTACGAGCGATGAGGACGTTCCGCCCCGGGGTGTCCCCCGCGCTTCCTTCCCGCACGCGGCCGAGGACGGGCCGGTCAGCACCCGTCCGGTCGGCGTGGGGGTGGGTGGGAAGGAGCACGGCGCTTCGCAGTACCGCGGCACCGCCCGGCAATTGACCACACGCACGTGACGGGCCGGGCTGTTCTGCCTCGGCACGGGAGTCCCATCAGCCGCTCGCGGCGCAGGAGCATGGCCCGGCCCGTCCCGGCAACCGGAACGATGACATTGTGGCCGTTACGCTCCTGGACCGGGACAAGGAGTGGGCCGAGGTGACGGGTGTGACGAAGGCCGCCGGAGTTCCGCCGCTCTAGTACGGGACCTCGGTGTTCAGCAATGTCCAGCCGGTGCATCCAGGGGACCCGGGTCAGGATCACGTCGATCAGGTATCCGAACGTCCAGGGTTCCCGCACCCCGTTCATCTCCTGGAGCACCGGCATGGTGCCTTTCCTAGGGCAGACCTAGATCGTCTGCGAACATCGACATCACCCGGGGAATCAGGCGGCGCCACCGCTGGCCGCCCGGGTCGTTGGCGAGCTGCTGGTTGACCAGACCGCCGATGAGCGCGGTGTAGACGTCGGCGTCTTCGTCCCGGGTGATGCCCATGCCGCGCAGCTGGTCGAGCATCAGGTTGTAGACCTGCACGGCCGGCGCGTTGGCCTCCGGGCTGGGCTGGAAGTTGGGGACGACATTGACGTCCATCAGCTGGTGCCGTGGCAGGTCGGCGACCGCGAAATCGAAGTAGTGCTCGGCGATGGCGATCAGCCGGGCGCGGGGCTCGGCGGGCAGGCCGCCGACCGTGTTCCTCACGTCTTCGAGGAAGCCCTGCCAGGCCTGCTGGAACATCGCGTCGTAGATCGCCTGCTTGGAGGCGAAGTGCGAGTACAGCGAGGGCTGCTGCATGCCCACCCGGGTGGCGATGTCGCGCAGCGTCAGCCCGGCGATGCTGGTCTCGTGCGCGGCGTCCCAGGCCGCGGCGAGAATCTCCCGCCTGATTGCCTCATGGCGTTCGGTTCTCCTATCACGATTAGGTTTTACTATCACCGTTTGATCATGAGCCCGCGCTGACGCCGTGTCAAGGCTCGGCCAGGGAAAATCAGGCCGCGAGGGCGGCGAGCAGCTGCGCCCGGGTGGGCTGGGCCACCGGCGGACCGCTGCCGTGCCGGCTGAGCGCCTCCCGCGTGCACGCGACTACGCGCGGGTCGGTGTAGACCGCCTCGGGCGGGCAGACCATCCCGTTGATCTTCCAGAACGCGCGGAAGGCGAACGGGTCGTAGCACCCGGCCACGCGCAGCTGCGAGTAGCTGACCCGGTGCGCGTCCGCGGGCGGCGCCGGCACGGGCTCGCCGAAGATGGTGTGCCGCATCATCGCCAGCCTGGCGGCGTCGATCGCGGCCTGGTCCTGGTAGAACGGCGCCACGTGCGCGGCGACCAGGCGGTCCATGGCCAGCGCCTGCGCGGCCGGGTCGCCGCCGTGCGCGCCGAGGGTGTCCGCTAGGTCGGCGGCGCCGGCCAGGGCCAGCGCCAGGCCGCGCCCCAGGGTGGGGTTGGTGGTGCAGACCGAGTCGCCGATCGCGAGCAGGCCGGTGGCGACCGGGGTCCCGTCCACCACGAGGCGGCGCAGGGTGTTGTGCAGCCCGCCCATCGGGAACACGTCCGTGATCGGGTCCATCACGTCCAGCCAGGCGGCGTAGGCGGGGACAGTCCGCAGCACGGCGGTGAAGATGCGCTGATCCCGCACCGGGCGGAACCTGCGGTCGGCGGCCAGCGGCGCCACCACGAGTTGCACGGCGCCGTTGTCGGCGCCCCACTTCCCGGCCAGGAACTCATCGAGCGCGATGACGGTCCTGGTCACCGGGAGCCCGGGCAGCTCCGCAGCCTGCCGGATCCGGTAGTGGCGGCTGTAGTAGGCGATGCCGCACTCGGCGAACCAGGTCGCGGTGGGCCGCGCCCCGATCCGCGCCAGCCAGTCGTCGACCGGCGAACGCCGCCCGGTGGCGTCCACCACCAGGTCGGCGGGCAGGTCGCCCCGGCCGGTCCGCAGGCCGGTCACGTGCGGCAGGTTTGCGCCGGCGGCGCTCCTGGTGGCCATCCCAGGATCACAGAGCAGCCCGGCGACCTTCACCCCGTGGCGCATCTCAATCCGGGGCTCGGCCGCCACCGCACGTCCCAGCACCCAGTCGACGGTGGAGCGCCTGGTCATGACCGGCATGAGCTCCTCGTCCCCGGGCCGGGGCGTGGTGTCGGCCAGCGTGTCCGGCATCTGCGTCCGCAGCGGAGCCTCGGCCACCCCGGCGGCCAGCAACCCGGCGTACACGTCCGGCAGCCGCTCGATGAGCAACTGGCGACACCGGGCCATGATCAGGTGCGGCTGCACGATCTGAGGCGCCGAGGGCCGGAACGCCGCCGCCGCGGCCGATTCCACGTCGGCGGCGGGCTCCAGCCGGTCCCGTTCGAGTACCACCACATCGTGCCCGGCCCGCGCCAGCAGCAGCGCGGCGAATAGCCCTGCGGCACTGCCTCCGGCGATGGCTATTCTCAACGCGCGTACTCTCCCCCTGGCGCTCCGATGGGCCTGCGCAGGAATTGATCATAGGGTATGCACAAAAAGGGCTCCCAGCCCGACCGTGGCGAGGGAGCTTCCGCGGAAACGTCGCGGACCTGGCCTGCTGTGATAGACAGGCCTGCATGGCGAAAATCGTGGTCTCCGCTGAGCGTGCGATCGATGCACCTGCCGATGAGGTCTACCGGTATGTCGCGGACATGCGCGATCACCACCCGCGTTACCTGCCTCCGGCGTTCTCGGGTTTCCGAGTGGAATCCGGGGGCGTCGGGGCCGGCACGATCACGCGGTTCACGGTGACCGCGGGCGGACGTACCCGCGAGTACCGGATGAGGGTGGACGAACCCGAACCGGGCCGGGTCCTGACCGAGTCCGATACCGGCTCCAGCCTGGTCACGACGACCACGGTCACCCCGCGAGACGGCGCCTCGCTCGTACAGATCTCCACGACCTGGAACGGCGCCGGGGGGATCGGCGGCTTCTTCGAGAAGACGTTCGCGCCGAGGGTGATGCGGACCATCTACGCGGACGAACTCGAGCGGCTGAACGCGTACGCGCGCGAACAGCGCCCCGGGTAAGCCGGGCCAGCCTGGCGGTCAGGGGGGAGGGTCGGCGGAGGCGACCAGCAGGGCGGCGACGGCGGTCTCGGCTTCGGTAGTGGCGGGGAGGGCGACCGGGGCCGGAGGGATGGCAGGCAGGTGGCCGTCGGATTCGTAGCGGGCGATCAGGCGCGGGTCGATGTAGGAGCTGCGGGCTACGGCCGGGGTGTCGCCCAGCCAGTTCGCCACCTCGCGGACGCTGGCGGCTATGGTGCGCTTGCGGTCGGCTGCCGTCGATGAGGGGCCTGCGTTCGCCAGCGCCAGCGCCATCAGCACGGTGGCGTTCCAGGTGCGGAATTCCTTGGCGGTGAAGTGGCCGCCGGCCCGCGCGGCGATGTAGTTGCCCACCTCACGTGAGTGCAGGGTGTGCCAGTGGCCGTCCTGCTCGTAGCTCCACAGAGTGTCGAGGTCGTTGTCGGTGCGGGCCAGCGCCCGGATGGTGGGCTGGACGAGGTGGTCGGTGATGACGATCGTCCGCTGCTTGCCCCACTTGGCGGTGTAGTCGAAGACGATGCCGTCGCGGGTGAAGCGCACGTGCTGCTTCTGCAGGGTGGTGGCGCCGTAATGGTGATCGAGTTCGGCGTACCGTTCCCCGCCGATACGGAACAGGCCTAGGTCGATCAGCCGGACCACGCCGGCCGCGACCCGGTCGCGGGTCAGGCCGCGATGCCTCAGATCGTCCGCGGCGGCCGTCCGCAGCCTGGGGAGCGCGTCGGCGAACCGAAGCATGTGCCCGAACTTCTGAGCGTCACGCTGCTCCCGCCAGAACCGGTGGTAGAGGTACTGGACCCGGTCCTTGCTGTCGGTGCCCGTGGCCTGGATATGGCCGAGCGGATCCGGCGAGATCCAGACGTTCGTCCAGGCGGGCGGGATCCGCAGCGCCCGGATCCGGTCCAGCGTGGCGGCGTCCGTCAGCTGCGCGCCGGGCGGGTCGAGGTAGCGGAAGCCGCCCTCGTCCCGGACCCGGCTGATGCCGGGCCCATGCGGATCGCTGCGCACCAGGCCCGGCACGGCGGCGGACGGCGGCGATGCATCCAGGCTCATGAGGACACAGGGTAAGCGGGTCCGGTGGGTTCCCGTCGCATCGTGGCTACCAGGGCCGGGCCGTCCGGCCGGGCCGGGCTAGACGTCTCGCTGTTCAGCCAGGTCGCCGGGCTGCTGCGCTTCGGGGGCCAGCCTGATGCTCTCCTCGCGGTAGAGCAGCCGGTGCAGGCCGGCCGCGAACACGCCCCCGATCAGGGGCGCCACGATGAACAGCCACACCTGGCTGAGGGCCGTGCCGCCCACGACGAGGGCCGGGCCGAGGCTGCGGGCCGGGTTCACCGAGGTGCCGGTGACCGGGATGCCGACCAGGTGAACCACGGTCAGCGTTAGCCCGATGGCGATGGCCGCCGTGGCCGCGTTGGCCGTCGCCGACGTCACCCGCAGGACGACGAACACGAACAGGGCGGTCAGGATGATCTCGAAGATGAACGCCCCGCCCAGGCCGACGTGAATGAGCGACTGCTTGCCCCAGCCGTCGGTGCCCAGGCCGGTGATGGCCCGGTGGTAGAAGGGCGATGTGCTGAACGCGCCCCATAGCACCAGCGCACCGACGATCCCGCCGGCGAACTGGGCGATCCAGTAGCCGACCGCCTCGGCCAGCGTGATGCGGCCGGTGAGCAGGGCGCCGATGGTGACCGCGGGGTTGACGTGGCTGCCGGATATCGGCCCGATCATGTACACCAGCGCCAGCAGCGTCAGGCCGAACGCCAGCGCGGTGGCCACGACTCCCGCCGCGACGCTGGCGCCGGCGAACCTGAAGCCGAACATCAGCGTGGCCACGCCGACGGCGAAGAACACCAGGATCGCCGTGCCGAGGAACTCAACCGCGAGCTTCCGTACCATTATGCGAGCATAACGGCTGGTCCGCGGGGGCGTGGTCACCCCGGCGGAGTGAGCCTAGGGCGGCGGGGCGAGCTCGGCCTGGCGGGCCAGGAAGCGGAGGCGGGCGGCCCGCGCGTCCCAGGCGTAGATGACCACGGAGCCCGCGATGAGGTCGTGCAGGGCACGGTGCTCGCGCTGTACGAGGATGCCCAGGAACCCCAGGCCGAAGAGCAGAAAGCTGAGCGGGAATACCAGCGCGCGCACGACGCCCCGCCGCGGTTCCAGGACCGAGCCGTCTACCGCGACGACACGGATGCCGAGGGCCGCCATGCCGAAGGTGCGACCGCTCACCGCCCACGAGTAGCCGAAGTACACGAACTGCCAGACGACGAAGATAACCGCCACGACGATATTCTCGCGGTTCCAGTTGACGTTGTGGCCCGTCACGATGTGCACGGCGTAGGAGATGGCGGCCAGGGCAAGCGAGAACACGGCGGTGCTGGCGGTCAGGTCGATGGCGTAGGCGGCGAACCGGGACACCGAACCCGCGTAGTGTCCCTGGTAGCTCGCCGGGGCCGGAGGGACGGTCACGGCTCGGCCTGCGCGGGAAGCACCCCCGGCGGCGCCACCGGGGCGGGACGCTTGCGCCGGAGCAGACGCTGCACCCAGCGGTCGACGAACTGATCGAGGCCGACCGCCTGGCTGCGGACCGCGTCGAGAGCCTCGGCCCCCATGCCCCCGGACGACCTGGCGATCACGGCCCCGAGGTCGGTCCGCTCGACCAGGGCGTCCATGTCCACCTGACTCACCAGGTCGTTGACGTCGAGCCGGTCCAGGAGCGGTTTGAGGTCCACCCGGGCCAGCACGGTGTTCACGTCCACCTGGTCGAGCAGGGAGTTCAGGTCGACCTTCTTCAGGACGGCGTTGATATCGACGCGGTCCAGCAGCGCGTTGAGGTCGATGCGGGCGGCGAGTTCGTTCACGTCCAGCGCGCTGACCAGGAGATCGACGACGCGCTCGGTGACCTGCTGGGCGATCGCCTCCACAGGGTTTCGCCTGCCTGCCGACCGCAGCCGGTCGCGCGGATTTACCACGGTACTAGTATTCCCCGCGGCCCGATCTGCGGAATCATCCACCATGGATGAGGACGGTGCGTTTGGGGTGACAGCACAATCCAGCTCAGGACGCCACAACGCGGAGGCAGCCTTGGATGGCATGGTGCGGATTCCCGGCGCGACCTTCCTGATGGGCTCGGATCATCACTATCCCGAGGAAGCCCCGGCGCATAAGGTCGTGGTGGGCGGGTTCTGGATCGATGCCGGCCCGGTCACGAACCGGGAGTTCAGCCGGTTCGTGCGCAAGACCGGGTATGTCACCGTGGCCGAGAGAGCCCCTGACCCGGCCGATTATCCCGAGGCCCGGCCGGACCTGCTGGTCCCGTTCTCATCGGTGTTCGTCCCGCCGCCGCACCGGGTCAGCCTGACCGATCCGTACCACTGGTGGAAGCCAGTCCGGGGTGCGGACTGGCGACATCCGGTCGGTCCGGGCAGCTCCATCCGCAGCCTGCCGGACCACCCGGTCGTGCATGTGGCCTGGGCCGACGTCCTGGCCTACGCGAGGTGGGCGGGCAAGGAGATCGCTACCGAAGCGGAGTGGGAGCTGGCGGCACGGGGCGGTCTTGACGGTGCCGAGTTCGCCTGGGGAGATCAGCTGAACCCGGACGGGAGCTGGATGGCGAACACGTGGCAGGGCGAGTTCCCGGTGCGGAATACGCGGGATGACGGGTACGACAGGACCTCACCGGTCGGGGCGTTCCCGGCCAACGGCTACGGCCTGTACGACATGATCGGCAACGTCTGGGAGTGGACCTCGGACTGGTACGCCGGCCATGTCGCGGGCGCTCCCGTCTGCTGCGGTGGCGGGGACCGGGGCGGCCGCCGCGAGCAGAGCATCGACCGGCGGGATCCGGCACGTATCCCCCGCAAGGTCATGAAGGGCGGCTCCCATCTGTGCGCGCCGAATTACTGCCGGCGTTATCGCCCGGCCGCCCGGATGGCTCAGCCCATCGACACGTCAACCTCGCACCTTGGTTTCCGCTGCGTGGTGCGGGATTAACTGCGTCACGAGGACACGGTCTCGGCGGTGCGCCTGGCGCCGTCGGTTGCGCGGGGCTACGACTAAATAACGTTTAGCCATATGTGCTCGTTAGGTGTATTACCATGATCGCGGGCATATAAAGTTTCGGTGCTCCCGTCACTTGTGTCCCAGGGGAGGGTACGTGCGCACCCACCGCTACCAGATCACCATTTCCGGTGGTCTGGGCGCAACCGCCCGCGAGGCGTTCGCGGACTTCCGTATTGAACCCAACGGCATCAATACCGCGCTCGTCGGCGATCTAGACCAGGCCGCTCTATACGGCGCGCTCAACCGCATCCTGTCGCTTGGCCTGGAGCTAGTGGCGTTGACCCGGCTAAGCGACGAAGTCGGCTGAGGCGCACGCCATGCGGCTGGCCTGCCTCAACCTGACGGTGGAGCCTGTCTGACATCGACGAGTTCCAGGCCCAGCGCGCGCACACGATCCAGCAGGGCGTGCAGACCGCGCTGGTCGAATTCACCGGACAAGACCGTGAAGGTCGGCTCCACGTGGACCATCGTGTCAGCGAACGCCGCACGCGCGTCCGGGCCGAATGAGCCGATCACTCTGATCTCGTAGGTGTGCCGGGTCACCGAGACCTCCTTGCGGGATCGGGTCGCGATCCGTCCATCATCGCGGCGATTCGCCGGGCGAGAATCATCCGTCGGCGGTGATGATTCCGGGCATGCCGCGGCGAGACATGCCGTTTCACCCGTGGAGGGTGACTCACTGCCGACACCCGGCTGGTTGTATCGCCAGCATGATCGTTCGGCTGGCGATCCGGCTGGTGGTCCTCGCCGCGATTATCGGCGTCGTAACGCGGATCGTCCCAGGCATTTATCTCCACGGCGGCTTGGTATGGCTGCTCTGGATCGCGCTGATCTTCTCGGTCGTGAACCTGGCCGAACTGCTGCTGCCCGTTGTTCACCGGGGCAAGCACGCCCACCCTGCCCGTGCCGTTCACGACTCAGCCTGAGGTGCGCCATGGCCATGGATACCTTTATCGTGCTCGCCGCGAGCTACGACACGCTGGGGGCGGCGGAAGCCGACTATCACGCGGTGCGCGATTTCTACCTCACGTCCGGGCGGCTGGACACTTACGACGCGGCCGTCATCACCAGGGATGACGGGAAGGTAAGGATCGTCGTCAAACACGAGCAGCCGACGCGGCAGGGCGCGTGGCGCGGGCTGGGTATCGGGCTGGTGGGCGGCGCGCTCGTCGCGCTCTTCCCGGCCGTGGGCATCGGGGCCGGGCTGCTACTCGGCGGGGCGGGAGGCGCCGGTCTCGGCGCCCTAGCCGGGCACGTTACCGCCGGGTTGAGGCGCGCCGATCTCAAAGATCTCGGCGAGTTGCTCGACGAAGGGCACAGCGGGCTGGTGGTCGTGGCTGCCAGCGACCTCGGGGACCGGGTCGAGCGCCACATCAAGCGGGCCCGCAAGGTGACGAGGAAACAGCTAAAGGCCGACGAGAAGGTGGTGGAGAGGGACATCGAGGAGGCGGCGTCTGCCCCGGGCCAGACCCTGGAGCAGGCGGTGGCGGAGTCGGAGGCCGCGGTCCGTGAGGCCGAGGCGGAGGTGGCCGAGGCGGAACGGGCCGCCGAGCAGTATTCGACCACCGGCTCGCGGCCCGCGGCCAGTGACGACCTGGTGAGCCGGCTAGATGATCTGGCCAGGCTGCGCGAGAAGGGCGTGCTCAGCCAGGCGGAATTCGAAACGGCCAAGTCCAGGCTGCTCGGCGGATAATTCCTGGCCCGCATCCAGCGACGACGCGAGCACAAGCGCGGAGCATGACATATTCGCGGCGGTCAGCCGATCACCCGGTACGGGTGATTTCCGCGTCATCGGGCGGGCCACAGTATTGACACGTCGCGGAATTCCGATGGTGCCAGCGTGACGAGCGATTCCTGACCTTCGGTCGGCGGCCATCACTCACCGCCTCCCTGGTCCGCGGGTGGATCCCCGGCGCGGAGCTTGCGTACTTCCAGGACCTGTATGCCGAACGTCTCGAGCCGCGCAAGCAGACCCTGCAGGGCGGCCTGATCTCGAA
>Ga0207699_10000848_pt1 | contig 14520 bp, 9 predicted proteins | sample LARL51metaG_FD_184344 | JGI IMG/M metagenome (GOLD analysis project Ga0207699, IMG submission 184344) | Corn, switchgrass and miscanthus rhizosphere microbial communities from Kellogg Biological Station, Michigan, USA - LAR L5-1 metaG... | ecosystem: Host-associated > Plants > Roots >...
CGGCGCGCAGATCATTTTCGTGTGCGCCGCGCCGCCGGCTCGTGGGGCTTGGCCAAAGCCCGACGATGTTCCCGGGCCCGCGAGCGTGAGCCGCTGGGACCGATTGGTTCGCGACATCGCCGACGAGCACGGCGTCTATGCCGTGTTGACGACGCTCGTCGGAACCGAGGGCGGCAAGGTGTTTCCCGGCGGCTCGTTCGTCGCCGGACCGAAGGGCGAGGTCCGCGGTCGCGCGCCGTTATGGGAAGACTCGATTCTCGCGGTCACGGTCGATCTGGCCGACGTCACGCGCGCTCGGGCAGACATTCCTCTCATTGCCGACCTCGAGACGATGCTGCCGCATCTGCGCGCCAGCATGGACGACGTGATGGCTGGAGCGCCCGCGCGCTGCGACTACGATCCGGCATCGATCGCTCCGTCGCGCCGACCGAGTGCGCCGGACGAAGCGACGTCGTCGGGGCCATTGCCGGTCGTGCGCGTCACGTCGTCACGCGGGACTCCGCCGACCCCACTCGCGATCGATGCGGCTCTCACAGAGGAGTGGCTCGTCCAGTTCGTTCGCGACGAGATGGCTCGTCGCGACTTTCATTGCGCCGTCGTCGGCGTTTCCGGCGGCGTCGACTCCGCCGTCACCGCGTACCTCGCCGCCAAGGCACTCGGCCCAAAGAATGTCCTCGGCGTTCGAATGCCGTATCGCACGTCGAGCAAAGAGAGTCTCGAGCACGCGCAGCTGGTGATCGACGCGTTGGGCATCAACGCCCGCACGATCGACATCAGCGCCGCCGTCGACGGCTACCTCTGCAACGAACCCGACGCCGAGCATGGGCGGCGCGGCAACGTGATGGCGCGGATGCGCATGATCACGCTCTTCGACCTCGCCGCCAAACATCGCGGCATCCCGCTCGGCACCGGCAACAAGACGGAGCGACTCTTCGGGTATTTCACCTGGCACGCCGACGACTCGCCGCCGATCAATCCGCTCGGCGATTTATTCAAGACGCAGGTCTGGGCGCTAGCGAAGCATCTCGGCATTCCCGACGTCATCGTGAGCAAGCCGCCGACAGCGGATTTGGTCGTCGGTCAAACCGATGAAGGCGATTTCGGAATCAGCTATGCGAAGGCCGACGAGATTTTGAATTGGCTGCTGAGCGGCTTCGCCGACGACGAGCTCGTGGCCCGCGGCTTCGACGCGAACGAAGTCGCGATCGTCAAGAAGCGCGTCGCGAGCACGCACTGGAAACGTCGCCTGCCCACCGTCGCGATGCTCAGCGGCACGGCGATTGGCGAATCGTATTTGAGACCGGTCGACTACTGAGGGTGCTGGTGCTGGTGACTGGTTGCTGGTAGCGGCAGCCGCGGTAACCAGCGACTAGCCACCAGCAACCAGCAACCGTCTCATGCTGCCCTCGCGTACGCCAAGCTCACCGCGCGGCGCGCGCAACGCTTCAGCGCCCGGTGCACCGCTCGCGCGTAGGCGATGAAGTTGAGTCCGGCCCACGGATATCGAGCGAAGAACTCGGTCGGCAACATGTCTCCCTTCTGGCGATTGCACCGCGCGCACGCCAACACGACGTTGCCTGGCACGTGTGCGCCGCCGTGCGACAGCGGGTACACGTGATCGAGCGTCGCGTAGTCGAATTCGAGCGGTGCGGCGCAGTACACGCAGCGTCGGCCGCAGTCGCGCATCGCGGCGCGCTTGATCGCTCCTTTCTGCTGCGCTGAGGGGATTTGTTTCGCGCGGCGGTTCACGCGCGGGACACGGGGGAGGGAGACACGGTGGAATTGCCGACGTCGGGACAATGTCACCTCGCTAATGAGGCAACACCCCGCAACGGGAACCTGTCCCGTGGCGGGGTGTCGCGCCGATCATCCAAGAACCGGCTACTCCGGAATTCATACGCTCGCCCCGCGCTCATGGTCGCTCAGCGACCCGCGGCGATCGACATTCTCTTCGATGTCGGATGGGACGGCGCATTGGCCTCCGGTGGGGTGCGCGATTTTTTGGTCGCGCGACATACAAATGCCGTGTTCTTCCTGGCGCAAGAGGTGAGGCGGGATTTGTTACGACTATGCGCCGCTATCTGAAAACGGCTCATAGAGCAACTCACCATGCGCACCTTCTTGCACCCGCCAACGGTCGGGACGGCGCTCCATTGGCGTCGGCTGTGGTGGCCGTGACGGCTTCTTGGAGGACGACTCGTTGAATAACGGAACGGTAACAACGCGTTCCGCGTGGCCGTCCTCGCGGTCGGACGGCGCGTCCGAGGCGTCGACGCGCATGGGATCGCGCAGCGCGGAGATAATGCGCGCCGCATAAGCGTCGAGCACCGTGCGGTCGGGCATGTCCGATCCGTTGAATGGCAGCGGAATGCCGAACCCGTCGCCCTCGCGGCGCGGTATGATGTGGACGTGATAGTGCGGCTCATCCTGACCGGCCGCCGCCCCACTGTTCACGACGATGTTGAAGTCTTCGCACCCCGTTACATGTCGGATGGCGCCCGTCAGCCGCATCGTCACCTTGAACAGATGCAGTCCCAATTCCGGCGGTACATCGAGTAGCGACTCGTAGTGCACCCGCGGCACCACGAGAACATGCCCGTTGTTCACCGGCTGGATATCCATGAACGCGATCGCGTCACTGTCCTCGTGACAGATACTGACCTCGGCCGCGCCGTGGATGAGATCGCAGAAGGTGCAATGCATGACTCGTAGAAGAGCACGGAGAGTGCCAGGGTCGAAACACGTTGGGGTAAGCCCGCTCTCACAGCCACTCACCTCAACCCGACCTCCACACTTACTTTTCAGGCATGGCTACCCAGACCCGTGCCGAGCGCAAGAGCGCCGGCAGCCTTACGCGCGATCAACTCGTCGGCGCTTACCGAACCATGCTGCTCTCACGTCGCCTCGACGACAAAGAGATCCAGCTCAAACGGCAGAACAAGATCTTCTTCCAGATCTCGGGCGCCGGACACGAAGCCATCCTCATGGCCGCTGCATTCGTGCTCCGTCCCTCATATGACTGGTTCTACACCTACTACCGCGACCGAGCACTGTGTCTCCACCTCGGCATGACCCCCGAAGAGATGTTGCTTTCGGCGGTTGGAGCGGCAAAAGATCCGAATTCGGGCGGCCGGCAGATGCCGAGCCACTGGGGCCACAAGAAGCTCAACATCGTGTCGTCGTCGTCGCCGACCGGCACGCAGTTCCTCCAAGCAGTCGGTTCCGCCGAGGCAACGCTCCGCGCTACACAACTGGGCCTGACCGACGGGTTCGAGAAAGACGAAGTCGTGCTCTGCACCACCGGCGATGGAACGACCAGCGAAGGTGAGTTCTGGGAATCGCTCAACAACGCCTGCAACCTCAAGCTGCCGATCGTCTACCTCGTGGAAGACAACGGCTACGCGATTTCAGTTCCGGTCGAAGTCAATACAGCGGGCGGCAGCATCTCGAAGCTCGTCGCCGGCTTTCCGAATCTTTTCGTTCAGGAAGTCGACGGCTGCGACTTGCTCGCGAGCCATCAAGTGATGCAAAAGGCGGTCGAGTACGCGCGCAAGCGCAACGGTCCAGCCTTCGTTCACGCACACGTCATCCGCCCGTATTCGCACTCGTTGTCGGACGACGAAGTGCTGTACCGGCCGCCCGAGGAACGAGACGCCGACGCCGCGCGCGACCCGGTCACCCAATTCCCGAAGTGGCTCGTGGCCGAGGGCTACGCGACCGAAGCTGACATCGCAAAAATCCAGGACGAAGTCGATGCCGAGGTGCTCGCCGCCACGGACGCAGCATTGGCCGCCGAGCAGCCGAGCCCCGAGACGATCTACAACTTCGTCTACTCGCCTGACGTCGACCCCACGAGCGAGCAGTTCGACACGGAGGACGATCCTCAGTTCTCAGGCAACGAAACGACGATGGTCGATCTGCTCAATGCCGCGATGAAGGACGAGATGCGGCGCGATCAGAAAATCCTCATCTTCGGCGAGGACGTTGCCGACGTATCGCGTGAACAAAACCTCGGCAAGGTCAAAGGCAAGGGTGGAGTATTCAAGGTCACCTACGGCCTGCAGAAGGAGTTCGGATCGGCGCGCGTCTACAACTCGCCACTCGCCGAGGCGACGATCGTCGGCCGCGCCATCGGGCTTGCGATTCGCGGGTTCAAGCCCGTCGTCGAAATCCAGTTCTTCGACTACATCTGGCCGGCGTACATGCAGCTACGAAATGAGCTCGCGACCATGCGCTGGCGATCGAACGGAGAGTTTTCCTCGGCGGTTGTCGTGCGCACTACCTATGGCGGCTACATCCGCGGAGCGATCTATCACTCCCAGACGGGCGCGGCGCTGTTCACCCACTGCCCCGGACTTCGCGTGGTCTGCCCGGCCACGGCCCTCGACGCCAATGGACTGCTCCGCACCGCGATCCGTTGCGACGATCCGGTGATCTTCCTCGAGCACAAGCATCTCTACCGGCAGACGTACAACAAGGCGGCGTATCCCGGTCCGAACTTCATGATCCCGTTCGGCAAGGCGAAGACCGTGCGCGAAGGAACGGACGTGACGATCGTGACGTATGGCGCGACGGTGCAACGCGCGTTCGCCGCGGCGAACCAGCTGGCAGAGTCGGGCTTGTCGGCGGAGGTCATCGACCTGCGCACGCTGTCCCCGTGGGATCAGGACGCCGTCTATCGCTCGGTGAAAAAGACGAACCGGGTGATCGTCCTCTATGAGGACTCTATTTCCTGGGGGTACGGCGCCGAGATCGCCGCCCGGATCGCCGACGATTGTTTCGCCTGGCTCGACGCGCCCGTCAAACGAGTGGCGTCGACCGACACGTTCGTCGGGTACGCTCCGCGGCTCGAAGACGACATCCTGCCACAAATTGACGACATCAAACGGGCCTGCCAGGAAATCGTCCGATTCTGATGTGACGGGGGTCCGTTGCCCCTGTGATCCAAAGTGTTGACGCTTGGCGGCCCCGACCACAATGTTTGACGTGGTCTATCTTCAATTCCGACAAGCGTTTCCCTCCTGTTGTACCCATCCCCGTCGGCGTGACCGACGACTCTTTCTTCCCGCCTCTTTTGCGCTTTCCGCTCCGCGCCCTGTCCACCCTGCTGATCGCCGCTGGCGTCGCGACGTGCTCGGACACGCCGCCAGCAGCCGTCAAGCATTCGTCGCTCGGCCCGAGCGGGGGAGCGGCTGGGCGCGTCGCGTTCGAGCCCGTCTTTTCGGCTGCCGCGCTGCAAATCGCGCAGCACTTGTCCGACTTCGGCCTGCGCTACGATCGCGTCCGCGTCGTCCTCGTCCGACCGCCTGTCGACACGGTGAAAGACACAACGATCGCGTTCACTCCGACCGGACCGGACATCACGTTGAACCTGACCGTCGAGGTTCGCTCGAGCGACGAAGTTTTTGACGTCGGCATCGACTACCTGAGCGCCGCAAGCGTTCTGTTTCACGGTCATGGCAGAATCCGATCGCACGCGCCCGACCAGCCCGCGCCAGCCCAGGACCAAGTTGCGATCGACTATGTGGGACCGGGCGCGAACGTCGCGCGGATCTCGATATCGCCGAAGACGATTACGCTTCCCACGGACCAAGCGGTCGCTTTCGCGGTTTCGGCGTTCGACGCGAATAGCAATCCCGTCTCGACCGTCCCGGTCAGTTGGTCAGCCTCCGACGCTGCTATCGCCACGATCAACAGCACTGGCTCGCTGCAAGCGGGAGGGCGGCGAGGCAATCTGGTCGTCAGCGCGGTTACGCCGACCGGAATCACTGACCATGCGACGGTTGCTGTAGTACCGCCACCGACGTCGATCGCGCTCGTTGCCGGCGGCGGACAAACCGGCGTGGTTGGCGCCGGCTTGCCGTCGTCCGCGGTCGTGCAAGTCAACGCAGCGGACGGACTCGGTGTACCTGGTGTGAGCGTCGTGTTCGCGGCGCCGCCGGGCGGCCGTGTCGGGTCGACGAGCATCATTACCGATGCGGGCGGCCGCGCGTCCACCGCACTCACGCTCGGCACGGTCGCCGGGTTGCAGGTTTTCTTCGCCAGTATCGGTGAGCTTGGCGCCGCGGTGCCGGAAACGGCGGTTCCGGCCGGACCCGCGGCGATCGGGATCGTTTCGGGTAACGGCCAATCAGACACGGTTCGAAAGACGCTCGCGCCCTTGGTCGTCCGCGTGACCGATCAATTCGGCAATCCGCTCTCTGGTGTCAGCGTTGGTTGGGCTCGGGCTTCGGGCGGCGGTACGCTCGCCGGCTCCGCCTCCGCGACGAACAGCGACGGTCGGGCGACGATGACGTACACGCTCGGCAGTGCTGTTGGCAGCGAGAGCGTGACCGCGTCGGTGAGCGGTGTGGCGAGCCATGCCACCTTCACTTTCCAAGCGATCGCCCCGGCACCAGCGACCATCGTCGCGGTTTCGGGCAATGCTCAGACGGGCCGCGTTGGCACTGCGCTCGCGGCGCCGTTCGTCGTGCAAGTTGCTGACGACGTCGGAGCTCCGGTGAACGGAGCGACGATCAACTGGGTCGCAACGAACGGAACGGTCGCGGCGACGTCTTCGACCGACGCGAATGGACAGTCGTCGGTGGTTCTAACGCTCGGCTCTCGCGCGGGACAGTCATCTGCAACGGCGTCGATTGCGAACGGACGCCACGTCACGTTCGTCGCGACGGCGCAACCGGGAATCGTCGCCGCGGCGATATTCTCCGGGCAACCCGCGAACGGAACCGCTGGAGCAATGTTGTCCCCGGTGAGCGTTACGCTGGTCGACGCCAACGGAAACCAAACGACCGCCGCCAACCCAGTGACGATCTCGCTCGGCAGCAACCCGGGTGGGGCGGCGCTGAGCGGTACACTGTCGCGCAACGCGTCGAACGGCGTCGCGACGTTCAACGATCTCAGACTCGACAGGGTCGGCAATGGGTACACGCTCGTTGCCTCGAGTGGAAACGTTGCGCCGATCACAAGCTCGCCGTTCAACATTGCGGCGCCGCTGGTCCCAGCGCGACTGACGATCGTCGCCGGTGACGCGCAGCACGCGGCGGCGGGAAGCAGCGTGCCAATTGCGCCGTCGGTACGAGTCACCGACGAGAATGGCAGTCCTGTCGCGGGTGCTTCTGTTACGTTCTCACCGAGCGACGGGGGCGAGGTCGTTCCCTCGATCGCGATCGTCACCGACGCATCGGGAATCGCGACTGTGACGGCGTGGATTCTCGGACCGCACCCGGGTCCGCAAACGCTGACTGCGTCATCGGCCGGACTGACCAGCGTCGTCATTGACGCGACTTCCTTCGCCGGCCCACCGGCCATGCTCGCGATAACGACACCGCCGGCAACCACGGCGGAAAGCGGGGTCTCGCTCGCGCAACAACCGGTGATCCAACTTCTGGATCATTCCGGCAACCCGACCGCCGGCAGCTTGAGTGTGAGCGTGTCGGTGAGCGCCGGGGCGTCGCTGGTCGGGACAACGAGCGTGGTTGCGGACCCGGTTACGGGAGTGGCGTCGTTCACAGATCTCAAAATCGTAGGAACCGGCACCGTGAGCCTGACCTTCACCGCTCCGGGCGTACAGTCGGCCACGTCGGGGCCGATCACGGTGTCGAGCGCGCCATCCTCGGACGAAACGGGCGCTCCGTTCTAGTCGGTCGGGGACGCGGCAGGACGCGCCACTTCGCGCCGGCGTCATCGGGGATCGTTTCATCGCCGCTGAGCGAGCGCGGTTTGAAGTCCGGTGGCAATACGAGGACGCTGTCGTCGACTTCGCGATGCTCGATGTTCGACACTTCCGACGTTTGCTCCATCGTCGCGTTGGCGCCCTGCGCGTCGGTCATTCGACTCGCAGTCGACGTTTTGAGCGCGATCGCCGTTCCCATTCGCTTCGCCACGGAATCGACTTTTTGTGAAATCGACTTGAACATTCCCGTGAGTCCCGACCCGCCGGTGAGACCATTCGCTCGCAGTAGCGGATTGCGCGGCAGGCCAGGCACTGACGCGATCCAATAGTCGGTCACGCTCTCAGTCGTCAGCCGCTGTTGCATGACGCCGGCGTCGATCGACATCGCGAACGCGGTCGTCATGCGATAATGAATCGTCGGAATGCCGGCGACGGTATCGCCGGCGGCGACACTATCGAGGGTCACTTTCTCGTCGGCGAGCGTCATTTTGACGCCGAGTGATTGCAGCCGCTCCATCGTCTGATTCGCCAGGTTGTGCGGCAGGAGCACGAACGTCTTGCTCGCCGGATGGACGATCACGAGGTCGGTGCTGTCGAAGAGGACATAATCGCCTTTCGCGAAAAGCGATTCGACCGTCCCTTCGACGATGTCCATTCGCCCGCGATTGGCGGCGAACACCGCCCGGCCCGTGTAGTTCTGCGCCGGCCCGGCCATCGCGCTGCCAGAACCGCCGTGCGGCGTGCTCACGACATTGATCGTGTACGCAACGGCGGGCAGACGTCCGCGCGACGAAACTTGCCCAACCAGATTCGAACCGGCGAACAATAAGCCGGCGATCGCCGTGCAAGACCGCGGCAGACGGTTGACAGCCATGTCTCGGAGAAGACTTGAGCGACTATTCGCGAGAGTGAACGATGCGGCCGCCAACTACGGTCATCACGACTCGTGCCTGAGCGATTTCCGCCGGCGGCGTTCGCGTCAGATCACGGTCGATCATCACGAAGTCGGCGAGCTTTCCGCGCTCGAGCGTGCCCTTGTCGCGCTCGTCATACGACGCGTAGGCGCCACCGCTCGTATATGCGCGCAACGCGTCCTCGACGCTGATCTTCTGCTCTGGATACCATCCGCCCGGATTCGCGCCATCGAGCGTGCGGCGAGTCACGGCCGCGTAAATTCCCTCGAGCGGTGTCGCCGGCGCCACGAACCAGTCGCTGCCGAACGCAAGTCGCGTGTGATGATCGAGCAGCGATCGAAACGCGTATGTTCCTTTTCCGCGCTCGTGGCCAATCACCTTTTCGGCCCAACGTCCGTCGTCGATCGCGTGATACGGCTGCATGCTGGCGATCACGCCGAGTGGGGCGAAGCGTGACATGTCGGGAGGCGCGATATGTTGCGCATGCTCGATTCGAAACCGACGATCACGTGCGGTGTTCTCGTGCTCGACCCGTTCGTAGATGTCGAGTTGCGTGCGGATCGCGCGATCGCCGATCGCGTGCACGATCACGTGCAGCCCGGCTTTGTCCGCTCCGGACGTCCACTCGTAGAGATGCTCCGGGGTGTTGACGAACAGGCCGGTGTCATTCGGCGCGTCGGTGAATGGTGCCAACATCGCCGCGGTGTGAGAGCCGAGTGATCCGTCGACAAACCCCTTGAGCGCGCCGATCTTGAGCCACTCGTCGCCGTGTCCGCGGCGTTTCACCGTGTCGCGGAGACGCTCCCATGTCAACAGTGGCACGGCCGCGTAAATTCGCGTCCGAAGTCGACGGGCGGCGTGCGCGCGCTCGAATACGGCCAGGTCGCTCCACGTTCCCATGTGTGTCACGGACGTCACGCCGTTGCCGGCGACGTATCGCATCGCCGCATCGAGCGCTCGATCTTCCTCCTCGGGCGACGGGTTGGGTTGGACGCGATTGACGAGCGACGTCGCGTTGTCCTTGAGGATTCCCGTTGGCTCGCCCTGCGCGTCGCGGACGATCGTCCCTCCGGTCACCTCGGCCGTCGCCTTGGTAATTCCAGCCGCTCGCAGTGCCGCGCCATTCGCGAGCGACATGTGGCCGTCGAGACGATTCACCCACACCGGATTATTCGGCGTGACGGAGTCGATCCAATCGCGCCGGGGGAGCTCGCCACCCCATTGCTCGTGATCCCAGTCGCCGTTGGTAATCCACATACCGGCTTGGAGCGTCTTTGCGAATTCGCTAATGCGTTGCACAAAGTCGCGCGGTGTTTTTGCGTCCCGGAGTTGCACCGACGCCAAACCAAAACCGCCCTCGAGAAAATGAATGTGCGAATCGATGAATCCGGGAACAACCATCATTCCGTGCGCGTCGATGACGCGTGTCGATGGAGTGAGCAGCTTGCGCATCTCGGCGCTCGACCCCATCGCGGAAATTCGGTCGCGACTGATCGCCATCGCATCGGACCACGGATGCCGCGAGTCTCCGGTCCAGATGCGCGCGTTGACGACGGCCAGGGTGATCGGCTCGATCGGGGCTTGGCTGGGACGATGCATGAAACTGGTGAGCGAGGTGACGGCCAGGAGTGCGACAATGTCGAATCGACGCATGCGGAGGTCTCGTGCCGCGAGAGGATCAGTGCTTGGTCGTCGGTCGAGTGATAGCTTATTCCGCCGGCTGTGAAACGCCAGTGACGCCGGCCGCCCTGCGCTTCCGACGGCTCGTCCCTCGCAGAGACGACTGATCACTCCATGGCCGCTCGTGGGCCGACAGCACGCGAGCTTTCAACATGACTTCTGAGCCCACGCCCGCCTTCCGATCGATCAAGACTGCCGCGCTCCTCGTGGGAGGGTGGGTGTCGTTCTTCGTGCTGCAGGGGCTCATCTCCGCCGCGTTATCGCCACGACGCGCGGTGAGCAGGGTCGCGGCCCTCGAGCTCGAGCTCACCATTGGCGTGTTGTGGGGGCTACTCAGCATCGCGATCGCCGCTTGGCATTGGCGGCTGCGCGCCACGACCGCGAGCCTCATCGGTTTGATCGTCGCGCACGTTCCGCTCCTGATCGTTGCTGCGCTGATGGATTGCATCGCGGCGCGCATCGCGCTGCACGTGTTCTCCCATCAGTCGCAGCTCATTTCGTTCTCGGCGATGCTCGTGCTCTACGCCGACCTCGACGTCGCGAGTTACGCCGTCATCGTTGCCGGCGCCGAGCTCGCGCTCGTGCGCCGCGTCCTCGCGGAGCGACAACGCCAGGCCGCGCGGCTCGAAGCATCGCTCGGACGAGCGCGTCTGGATTATCTCGAGGCGCAACTCCAACCGCACTTTCTGTTCAACTCACTTGGAGCCGTCTCCGAGCTCGCGTACGATTCGCCCGTCACCGCGAGTCGCGTGATTCGACAGCTCGCGTCGATCTTTCGCACCGCGCTGGGAAAGCGCACGGATGAGATCACGCTCGGCGAAGAGATTGTCGGAATCGAACCATACCTCGACATTCAGCGAATTCGTTTCGCCGACTGGCTGACGATCGAGTATCGCGTCGAGGACGATGCCGTCGATTGCTTGGTTCCCAGATTCGTCCTGCAGCCTCTCGTCGAAAACGCGATTCGTCACGGATTGAGCGGGCGCAACGCCGCCGGCACGATCGAGATCTCGGCGCGCGTTGACCACGGTTCATTGGTCGTGCGCGTGGCGGACAACGGAGTCGGCCTCGATGCGAGATCGGCCGCGGCCGGACGCGGAATCGGGTTGTCGAACGTGCGCGACCGGATTCGAATTCTGTACGGAAACGATGATCGTCTTCGCCTGTCCGCCGGCCCTGCGGGCGGTACCATCGCCGAGCTCAGAATTCCTGCGCGCCGCCGCGAGGCCGCGTCAGCGGATCATGCGCCGGTGCGAGACGGCGCAGACGCGACGATGACGAACGAAACACTGCGTCCCGTGCGTGTGCCGGTGTGGCTGCGGCACCCGGCAGTAGCGATCGGACTCAGTTGGCTGGTCTGCGGAATGTTGTGGACTCAGCAGAGCTTCATCTACCTCATGTTGCGCAATCGACTCGGCGAATCATCGTGGCTCTCGATCGCACGGACCGATTTGCTGTCGGCGTTGATCTGGGCAGTGCTCACGCCGATCGTCCTGTTCATCGCGGCGCGTTTTCCGCTGCGCGGATCACACGTCGTCGCTCGTCTGCTCGCGTACGCGGGACTGGCACCGACGGTCACACTGCTGCATGTCTTCGCGTGGCAGAGGCTCACGTCGCCGCAAATCCCAATATTGTCGCTCGCATTCAGTTCGACGTTCGCGGTCGACTTCGTCGTGTTCTGTGTGCTCGTGGTCGTCGGGCATCGAGGGTTGCTGATCGAATGGCTGCGAGCGCGCGAGGCTACTGCGGCCTCGCTGCGCGCCGAGCTCACTGACGCACAGCAGCGTGCCGCCAAATTGCAGTCGGTACCGCCGATCCTCTTGCGATCGCTGGACGGGATCGCTGAATCCGCGCGCCGAGATCCCGCGCTGACGGAACGACAGCTCACGCGATTGGCCGATTACCTCCGCATCGCGCTCGAATGCAGTGACGACCGCGGAGTCACGCCCGAGCGTGAGCTCGCGCTCGCGGACGCCGTGGCTGCCCTCGGTCGAACCGGAGCATTCGCACCTGACCTCACAATGAGCGCCTGAGATGCTGACTGTCATCGTCGCCGACGACGAAAAGCTCGCTCGACGCCGACTCGTGCGACTGATCGAGGAGACAGGCGAAGCGGAAGTGGTCGCCGCATGCACGGGCGGCCGTGATGCCGTCGAGCAAACGATCGCGCGGCAGCCGCAGCTTCTCTTTCTCGATGTCCAGATGCCGGACCTCGATGGATTTGCCGTTCTGAGAGAGCTCGCGGGAAAGGCGTCGCCGGCAATCGTCTTCGTTACGGCGTTCGATCAATACGCCGTGCGCGCGTTCGACGTTCACGCCGTCGATTATTTGCTCAAGCCTTTCGATACGGCACGATTCCGCGAAGCATTCGGGCGTGCGAAGGACCGACTTTCGAGTGGTTCACGCGCCGATGACGATCGCATTCGGGCACTGCTCGCCGACTACGTCGGCGGCGCTCAACCGCCGAAGGAATCGTTGGACCGCGTCGCGGTTCGTGTCGATGGCGTCCTCAAGATTGTTCGCGTCGCCGACGTCGATTGGTGGGAGACTGATGGCAATTACGTTCGCTTGCACGTCGGCGCGGCGAGTCATCTGATTCGCAGCACGGCGGCCAGCATCGAGCCGCAACTCGATCCGCGCGCCTTCATTCGCATCCACCGGCGCTACATCGTCAACGTCGATCGCATCATCGAAGTCCAACCGTGGTTCGCCGGAGACGCCGTCGCGGTGCTTCGAACCGGCGCCAAGCTCCGCGTGTCGAGAACCTATCGCGAACGTCTGCATGCGCGACTTGGCGCTCGCCCCGACGCCGCGGACGGCGCTCCGTCCTGATCAGCGCGGCCTTGGAGCTCCGGCGACTACCGGCGCGGCGATTCGGAAGGTGAACGGTTGCTCGACGAGCTGTCTCACTTTCATCGAACCGATCTTCGCCGCGGAGAATCGCATGTAGGGAAGCGCGTCGCGCACCGCTTGCACGAAGCCCGGATGCGTCGCCTTGAGAATCTCGAGCGAACTCGCGTCGGCAAATCCGGTCGTGTCCACGATGTAGCGCGCCAAAACAAAACCCTCGATGTGTTTTTCGAGCAGATCGAGCGGATACGCGGGCGCGGCGCTGTTCGCCGATCGCACGACCGCGCTGTCCACCTCGAGAATCGTGAACACGGAATCGGTGTTTGACTCTCCCGGCGCCGGCGGTGTCGTCGCCGAATCGACGTGTTCATTCCCCGCTACGCGCGATTGTTCAGGGCTGCTGATTGGTCGGCGCGCATCGATCGCCGACGGTCCTGGTCCGGAACCGGCTCCCTGCGCCAGCGTGATGTAGTGCACCGCCGCGCTCCCACCCGGGGGACTCGGCGGCCGGTCGGGTGGCGGGATGTAAAAGATCCGATTCGCGAGGCTGTCGTTCGACATCGATGTTGGAGGCCTCGTCGCGCCAACCGCGACGAGGATCGCCACAGCATGGACAGCCGCGCTCAGGCCCGCCGAACTCGCAACGGGCGGGCGGTGCGCGTAGGAGATCATCCAAAGACGCATCATCACCCCTGCAAGATGCATTGCGGGCACGCTGGCGACCACCGCTCCGGTATGAGACGTTCAGCGGCCGGGACGAAACGAGTCGTCCCGGACGGGACGCCGGCCGACAGCCGGCCTGATCGGGTCGTCACCGTTTGGTGCCGCCTCCCTCAGCGATACCGCAAACTGGGGCATGTCCGCGGCCGGGCAGCCAGGAAGACTCCGCACGCTCGTATTCCTCTGGGCGATCATCGGCATCGCGAGCTCATGCCGCATGTCGACCGATCCGCCGCCACTCGGCCACTTCGGCGGCGGTCCACGGCGCATCCTGTTCATTGGAAATAGTCTGACCGGCGCGAACGAAATGCCCGGCATGTTGGTCGCGCTTGCCGAGTCGGCGCGAGTGACTCCGTTGCCGAGCGTCGACGTGGATTGGGAACCGGATTTCGCTTTGATCGATCACTGGTCGCTCGGCACCGCGAAGACGCTGATCGCCAATGGCCACTATGATGTTGTCGTGATGCAGCAAGGTCCGTCGTCGGTCGCCGTGAATCGCGATACGCTTCGGCTCGCGGTTGGGTTGTTCGCGCCGCTCATCCGCGCCGCGGGCGGCGTACCCGCCCTGTTCGCCGTCTGGCCGACCTCGGATCGCCAGGTCGATTTCGATCGCGCGAGCGAGTCCTATCGACTTGCGGCGCAGGACGTCGGCGCAATGCTCTTCCCCGGCGGCGAAACGTGGCG
>Ga0207699_10000856_pt1 | contig 14471 bp, 10 predicted proteins | sample LARL51metaG_FD_184344 | JGI IMG/M metagenome (GOLD analysis project Ga0207699, IMG submission 184344) | Corn, switchgrass and miscanthus rhizosphere microbial communities from Kellogg Biological Station, Michigan, USA - LAR L5-1 metaG... | ecosystem: Host-associated > Plants > Roots >...
TTAATCGGCGGCCCTCTTTTTCAATGGTTACCGTGGTTATCTAGCTTTCCCGTTTCGAATCGGAGTATCAGTGAGACACCAATGTGAGACAGGTTCTCACATTGAGATAGGAGACACAAAGCAATGCCCTCCTACTACGTTTGTGCGTCGAGTGAGGTTGATTCCCGTTGCCTCTGTGCTTGCGATCATCAGCACCGCACAATAGCTTCCGCTGTCGCCTGTACTCGCTCTGCCCGCGCTGGAGCCTACGTTGTTGCTGTAGAGGACGGGGAATATCGAGAGTTGAACCCGGACGAAGAAGCCCTGTTTCAGAATCTAATGTACGGAAACCCCGAACGGCTGGAAAGACTAATTCGGTGGATGGGCCGCCTCAGCCTCCTGGTTTCCTAAAAAGGAAAAGCCCGCCTAACTTACTGACGAACCATAGTCCAAACACCCGTCGCTAACCGAGAGACGTAGTTTCCTTTTTGCAGCTCGTACAGCACTGTCAGAATCGAACCCTCCGGCTTCTTGAGATGCTGTGAGAGTTCCGCGACCGTTTGACCGCTTTTCTTCACTTGCAAACGATTCATTATGTCCGTTTCGAGATCGCCCGTTTGGCTCACAGATTTGTCCTCCTTCTGCAAGCACCATGCCGCCCAGCATACAAGCCCTCTGGCCTTTCGGGGCAAAACTTCTTAGCGCAACAAACTTTCAGGACGGTTTTTGTTTCCAAAACTTATCCGCTGAGAACGACCTACCCATGAAGTTCAGCGGTGGCTGTTGATCGGCATAAAAAGCCGCGATGCTTCCAATGTAAAGGCTGGATTCGGAGAACTCCGCTCCTAGACGGTTTCCGATTAGGGTGAGGACCTTGCGCACGTCATTAATGCCATCGGCGGCCTTCGACAATGCCTCCGCGAGAGTCCGCTGTTCCTGTGGCGTAATGTTCATTTGTGATCTCTCTTTTTTGTGCAGCTTTTGTGCAGAACTCCGACTAACTACCACTAACCATACCGAATAACTCTCGTTGGAAAATAAAGTGCTTGGCGGTAACTCCAAGTACCTCAATACCCCATTTTTCGATTAGAAATCCGATGCTCTATCCTTTTGAGCTACGGGCCCCCGGCACAATTCTATCAACTGTCGAGTCTCCCGCAGTCGTACTCAATTCACTCGGTCACTTCTGCTTGGCCCTTCGCCAGACTAACGTCAGCCGCTCCTTCCCCTTGCCCGGCCGGATCAGTCCACGCTCCTCGAGGACTTTGATCGTATTGCGATTTACCGATTCCGGACGAATCGACTCGCCGTTCTTCAAATTCCGCAGAATCGGGCCGGACCCGAGCGAATCAGTCTCCAGTTGATAGCCATGCTCCATATCCGCGAGTAAGTCGAGTTCCGGATCAGTCAGTTTTGGCGCGATCTCACACCCCTATTTCTTCTTCATGAAGCAAGCTCCGAGAAATGGTCGACTTCAACCCATTTAGGATGCCGATATCGGAGCGTTCGCAGGCTTGGTTTATCTGGATGCTTCGAACCGAAACCGGTAAACGGCCTACAGGTTAAGGGATGGAGTTCGGCGGTAATCTCTGCGTTTACTATTGAGAAGCTGGGCGGATGTCCTGGCACTTCCCGCATTCGCATTGGAATGTGGGGTTCGAGGGCCATAGCATATGCCCACAACTTTGGCAGCGGAACAAATCGCCAGCCGGTGTCAGGATTCGAAACGAGTCATCCTCCACGCAGTATGGACATCTGGGATCGTGAGTCGACATTGGGCTGAGAAATTACACAAATAAACACGCCAAGTCAAAATCGGTCGGGCACCCTACAATACTCATAACAAAACATTTAGCTCGTGTAGCATGGGAAAGTGATCTACGGCCTGACGATTCAGAAAGTGGGTAAGCAGCTAGTCTTTCGCTGCCTGGAATGTACCCTACTAACGGGTCGCATCGGCCTGATCCAGCGAGAGGGACCTCCCCTAAAGTTGTACTGCCATGTTCATCCCGAAAATTACGGACAATGGCGTACTCCCGAGGAAATGGAACGCGAAAAACTCGCTCTTGCCACCCGCATGGGTCTGAAATGATCGTGTATCAGGCCGGGCATCGTACCGGCCGCCTAAGAGGGCACGTAAACGTGTGGTCGTTCTCTCAAGGATGTTGCACCAATCAAACGACAGCTGTCTGCTCGTTTTTCCTTAGCGGAGACCACGACCTCAGGGGCTGAAGCCGGTACGCGGTATGCGCTTGAGCGCGGCGTTGAAGCGCCGCTCTTCCACGGGTTGGTCGGCGCCATACGTTGGGCTTGATTGACGGTTCCTCCATTCTGGGGGGCGCAGGAAACTTCAATCACTTGGTCGCTTCGGTCCACTCCTGCTCGCCACGATGGATGAGCGTCTCGCGGTCTTCGGGCAAGATCCAGCGTTGTTTTACCAGATCGTCAGTTGCCTTGGTGAAACGGGAAATGTAGTCGTCATGCCCTGAATACCTCTCCGCAATCGACTTGCGAGGGTCCCCGTTCTTCTCGCGCTCGGCCACCGTTTTCGCAAACGCGATGTAAGACGCCTCAAATGACACCCGCTGATCCGGAGCCCCAATCGAGGGATCGCGCAGATTCCAACCGGCATAGGTTGCCAAGGGTGCGGCAAATTCAGGCTGACGCACACCGTCTTGCTCGTTCCCGTCGGCATCGACCTGCGGCACCATAGCCGGAAAAATTTCGTCAATCTGCGGTGGTTCGATGCTCAGGACTCCGTCCTGCCACTTCGGCCCAAAATTCAAGCGGTATCCTTCATTCGCCTCGTGCGGGCGACTTATGCCCGGAATACTGGGGAATTTATAGGCACTCAGCAGAACCAGCGTTCCGTCCGCGATCTTCGGATAGCTGCTCGGTGGGGGCGCGGTCCCGTTGCGTACCCATGCATCCATGTTCGCGATCATCGCCCGCCAGAAATATCGAACCGGCAGCGGCGACTGCGGCTGCTGTCCCAGCAGATCGCCTGTTCCCTTGGCTGGTGGGAACGGACCGGAAAAGTGCTGCAATCCCGTGAAGTGATAAATCCTCACGTTGTCTGAGATGGTCGCGTCGCGCTTGAGATCGCCGCTGACGTGGATTAAAGCCGCGGCTCGACCCCAATACTCATACGACGTATTCGAGAAAAATATCTTCGGTACGACTTTCTCCGCCGAAGCTCGGTCGAGCAATCCCGCGGACTCTCCGCTCGCGGGGTCCGTCTCAGGTAGATCGGTGAAAGGGAAGATGTCAGTTGGAAACATGACGGAGGACGTGGGCTGCGCATCGCGCGATGGCTGTGCGAAGCGGTAATTGAAGTCGCCGCGGCCTGCGCCGGCAACATGTGCCAGAACCCCATCCAGCGCGATGCGGCCTTCTTCGTCAGCATTGAATCCTTCATACAGCATGGTGCGCAGGAATCGACCATTTTGCGAGATGCCTTCCCCATACACGCGTTGCACCGGAACGATGGAATCCTTCGCGTGTTTTGCATACGAGGCGAAATCGCGCACCGCCGCAAAGCCCAGCCCGGCCACGACTGGATCTTCCACCACATAGATGTATTCGTAAATCTTGCCCACGTGAAATCCTCCACTCAGGTGAATGTGACGGTCGCTGGGTGTGAGCTTTCCCCCGACCATGTGTGCAAACTGCCATTCACTGCGAGCAATGGTCGTACGGGCAGCATCCCGCGAGTCGCGAACCGTAAGGGTATTGCGTGGATCCTCGGGATTCGCGACGCCATATTCTGTTCCGCCCAGGTTTCCGGTGATCAGGTGTCCCAGCGGAATCTCCTCCATTTCATGCGATGGCATGATGTCGCCCCGCAAGAGGCCAGTGATGGTTTTGCCATCCTCTTTCGCAACGGGCGCAGCCAGGCGAAGAGCATCGTCGCCGACCGCATCCCATTGCCATCCGAGGCTGACAAAGGTGAAACCGTTTCGCAGCAGCCAGCCATCCCCCGCATCCTTCTGCACATCCCAATCTCCGCCATCGACCAGCGAGACAATGCGGCTGTGGCCCCGATTTGGATTTTCGAGGAGCATCGAGCCATTCCCTTTATGCGGATCCTTCGGACGAATCGCGATGAAGTTCGCCCGGAACTCCACCTCGCCATTCTCCAGGTTGACTGCGTTCTTCAGATCCACCAGGCGCGCATTGTGCGGGTTCGCAATGGCGACCGAAAAGTAGACGTTGCCGGCGATGCGTTGGTAAACGCCAGCCTCGCCGAACGTTTTGCCATTCAGGACATCCTGACGCGATGTGATTTCTACGCGAACCACTCTCGCGTAGATAGGCAGAACTGCCACTGAGAGCACAAGAATCAGCTTAAGCATCCGGAGCATGCGCGGAAGGATAGCACGCCATGCTGTTGTACCCACGGAGGCATTCATCCAGACGCCCAAGCGCCGCTGTTTGCCGCGAGGCGGCCTCTTTTCGCAGATAAACATTGTAAAAATTCCGTTTCTTGTAAAATCTCACGCCGGAAAGTTGCGTCCACACCAATCTGTGCTTGCATGATTAGCAAGTCTCGTTCAAGATGAAGGAAATTCTCGCTGGGCCACTGATGAAGTCATCCGTCTCGAAGGTGTCCGGTCGTCCTCTTTCGGCTTCCGCTGCCAAACTGCGTCTGTTAAAGCGACTTCGCTGCTCATTGCGCTATGAGAAGAAGGCTTGGGAATCCGGCGCGCAGCTAGTCGCTGGCGTCGACGAAGTCGGTCGCGGATCGCTTTTTGGATGCGTTGTTGCTGCGGCGGTAATTCTTGATCCGGCTTACAGGGTGCGCGGCCTACGCGATTCCAAGCTACTGTTGAAGGAGCGCCGGGAGGTCTTGGCCGAACGCATCCGCGATCATGCGATCGCATGGTCGGTGGCGGCCGTGGATGCGGCTCGCATTGATCAGATCAATATCTATCAAGCCTCACGAGCGGCCATGCGCGAGGCGGTATTGAAGCTCGCGCCTATCCCTGACTACCTGTTGATCGATGCCTTAAAGATCGATTGTTACATGCCACAGAGCGCGATCATTCATGGCGACGCGCTATCCGCCTCCATCGCAGCCGCGTCGATTCTGGCTAAGGTGGAACGCGACCGCATGATGTGCGAGTGGGACGCGGTTTTTCCGGAGTATGGGTTGGCGTCGCACAAGGGATACAGCACTCCAAAGCACCTCGCTGCATTGCGCGAACTGGGTCCGACGGCCTTGCATCGGCAGTCGTTCGCCCCCGTATGGCAGAATCCCGTGCCCCAGGAGGTATTTGCCTTCATGGAAGAGGATGAAGTGGAAACAATTGCCGCGCAGGATCTCGCGGTCTGATGAGTGGAGTGTCCCGAATTTTTCAGAACGATATGTATCTCAAAGGGAAGCCGAACAGAAGGCATAGGTTATGAAGACTGTAAAAGGTGAGCGCGTGTCGCAATCGAGTGGGAGCAAAGGAAACCGAAGCCGGCGTTCGGATCGTCGTCGCCGCAACGAAGGGGCATCCATTCGCGTGATGGACGAGAACCTGCGGGTCATGAAGATTGCGGAACTCTACCGTCCGCTGAAGAAGCCAGTCACATTGCGGCTCGACGCGGACGTGATTGCGTGGTTCAAAAAAGATGGCAGACGCTATCAGACGCGTATTAACGCCGCACTGCGCCGAGTGATGGAGCGCGAGATGCGACTGGCAAGTTAGCCTGGCGTAAACGTGCGGGGTGGACGCTTTCGTCGGGGATACCTCGATGCGATTACAGGACATTGGAGGAGCCTGGCCTCAGTTGATGGCCGGGACCTGTTACCCACAAAAACGGAGACCCGGTAACACCGCTTCCTCCGCTGGCTTTTCCACATTCTTGGCGGCCTAGGTGGGGAATGAGAAACCCCGGGATCGCCGTTTGTATCTACGACGTTCCCGCCTTGAGCTGATTTCGCAATAAGAATTGAACTGTGCCGCGCTTCGGAGATTTGCATCATACCGGGCGAATCATTCTTCGCCCTATGACATTCCAACCAATTGAAAATTACGGAGTGATCGGCAACATGAAGTCGATCGCGCTGGTGGGTATCAATGGTTCCATTGATTTTCTTTGTTATCCCGACTTCGATTCGCCCAGCGTTTTTGCCTCTCTACTGGATGCCAAGCAGGGAGGCTGTTTTCAGATCGAGCCTCAACTGAGCGATCTGCGTATTCGTCAACTCTACTTGCCCGACACCAACATCCTGATTACACGGTTCCTTGCCGAAGAAGGCGTAACCGAGCTAACGGACTTTATGCCCATTGAAAGTGAGCTGGAGGAACCGAATGAAATCGTTCGGGTCGTCAAGGTCGTTCGAGGAACCGTCCGTTTTGCGATGCGCTGCCAGCCCCGATTCAACTATGCGATGTCGACGCACCGAACCGAAGTTGGGGAGCACTGCGCCCGGTTCTACCCGGCAGACACCTCTTGCCCGCGTATGCACCTGATTTCCACCGCCACTCTCAAGCAGGAGGGGCAGGACGTGTCTTCGCAAGTCACCTTGCGCTCTGGTGAGACGGCGACGTTCGTTCTCGGCGGTCCGCGTCTGGAGGGGCAGCCACCCGAGATGCAGGTCATCGACCTGCGTTTGCAACAGACCATTCGATTCTGGAAGTCATGGATTGCGAAATCGAAGTACAAGGGGCGATGGCGGGAGATGGTGCAACGCTCGGCTTTGCTGCTGAAGCTGCTGGTCAGCCGGGAACACGGGTCCTTGATTGCAGCGCCAACATTCTCCCTGCCTGAGAAGATTGGAGGAGTGCGGAATTGGGACTACCGATTTACCTGGCTGAGGGATTCAACCTTCACGCTCTATGCGCTGATTCGACTCGGCTTTATCGATGAAGCGGAGGCCTTCATCGAGTGGTTGAAAGGACGGCTCAGCGATGACGCGGAACGTGGACCCCTACAAGTGATGTACGGGATTGATGGTCGGCAAAACCTCGACGAGCAGACTCTTGATCATCTGTCTGGTTACGAGAATTCACGTCCTGTACGGATCGGAAATGCGGCCCACCATCAGCTGCAGCTCGATATCTACGGCGAAATGATGGACTCGATCTACCTCGCCAACAAGTACGGGGACCCCATTTCGCATGCCGGGTGGCAAAGCATTCAGCACATGCTGGACTGGCTCATGAAGAACTGGCGGCGCCCGGACGAAGGCATATGGGAGGTGCGTGGCGGGGCGAGAGAATTTCTGCATTCGCGAGTGATGTGTTGGGTTACCTTCGACCGAGCCTTGCGTCTGGCACAGAAGCGTTCGCTTTCCGGCCCGCTCGACATCTGGCAGCGCACGCGAGACGAAATTCGAAACGATATTTTCACCAACTTCTGGGATGAGGAACAGCAGGCGTTTGTGCAGGCAAAGGGCAGAAAGGATTTGGACGCATCGGCGCTGCTGATGCCGATGATGAGGTTCATCAGCCCGGTCGACCCAATGTGGCTCTCGACGTTACGAGCGTTAGAACGGACGTTGATCGAAGACACTCTGGTCCGCCGTTATGTGCCACAACGTACGAATGTGGACGGCCTTCCCGGCACCGAGGGACACTTCACCGCCTGCTCGTTCTGGTATGTCGAATGCCTCGCCCGTGCAGGCCAGCTCGAAAGGGCGCAGCTGTTGTTTGAAAAGCTCTTGGGATACGCCAACCATCTTGGTCTTTATTCGGAGGAACTCGGCTCCAATGGACAACACCTTGGGAACTTTCCACAAGCGTTTACGCATCTCGCGCTGATCAGCGCCGCAACCTACCTGGACCGTGCACTCTCTGGCACCGAAGAAGCCGCCTGGCGCTAGGGATATGGGACAGGCCTTTCTCCATCTACCCGGCGTTGAACGCATTCGCGAACGAAAACTTCGCTCGGGATGACGATCACCGGAGGGTTGGTACCGGTGTGGTTCCGCCCAGACGAAAAAGCCCCGCTCTTGCGAGTGGGGCTGAACTAATTTCTGTGGCTTTGGCGATTGTTACTTGTTGGGTTGTCCCTGAGGCTTGTCGGTGGTTGCGGGCTGTGCGCTTTTGCCGCTAGCTTGGCCTGTGGCGAGATCCCGAGGGCTCTTCGTATTGGAGGTCGTGCTGGTAGCGGCAACATCGGCTTTGCCGTCGCCATTGACATCTCCTGCCGCGACTCGCACGTTGGTCTTGCCCAAGCTCGCTTTCGAGGGCGATTCGCGAACGGCGGCCTCGTCCTGCGCGGTTACCGTTAGCGGCTTATGCATGCGTTTGCCGGAAGCTTGTCCGGTAGCTGCGTCACGCGGACTGGTGACCTGCTGCGAATTTGAAGATGGACTGGCAGACTTTTGCTGCGATCCATCCGACTGTGCCACCGCCACTGCGGACAAGCAGGCCAACCCCACAACCAGAATGTTCTTGTTCATTTGGATTCCTTTCCCTTTGTGTGCTTCAACCCAGCGCCGTCAGACGAGCTGCCGTAAGGAGGCAGCACGGCCTGGTTCCCCAAGTCTGATTGATGATGGAGGGCCGGGCGAGGGGCTGCAAGTTACCAAGGGATGAGCGATCTCTAACTGCTTGAGCGGGAGCGGGTTACAGGAGAGGACGATTCCTGGAGTGCAAGCCCTTCATCGCATACTTGAGCGTTACGCTGGCTTCGACACTCCTCCGTCGGCTTCGCTCAGATTGGCGGGAGGGAGGAATGTCTGCATCCCAACGCAGCAAGATCTCCTTCATTTCGCTGCTTTCGAACTTGAGGCGCCTCCCGCGCTCGCTTTGGTTTGTGCTACCCAGTTGTGGATGCGGTCGCCGAGAATGTCCATGGGCAAAGCGCCTCCGGTGAGGATCTGGTCGTGGAAGGCGCGGATGTCGAAGCGGTCGCCGAGCTGATCTTTGGCGTAAGCACGGAGTTTCAGGATTTCCAGCTGTCCGATTTTGTAGCCCAACGCCTGCGCAGGATTCGCCATGTAGCGGTCGGTTTCGGACTGAACTTCCGGTTCGTCAATGAGCGAGTGGTCGTGGAAGAAATCGACGACCTGCTGGCGCGACCAGTGCTTGTAATGGAATCCCGTGTCGACCACGAGGCGGATGGCGCGGAGCATGTCGTCCTCAAGGTGGCCGTAGTAGCTGTAGGGATCCTGGAAGTATCCAACTTCTTTTCCCAGACGTTCGGAGTAGAGTGCCCATCCTTCGGTGTAGGCGGTGTAGTACTCCTGCTGGCGGAACTTGGGAAGCTCCGGCAATTCCTGGGCGAGCGCTATCTGCAGGTGATGGCCGGGAACGCCTTCGTGGTATGCGGTGGTCTCGATGTCGAGTGTCGTCCGGTGCTCAAAGTCTCCGGTGTTGACCATCACGTGAGCTTTGCGTGAGCCGTCGGGAGTGCCTTGCAGGTAATGTGTGGCGGCCTCTTTCTCGCGGAACTCCTCGATGGGCATGACGTCGAGGTGGCCCTTGGGAATGTGTCCGAAAAGATCGGGCAACTTGGTGTACATGGTGTCGATGTACTTGGTGTAGAGATCGAGAATTTCCTGGCGCGATTTGGGATGGAGCTTGGGATCGGCCTTGACGGCGACGCCGAAACTCTTCATGTCTTTGCAGCCGAGCTGGTTGGCGACCTGCAGCATGCGGGCTTCGATCTCTTTGACCTGCGCGAGGCCGATCTGGTGGATCTCTTCCGGGGTCAAGTTCGTCGTCGTGCTTTCCTTCACGCGGAAAGCGTAGCGCTCGTTGCCGTCGGGCAAAGACCAGACGCCGGGTTCGGTGCGGCCCTTGGGTGCGTACTCGTCTCGGACGAAGGCGGCGAACTTGGCGCAGGCCGGGTTGATAGAGTCTCGGATGGCGGCGATGGCGGCTTCACGGAGGCGAGTGCGGTCGCCTTCCGGAATCGAGTCCGGGAATTTCTTGAACGGTTGCAAGAAGGGCGACTGCTCGGGCGTCATGGAGGCGACCGCCGTGGATTGCGTTGCGACTTTTTCGAGCAGCATGCGTGGAGGCATGAGGCCGTCAGCCATTCCCTTGCGCATCTGCACGATGTTCTGATCGAACATCCGCGGAAACAGCTTCATTCGAGTGATGTAGTCTTCGTAATCCTTGACCGTGTCGAAGGGCAGGATGTTGGCGAGCTGGGGCAAGAAAAGGTGGACGCCACCTTGCTGGTTGACCGGCATTTCCCAGGACTTGAAGCGGGCGCCATTGAGATCCATGCGCATGTCGCGGATCATCAGAAGCTTATTGAGAACTTCCTGATCGGGAAAGCCGGTGGTGTCGATGGCTTCGAGGCGCGGGATGAACTGGCGTTCGTGCGCGAGATCGGCATCGATGGCTTCCTGCGAGAAGTCGTCGATCTTGTCGTTATAACGCTTGTCGCCCAGGGTGGAAGCGTAGATCGGGCTATGGAGCATGGTGTATTCCCACTGCTCGTCGAGGAGTGCATTCAGGGCCTTGCGACGGGATTCCAGATCAGCGGCCGGATTGGCCGCGAACAAGGAAGCAGTCAGGAATGGGGTGAGCGCAAGACCGATGAGTGATCGCAACATTGAACCTCCAGAAGGTTTTAGACGAGATCACCAGAGGATTGGTGATCAGGGGCGACGCGGAAACGCTGTAGCTGTAATCTTTCGACTTTCGCGGCGCTTAGAGCGCCAACTATCGGGCTTCGAGACGCTGATTCAGATCGCGCAACAGTTCAATGTTGTTATGTAAGGCGCGTTCGAGGATTGCGGCTTGCTCTTTCGCCGTCGGCCAGTCGTGCTTCTCGACGGCTTCGGTGAGGCCGGGCAGTTCGAGATGGGCATAAGTGTAGCGAGCCCCATAGAGGATGTGCTTGAACCACGGTCGTCCGGGGATCCCGTCCGGATTGAGCCAGTTGCGCTCGACTTGCATCATGCCGTGGTTGAGGGTGGCGGCGAGTTGGGGGTCGAGGGAACCGGAGGAGAGTTTGCGAGTCAGGGAGGCGTTTAGGGCTTTTCCGGCGGATTCGAAGTCGTCGACTGCGTGGCCAACCTTAGTGAGATCGAGAGCAGGCGCAAGGTCCTTCGACTCCGCGCGCTCATTCGAGCGCGCTCCGCTCAGGATGACAGATTTGTTGTTAGTAGCAAGATCATTTACGAATTGGCGGATGTTGCCGGCGTACGTGGCGAAGTCGAATGGGAGAAGATCGGCATTCGCCAGGCGGAGGGCGGTGACTCCCCAAAGTTGGGTCGTTAGCGTGTGGTACTTGTAGCCGGGGTCGCCGAAGTGGTTCATCCAGTAGAAGTCGTCGTAGGCGGAGTGATACACGCCATAGTCGCCTTCGAATCCGAGGCCGAGCACGGGCATCCCGATGAAGTTGAGAAAGACGGTGTGGTCGCTCCCGCTGCCGATGCGGGTATCGGCGAGAGTTTCGTTTACTACTCCGGAGGAACTGAACTGGCTGGATTGCGTTCCCTCCTTTTTCTCGCGCTCGACAACTTCCTTCCAGGCTTCGTGGAGAGTTTTGCCGGAGGGGTCGTTCAGGCTCCGCGTGGCCTGTTCAAGCATAGGAGCAAGCGAAGCGACGGCTTGTCCGTGGAAATTGGGGCCCGAGGTGGCCTCGTCCACGTTGATGTAAGCGACAGCCTTGGAGCGGAGTTCCTCGGCGAACTGCTCGCCCCATTCTGTGGATCCTGTAAGTCCGATTTCTTCGCCATCCCAACTGCAGACGACCAGAGTGCGACGCGGGCGGATCCCTTGCTTCTTCAGTTCGCCCAGGGCGCGGGTGAGTTCCATCATGCTGGCGGTGCCGCTCGAGGGGTCGACTCCACCGAAGACCCAAGCATCGCGGTGGTTACCCATGACGACCCACTCATCGGTTAGTTCGGAGCCGCGGATGCGGCCTTCGACTACGTAATAAGGTTGGAGTCCGTTGTCCATCTCGATGTTGAGATGGGCTTTCACGCGACTGCCTCCGAGGTGATATTCGAAACCGAGTGCGCCTTGCCAGTCTTTGGGAGCGGCAGGGCCGTCCATGTTTTGGAGGAACGGCTTGGCATCGTGCCAGGAGATCGGGAGCGCCATGATCTTCGGAGCGGAAACGGCTTCTTCGATTGGAATTCGCTTTGCGCCTGGGACTGAAGCCCATCCGGGAGTTTGCGGATCGCCGGGCACCATAAAGTCGTAGGTGATCGCGCCGCGCTGGACGTGATATTCAGGCCCCCATGGGCCGTCGGGATCGACTTTGCCTTTCTTGAAGCCATCTTCTTGCGGATCGCTGTAGACGAGCATGGCGGCGGCGCCTTCCCGCTGGGCGGTGAGGGCTTTGAATCCACGGTAACTGTAGGGATTCGAGTAGCGAACAAGGACGATCTTTCCTTTTACGCTGATGCCTTGTTTGCGGAGTAGATCGTAGTCTTCAGGGTTGCCGCTGTGCGCATAGATGACGGGGGCAGTGACTTCTCCGGAGGTGGACATGCCGAGCCATGCGCCGGAGATGTCGGGATTCTTAGTGTCATCGTCGCCGGGGAGTGGAGATTCGCGAAGCAAGGCTTCGTAACGCGTGGGAGCGATCATTTCCAGCTTGGCTGATTTTGGATTGGTGCCGTAAACGTCGTAGCGATGAATGACTATGTCTTCGAGACCTTGCTTCTTCCATTCGTCGGCAATGTAGTTGGCAAGCTCGTTGTTGCGCTTGGATCCGGCGGTGTGGGGTTCCTGGGTGAAGACTCGGTGCCGACGGCGTTCTTCATCGGGACTGGGGATGGATTTGAATTTGGTTTCGATTTCGGCTTCGTGAGTGGCGGAGGCGGGAGTGAAGCCAAGAATCTGGGCTTGGGCCGCTGCACAAAATGACAAGGTGATTAGCAGGGCGATGCAGTAGGGGATCATGAGGTTTGGCCGCGATCATGCTATCAGGGTTTAAAGAAATGTCATCGTGAGTGTCGTTAATGATGGAAGCTTACTTTGCTTTCAGGATCTCGCGTAGCAGATCTGGTTGCGAATCGTCTCTGACCAGATGCGGGTACTTTTCTCCGCCATGGTAGTCGAGTTTGTAGGTCTTGTAATAGTCGGTGTTTTCGATCAGCAGGTCGATTGTGTCCCGGCTATTCTTTGCCGCTTTGATGGCGTCGCGGAGAACCTCGGGGGAGAAGCGGCGTCCGTTGACAGCTACTACTTTCATGCCGGGGCCGATCCCGGCCTTGGCGGCGACTTCTCCTTCAATCGTGTCGCTGATGTTGCCTTCGTTGTTCAGGTTGAGCCCTAAGGCGAAACCGGCAGGGACGAATCGGAACATGCCGGCAGCGGCGCTCAGCATCTCTGAAGGATTCTCGTCATAGACCACCTTCCATCCACCTGCTTCGATTCCTCCAAGTGGAGCACCGGGACCGTGATTGGTAAGGCGCTCGGTCCAGAAGCCGCGCCAGTCGTAGGGGACGACCTGATTGAGCGTGTTGACCACATCGTCGAAGGTGTAGGTCTTGAGCGCCGGGCCGGTGCTGGGGGCGCCATGGAAGAGGTGGCAGAAATCATCGATCGATTTTGCGCCTTTGCTTTGCTGGCGGATGATGACGTCGACCCAGAGCCAGTTGAGAGTGTCTTCGTTGTAGAAGTCGGTGCCCCGGCGCCACGAATACCAGGCTTGCGGAGAGAAGTACAGTTGTGGTGCCGCGTCGGCGGTGTCTTGTAGATTGCGCCACTGACGGCCGGGTAGATGATCAAGGTTTGCGGCGGTGACGGCCAAGTCATCCCGGTCTTGGTCAACGGTGAGCAAGCCGCTTCGCGCAGTGAGCACCCATCCGAGATAGTTTGTCAGGCCTTCGTAGACCCAGAGCAGGTCGCCCTGCATCGGCTGCTGGTAGTCGGGAGTGGCGAGATCGTAGGGGCGGCGGAACTTTCCGTTCCAACTGTGAACATATTCGTGAGGTAGCAGTCCTGCTGCGAGTTTGCGCGCGGTGTCGTCGACCAGCGATCGCTCGTCGACGCGGCTATCGTCGGATTCGTGGTGCTCGAGTCCGAAGTGCGCGACGTGATCGCTCAGCGTGTACAGGAAGTGATAATCGCGGTAGTGGTGGGCGCCAAAAAGTTTCTGGGCTTGATCCACAAGACTCTTGTATTGATCCCAGACCTGTTGCGGAGCCTCGAGGGCCGCCGCGCTGTCAGCGGCGATGTCCATTTCGGTGAGTGGATCCTGCGCGAGCGGCACGACTTTTAAAAATTCTCCAGTGATGACCGGTGAATCGACCAGCGTCGTGAGCGAGGTTGGGGCGAAATGGATTTCATTACCGCTGTGACTGGTGATGGGGAGCGGCGTGCCGAACTTCCATCCGTCGGGAATCATCAAGGAGGCGGTGTAGTTGATGTCGTCGGACTTGTATCCCTTGGGATACAGCAGAACCTGGTTCCAGCTGATAACGGCGAGCTTCGCGGTGGCGGAGGAGCCGGCGGAGAAGCCGCCTTCAAAAGTGGCTGGGGAGACAAAGTCGAGATCGGCCTGGATTTCGCTTACGCCCTGCGGGACCTCCACATGGATGGTGAATCCGTCTTGCAGATCCCGGCGCCATTTAAGTG
>Ga0207699_10000857_pt1 | contig 14468 bp, 10 predicted proteins | sample LARL51metaG_FD_184344 | JGI IMG/M metagenome (GOLD analysis project Ga0207699, IMG submission 184344) | Corn, switchgrass and miscanthus rhizosphere microbial communities from Kellogg Biological Station, Michigan, USA - LAR L5-1 metaG... | ecosystem: Host-associated > Plants > Roots >...
GATTCGTTCGCACGCGAACGCAGCGGTGGCTATCAACGGTCGGGAAGGCGATCTCCGCTAAATCGAATCGTTCGGCTGCCAACAGCAATAGATGCTCGCGCTCAACCAGAATCGCCGCCCCGATGCCCGCCATACCGAAGGCCAGCCCGAAGAACAGTCCCGCGACCGTCCCGGTGCGCCCCGGCAGCAGGTCCTGCGCATACACCACGATGGCCGGAAATGCCGACGACAGGATCAGGCCGATGGGCACCGTGAGCAGCACGGTCCAGAGCAGGTTGGCGTGCGGCAGCAGCAGCGTGAACGGCACCACGCCGAGGATCGAGATCCAGATGATGGTCTTGCTGCCCAGCCGGTCGCCGAGCGGCCCGCCGATCATGCCGCCGGCCGCGGCCGAGGCCAGGAACACGAACAGCAGCAGCTGTGAATTGCGTACCGACACGCCGAAGTGCTCGATCAGATAGAAGGTGTAGTAGCTGGTGATGCTCGCCAGGTAGAAATACTTGGAGAAGATGAGCGCCAGCAGCACGGTGATGGCCAGCGCCACGTGACCGCGCGGCGCATCGGCGGCGCGCGGCGCGCGCGCCAGCCGCGTGAGGCCGTGCGTCTTGTACCAGTGACCGACGTTGACGAGCACGAACATGCCCAGCAGCGCCACCGCCGAGAACCACGCCACGCTCGACTGGCCGTGCGGCAGCACGATGAACGCCGCGAGCAGCGGGCCGGCCGCGGAGCCGAAGTTGCCGCCCACCTGGAACATCGACTGCGCCAGTCCATGGCGGCCGCCGGAAGCCATGCGTGCCACGCGCGAGGACTCGGGGTGGAACACCGAGGAGCCGGTGCCGATGAGTGCCGCCGCCACCAGCAGCAGCGGGTAGCTGCCGGCGAAGGCGAGCAGCACCAGGCCGAACAGGGTGAAGGTCATGCCGGCGGCGAGCGAGTAGGGGCGCGGGCTCTTGTCGGCGAGCGCCCCGATGACCGGCTGCAGGAGGGACGCGGTGAACTGGAAGGTGAAGGTGAGCAGGCCGATCTGGCCGAAAGTGAGCGCGTAGGAGCTCTTCAGCATCGGATACAGCGCCGGCAGCAGCGACTGCATCATGTCGTTCAGCATGTGGCAGAAGCTGATGGCCACCAGGATGCCGAACGCGGTGGCACCGGCGCCGGTGGCGCGGGGCAGGGTGGTGGCCGAGTCGTTCAGGCGAGCTGATCCTGCGCAGCAGCGGATAGACAATTGAAGCGGATCGGCGGGCGGCTGACTATCCCCCTAAATAGGGTGCGCAGAAAAACGGCGGTGCACCTTCCGGTGCACCGCCGTCGTAGAGCTCCGCGGGGGCCCTAGAAGCGCTGCCCGAAGCGGATGCCGATGGTACGCGGCGTATTAATGGCCGCCATCGGCTTGGCACCGCAGATCGTCGTGCCCGGGAACAGACTGGTCAGCGTGCCGACGATCGTGCACTCGTTGAAGCGATACACGTCGGCGCGCTTGTCGAGCGCATTGTCGGCAAACAGCTCCACAGAGAAATCGCCTTTGTTCAACCCGGCCAGGACGTCCAGCACCCCGTAGGCGGACTGCTCGCCGATCAGCGCGTTCTGGTACGGGGCCAGCTGCGAGTTGGTCGCGGTCTGGTAGGCGAACGACCCCTGCACGTGTCCTTCCATGTCGCCCCCCAACGGGAAGCTGTAGCGCACCGTCGCATCGGTCTTGAACTTTGGCACGATCGGCAGCTGCGTACCGGAGGGTACGGCATCCCAGAAGGGGCATCCGGCCGGCGGCGCCGGCCCGATGGGCAGCGGGCCACCGGTATTGGGATCGACGTCGATGCAGAAGTCCTTGCTCAACTTGGCGTCCAGTTCCGTGGCACCGAGGCTGAGGTTGAGGCCCCGCATGGGCGTCCACTCAAGTTGCTGTTCGGCTCCCTTGATGCGCGCCGATCCCGCGTTGCGGATGATCGTGAAGGAGTTCTGGCCGAGGAACCCGAACTGGAAATTCTTCCAGTCTTCCAGGAAGAACGCACCGTTGAAGCGCAGGTGATTGTCGAGCCAGCTGGTCTTGTAGCCAACCTCGTAGTTGGTCAGGAAATCCGGGTCGTAGGTCGCCAGTGGCGGGTTGGGCGGCGCCTGCGTGCGGCGGTTGATGCCGCCGGGCCGGAAGCCCTTCGAGAACGTCGCATAGACCATGCGTTGATCATCGAACTTGTAGGTCAGGTTGAACTTCGGTGTCGAGCCGTCGCGCTTGACCTCGTTGGCGAGGTCGACGCACGGGCCGCCGAGAATGCCAGGCTTGAGGCAACCCGTGCCATCCGCGTTGCGCGTGCCGTCCGGCTGGAAGGTCGTGGCCCGCTCGCCGGTGTGCGACCCGAGGGGGTTGTCAGCGCCGAAGCCGAAGAACCCGTCCAGCGAGTTGTCGTAGCGGAAGAAGCGGTAGCCGACCGTGCCGGTGAGTTTGGGCGTGAAGTCGAAGCTCAGCTCGCCGAACACCGCGTAGTCGCGGTCGACGCGGATCTGGTCCGTCAGCCACAGGGTCTGCGGCCAGCCGGTGACTGAGTTGATGGTGGGCAGTTCGCTGACCACGTAGTCCTGCATGATGTAATGCTGCTGCCGCTCGTAGAAGAGTCCACCGATGAAGCGCAGGCGCTGGTCCTTGGGCGTGGCGACGCGCAGCTCGTGGCTCATCTTGCGGTACCGGTCGGTGCCGATGATCCACTGCGACGGGTTGATCGGTCGGTTGCCGGGGGTATTCGGTTCAACGTTGGACTCGAAATAAGCGACGTAGGTGGTGCTCTTGTCGTAGAGCAGCGAGTAGTCGCTGTAGTCGGTCTGGGTGTGATCGTGGCGATTCATGTAACCGCCGGCATAGGTGATGTCGAAGTTGCTGACATGGCCTTCCACGGTCAGCGCCGCCTGCCACCACTGGTCGGAGATGGAGTCCGGATAGAAGCGCTGCACCGACAGGTCGCCCGGGATGCTCGGGTCGACGAAAGAGGTGCCGTCCTGTCGGGTGCTCTGCCCCATGAACGTCGGCGTGATCGTCCAGTTGTCACCAAGGTTGACCTTCAGCGCGCCACGCCCGCCGTAGGTCTCGGTCGGGTTGAACCGCCTCTTGGCCTGCGTCGGCGACTGCTCGCAGCCCGTCGCCGGTGGGCTGAAGTTCGACAGGCAACCATCGCTCGGGAAGGTGATCGTGCCCGGGATGTTGTCGATGTAACCTCCGGCGCGCTCCGCCCAACCGACCAGGCGCACCGCGGCGTTCGCACCGACCGGGATATTCACAAAGCCTTCAGCGGTGTAGCCGCCCTGGCCACGCACCGTGTTGCCTTGCAGGTCATAGCCGGCCTTGAAGCCGGTGAGGTCGGGCTTATTGGTGATGATGCGCACCGTGCCCGCTTCGGAGCTGGCACCGTACAGCGTGCCCTGCGGGCCGGCCAGCGCCTCGACGCGCTCGATGTCATAAATGTGGATGTCCAGCGGACCCTGAATTGTGGTCACTGGCTGTTCGTCGAGGTACACGCCGACGCTCGGCAGCGGACCGGAATGGTTGGCGTTGTCGCCGCTTGCCACACCGCGCATGTAGATCTTGGCGAAACCCGGGCCGTTGGTCTGGTAGGCGACGCTCGGCAGGAATTTCACGTAGTCGTCGAAGTTCTGCACCCCGAGCTGCTCGAGCTTCTCGGTGGACAGTGCGGTGATGCTCACCGGCACGTCCTGCAGGTTCTCGGTGCGCTTCTCGGCCGTGACCACCACTTCCTGCAGGCCACCGTTGTCGGCCGGCGCGGCAGTGGCCGGCGTATCCGCGGCATACAGGCGCGGCATCGGCATCGCGGCCATGATGGCGGCCGCGATCGGCGCGCGCCGCAGTAATACGCTCCTTGGTAACGCGCGGGTCGTCCCGGCCTGTCGGGCCGCCCTCTCCAGCTTGCGTGATCGGCTGCGCTGCATTTTATCTCCCCTTGAATCTGCGTTAGCGGTCAGCTGTCGGTCGGTTCGTTGTCAAAAGCGGGTACGTCGGGGTAGTGCTCGAGCACGGATCCCAGCGCGGTCTTCAGAGGTGCGAGCCACGGCTCGAAGTGGCGCCACTGCTCCACGCCGTCGCGGTAGATGGGCACCCGCACCTGCTCGGAACTGGCGGTGCGCACGGCGCGCTCGTTCTCGTAGAAGCGCAGACATGCCGCTTCGAACGGCAGACCACAGTACTCGAGCAGGCGGCGTACCTCGCGCTCGGTATCCTGCACCATGTCCTCGTAGAACACGCGGTGCACGCGGCCCGGCAGCACCTGATCGAAGTGCGCCATCAGCTGCACATAGCAGCGGTAGTAGTTACCCAGCTCCGCCAGGTCGTAGGTGAAGTTCTGTCCACGGGCGAAGTGCTGCTTGAACGCCGAAAAACAGCAGCCGAGGGGGTGCCGCCGCGCGTCGATGATGCGCGCGTTGGGCAGCATCAGATGGATGAAGCCGACGTGCAGGAAGTTGTTGGGCAGCTTGTCGATGAACAGCGCCCGGCCGCTCTTGCGCTGGATGCGTGTGCGGGCCAGGTACTCCTCGCCCAGCTCGCGCAGCCGTGCGGGCGGCAGCTCCTGCAGCACGTTGGGGTAGCGGGGATTGTCCTCGCCCGCCGGCTGCGTACCGATCGCGTGCGCCAGCGCGGGTACGTCCGGGAGCTCCATCGTGCCCTCGACCTGCGAGTGGCTCGACAGGATCTGCTCGATAAGCGTCGAGCCGGCGCGCGGCAGGCCGACGATAAAGATCGGATCGGCGGCCGGGGCGCCCTGGCCGGCGGTGCGCGCGAGGAACTCGGGCGTGAACACGGCGCGGCTGCGCGCGAGGTGGCCGCGGATACGCTCCGGGTCGTAGATCACGCGCGTGCGCCGCAGGGTGTTGCCGTCACGGTAATGGCCGAACGCCGGCTCGTACTCGCCGCCGTCCTCGAGCGCCTTGCCCAGGGCGAAGTGAAAGTGAAAGCGGTCCTCGGGGCTCAGATCGCTGCGCGCCAGTTGCGCGCGCATCGCGCCGATGTCGGCCGCCGCGAAGCGAAAGGTCTTGAGGTTGGCGAGACTCCACCACACCTCTCCGAGGGATGGCTCGAGCTCGCGCGCGCGGCGGTAGGCGTCGATGCCCTCGGCCGTGCGGCCGGCGGTCTTGAGCACATGGCCGTAGCTCAGCCACACCTTGCCGTGACCGGGATATTCGCGCAGTACCTGCTCATAGACGCCGGTGGCGCGCGCGTACTCACCGATGCCGGCCAGCACCGCGGCGTGCAGGCTGCGGTAGTTGGGATTTCGCGGCTCGCTCTCCAGCAGGCGCTCCACCTGCGGCAGCGCCGCGGCGTGCTTGCCCTGGCGGAACAGCGCCACCGCGTAGTTGTGGCGCGCGCCGTGGAATGCGGGCGCGAGCTCCAGACAGCTCTCCAGGACGTTCTCCGCGTCCTGGTAACGCCCGAGCCGCGCCGCGACCTCGGCGAGCATGCGCAGGGCTGCGATATCGGTCGGATGCTCGAGCAGGTGGCGGCGCAGTAGCGCCTCGGCTTCCGGAATGCGGTTGTCACACAGCGCCGCGCCGGCGGCGAGCAGGCGCGGGTCGCGAGTCGAAGCCCTGAGAAAGCGCGCGCGCGCCTGCTCGGCACTGACCGCATCACCGCTCGCGTCCAGATGATCGGCCAGCGCGCGCCACGCGTCAGGAAGGTCCGGATTGAGCTGCACGCAGCGGCGCAGCGCCGCGACGGCCTCGTCACCGTGACCGAGGCTGCCGAGCGTGAGTCCGAGTTCGTAATGCGCCGCCGCCCAGCGCGGCTGGGCTTGCGCTAGCGGGCGTAGCAGACCGAGCGCGGTGGCCGCGTCGCCGCCCGCGCGACGCGCGATGCCGAGAATCAGCACGGCGCCCGGGTGGCCGGGGACAACTTTCAGGATCTCGGTCGCCTGCTCCGCGGCGAGCGCGGGGTCGCGATCGAGCAGCCTGCCCGCGTGGCCCAGCGCGACATCAACTGATCCGACCGGCTCGGCTGCGGCGCTCCCCCCACTCATGTAACAAATCTACCACGATAGTTTAAAGAGGGGCCATGTACCGGCCCGACATGGGGCTCGCACCACCGCACTCGCGAGAGTTCTGCGAGCAACCCGCTCGGCCGATTCCGGGCTGTCGGCGGGGCGCAACATCGGCTCGGCCCGAGGTGCGCGCGGCCCCGGCCCCAGCCCGATCGGGACCTGCCATGGCACGGCCCTCTTGGCTCATCTAATGTGGCGCACCGTGGACATCACCGAGGCAACCCGCAGCTACGAGCGCTGGCTCGGCGCACGGGTGCCGCTGCTGCGCGGCGACCTCGACCTCAAGCACCGCTTGATGAGCACGGACGCGTTCTCGTTTCTGCGCGCCACGTTCTACCGCTGGGCGCAGCAGTGGCCGGAGATCTGCGAGGACTGCGCGGGCGCCCCGGCCGTGCTCGCCGTCGGCGACCTGCACGTGGAGAACTTCGGCACCTGGCGCGACGCCGAGGGCCGCCTCATCTGGGGCATCAACGACTTCGACGAGGTGGTGGCGCTGCCCTATACGCAGGACCTGGTGCGCCTGGCGACCAGCGCGCTGATCGCCGTCGACGAATCGCGCCTGACGCTCTCCGGGGGGCGTGCCTGCGAGGCACTGCTCGAGGGCTATACGCAGTCGCTGCGCGAGGGCGGGGGCGCGGCGGTGCTCGCCGAGCGCTACCGCTGGCTGCGCGACCTGGCGGTGGCCCGCCTCAAGGACCAGCGCCCCTACTGGGAGCACATGCGTGCGCTGCGCAGCGCTGGCGCCCGCGGCGACCACCAGGTGCGGCGGCTGCTCGAGGCGGCGCTGCCGGCGCACGGCCTTGACCTGCGCCTCGTGCATCGCCAGGCCGGCTTCGGCAGCCTGGGCCGCCTGCGCCTGGTGGCACTCGCCAACTGGCACGGTGGCATGGTGGCGCGCGAGGCCAAGCCGCTGACCACCTCGGCGTGGCTGTGGGCGCGCGGCGCGCGTCTGCTGGCGCCGCGCTACGCCGAGCTGCTGCGCCGCGCGGTACGCGTCCCCGACCCGTGTCTCGCCGTGCACGGGCAGTGGCTGATCCGCCGCCTGGCCCCGGACTGCAGCCGCATCGAGCTGGCGAGCCTGCCGCGCGGCCACGACGAGAGCCGCCTCTTGTGGATGATGGGGTGGGAAACTGCCAACATGCACCTGGGGAGCCCCGCGCAGCGCCGTCGCATCCTCGCCGACCTCGGCCGCAAGAAGCCGAGCTGGCTGGCGAAGGCCTCCGGCCGCATGGTGGAAGTCGTCACGCGCGACTGGCGCAAATGGGGCAAGGCGGTCCGCGAGGACTGAGGGGCGCATGAAAGACCTGACGCAGGGGCCGATCAGCAAGCAGCTCATCGCCATGGCCGTGCCGATCGCCGTCGGCATGCTGTTCCAGACCCTGTACCTGCTGGTGGACCTTTACTTCGTGTCCGGCCTGGGCGATGCCGCGATCGCCGGCGTCAGCAGCGCCGCCACGGCCACCATGCTGATCATGGCGCTCACGCAGATGCTCGGCGTCGGTACCGTGACGCTGATCTCGCATGCCGTCGGCCGCAAAGACCAGCCGGAGGCCAATCTGGTGTTCAACCAGTCGGTGCTGCTGTCGGCGATCTGCGGCGCCGTGACCCTGGCGGCCGGCTACCTGCTGAGCGCCCCGTACATGCGCGCGATCGCCGCCGATCCGGCGGTGGTAGAGGCGGGCACCACCTACCTCTACTGGTACGCGCCCGGGCTGGCGCTGCAGTTCGCGCTGGTGGCACTCGGCTCGGCGCTGCGCGGCACCGGCATCGCCAATCCCAGCATGGTCGTGCAGATGCTGACGGTGATCCTGAACACCATCCTGGCCCCGATCCTGATCAGCGGCTGGGGGACGCACCACCCCATGGGCGTGGCGGGGGCGGGGCTGGCGAGCAGCCTGGCGATCGCCTTCGGCGTGCTATGCCTGTGGATCTACTTCGCACGCCTCGAGCACTACGTGGCCGTGCATGCCGCGCAGTGGGCGCCGCGCGGGGAGGTCATCCGCCGCCTCCTGAACGTCGGCCTGCCGGCGGGCGGCGAGTTTTTCATGATGTTCCTGATCCTGGGCATGATCTACTGGCTCATCCGCGGCTTCGGGCCGGCGGCGCAGGCCGGCTTCGGCGTCGGGATGCGCGTGATGCAGGCGCTGTTCCTGCCAGTCATGGCGGTGGCGTTCGCCGTGGCGCCGGTCGCCGGGCAGAACTTCGGTGCGCGCCAGTTCGGCCGCGTGCGCGAGACCTTCCGCGCCGCGGCGCTGATGAGTTCGGTACTGATGCTGGTGCTCACCCTGGTGTGCCAGTGGCGCCCGGAGTGGTTCATCGAGCGCTTCACCACCGACTCGGCCGTGGTGGCGGTCGGCGCGCCTTACCTGCGCATCATCTCGTGGAATTTCGTGGCCAACGGGCTGATTTTTACCTGCTCGGGCATGTTCCAGGCGGTCGGCAACACCTGGCCGTCGCTGGCGAGCTCCGCCTCGCGGCTCATCACCTTCCTGGTGCCGGCGGTCGTCATGTCGGGGCTGCCGCACTTCAGCCTCTCGCAGGTGTACCTGTCGGTGGCCACCGTGACGCTGCAGGCGGTCACGAGCTACACGCTGCTGCAGCGCGAGTTGCGGCGCAAGCTCGGAGCCGTGCCCGCCGCCGCACCCGCTGTGGCACTGCCCGCCTCGGGGGCGGGCCCCGACGCCGCGGGCTGAGGGCTGCCGTCCCGGGCGGCCCGGGTCTTACTTCGGTTCCTGACCGGGCTGCGGGTCGGACAGCGGGAAGGACTGCGCACCCTTCGGGGCGGCCGGCGCCGGTGCCGGGTTCGGGGCGCTCTCCGGAGCTGCCCCGGCTGCGGATGCCGAACGCTGCTGCAGGCCGGTGCTGGTCGCCACCGCGGCCATGAAGCGCCGCGAGGACTCGTCGTTGCTCGTGACGGCGCCACTCATGATGTCGCTGGCGGCCACCTCGTGCTTGTCGTAGAAGGCGGCGTCCGCATCGTCGTCGATGGTGATCGCCGTGCCATCGAGCGCAATGCCGGCGAACACCCCGCGGCTGCGCGAGTACGAGTACACCTCGGCCTTGAAACTCGTATCCGTGGCGGCCGAGGCCTGCCGTCCGACCGGGCCGGCGGCGACCGACGCATCCGCCCCGAGCGTCACCTTGCCGCCGTTGATGCCCTCGATGCCCTTCGGCGAGGTGAACACCAGCACCAGGTCGGCGGACTGTACGCCCCACTGCCAGCCGAAGCTGCCGCCGGTCATGGTGACGAACACCGGGCTGCTGAAGCGCCCCTGCTTGTCGCGCACCACGAGCACCCCATGCCCGCGGCGGCCGCCGGCGAAGAACGCCACCTTGGTCAGGTCCGGGATGACCGCGATGCCGTAGGCGCGCTCCAGCAGGCGGTCGGGGATGGCCCCGTCGCGCTGATTGCGCAGGTCCTCGAGCACCTGGCTGGCGGTGAGCAGCCGGCCCTGCTCGCGCGCCTGCGCGTGGGCGGCGGTTGCGGTGCCGGCCAGCGCCAGCCCCGCCAGCACGGTGAAGACCGAGGAGCGGATTCGCATCATGGAGAGATCCCCTTCATTCGTGGACTGTCGCAGCTTGACGACAGCCGCCGAATGGCAGTGACGATTGACGGCGAAGCTTAACTTACTCGGACCGTCGCGGGCAGCGAACGTTCGCGCCGGGCTGCGGCGCGCCGCTTCAGCGCTCGTTCAGCCCGGCGGGGGTGTCAGAACCAGATCGAGACGAACAGCTGGAAGATGTTCGCGTTGAGCTTGTAGAGCGGCTCGTCGCCGGCGCCGAACTCGCCGGCGAGCAGGGCGTTGCGGAAATCACTGTAGTTCACCATCAGGTGGTCGGCGCGTACGTTAACGGTGTTCTTCTGTAGCCAGCCGATGTTGCCGATGCCGAACTCCCAGGAGGCGCCCAGGCCGATGGTGTAGCTGCGGAAGGCGGCGAGCTCCCGGTCGCGGGCCTCGAAGTTCTGGAAATCAGCGCGCGGGAACAGGTCGCTGTAAAAGTCGGCGTGCCCCTGCTTGTAGTAGCGCAGCGAGGCATCGAACACCCACTTGTGCCCCGCGAGCTGCTTCGGGTGCGTGTAGTCGAGCTCGAAGTTGTTCGCGACGATGCCCCAGGTGTCGCGGAAGAAGCGGTAGTTACCGGTCACCGCGGCGTGCCACGGCAGGTAGTACTTCAGTTGCGCCGAGAAGGCATTGCTCGTGCGGGTGTTCGGGTACACCTGATCGGCGAGCGTGAACCCTTCCCCCTGGCCCGGGGACAGGTAGCGGACCTTGCGGTAGGGATTGGCGAGGTAGCCCTGGTCGGTGAGCAGCTCGTAGTTGAAATTGAGGATCGCGTTGCGCGTCAGGATCTGGCTGAGCGAGAGCGTGTAGCCGCGGTGATCGGCGCGCTGGCGGAAGGTCGGGTCGTTCTCGATCACTCCGTCGGGGGTCTTGATGTCGCGGAAGATCTGGTCCCAGCCGCGCCGGTAGCCGAGCGTCAGCGTGGTGAGATCGCCGAACATGTCCTGGCTCACCGAGTAGTAGCTGGTGTTGGCGGTGTAGTCCGGCTCCTTGGAGTGGATGTAGCCGGCGCTGTAGGTCGACTTGCCGTGCAGGTAATCGAGGCCGGCGTTCTCCTGCTGGCGCTTCTCGTGGTAGGGGCTGGCGGACAGCTTCACGTCGATCGAGGCACTCGAGATCATGTCCTCGTAGTAGCCGGCGGACAGCGACAGGTTGTCGCCGGCCTTCTTGCGCACCAGCACCGACGGGCCCTGCACGGTGATGTCGCCGCCGTTGTAGTAGTGCTCGAGGTAGTCGAAGCGGTCCTCGGGCAGCACGCCGGCGAGCACCGGTGCGGTCAGGATGCACAGCGCGAGCAGCGTGCGCGCGAACGGGCTCAGCGCCCGCTCACCCGCTGCGCGCCCCGGCGCCGGCGTCAGTTGCATCCGCAGCCGCCGCCGACGGCGCCGGTCGCACCGCGCGCGCCTTCGCGGCTCTCGAGCACGTGGTCGAGGTAGGTGCTCGAGACCGGGTTGCGCGCGAAGGACATGATCGGGTCGGCGAAGTGCTCGCGCTCGTAGGGCTTGACCCAGGGAGTGGGTGCTGCGCATCCGGCCAGCAGCGTCAGCAGCGTCCCCGCCGCCAGCGCCCGCATCGTCCTGCCCGCCCTGCCGCTCATGCTCATCCCCCCTCCGCCTGCGGTGGCGTTACTCGCGCACCAGCGTGCGGATGCTGTCCAGATACTCGTTCTCGTCGCCCGGCTTGTAGCCCCGGTGCAGCATCCGCAGCTTGCCGCTGCGGTCGATGATCACCGTGCTCGGCATGCCGGACACATCGTAGAGCTTACTCACCTTGCTGTCCTTATCGTAGAGGATCGGGAAGCTCACCGGCGTCTGCTTCAGCCACTCGTTGGCCGCGTTCGAATCGGGCTCGACGTTCACGCCGATCATCGTGAAGCCCATCTTGCCGTACTTTTTGTAAATGCTTTCCAGCAACGGCATTTCCTGGCGGCAGGGTCCGCACCAGCTCGCCCAGAAATTGATCATCACGACCTGGCCCTTGTACTGCGCCAGGCTCACCTGGCTGCCGGCGCGCGAGCCGAGGCTGAAGGCGGGCGCGGGGCCGCCCTCGGAGCCGGCCAGCGCCGGCAGTGACAGCGCCAGCGCTGCGGCGATGGCGACGATATGGTTCTTCATGATGCGTCCTTTAGAAAAAGACGGTCGCACCGATGCGCGCCTCGAGGTTGTTGGTGAGCTTGGCGGTGCCCAGCAGGCTCGACTGGAACACGCGATCCTGGACCGTGATGTGCACTGCCAGCCAGTCCGACGGCACCACACGGTATCCGGCGCCAAAGTTCACCGTGAACTTCGTGTCCCCGGCGAAATCGGTACCGCCGATGCCGCCGAGGAGATAGAAAGCGCTCGTCATGGCGACGCCGCGACCGAGAAAGGCTTCGCCCGGCAGGAAGTTGTAGCCGAGTGACAGGTCGTAGTACGTGAAGCGCCTCTCAGACTCGGTAAGCAACTGAATGTTACCGCCCAGGGTCTCGAAGCTGGTGCGCCCGGCCTTGGAGCGGCCCAGCTCCGCCTGGAAGAAGAAGTCCTCGGTGATGTGGTAGGCGGCCGTGACGCCGTACACCGGGTGGGAGCCGAAGTCCTCGATCGACAGCTCGCCGTAGTACAGCCCCATCTCGACGTTGCGGCTGCGGATCTTCGGCACCGTGATCTTGCGGCGCGTCACTTCAGGCTCGATGACCCGCGGCGGGGCGGTATCGTCCTGCTGCTCGGCGGCCTGCTGCGCCTCCGTGCTGGCCGGCGGGCGGTGGTGGAACCAGCTGTGCACGGTGGCGCAGCCGGGCAGGGCGGCGAGGACCGCGCTCAGAAGAAGAATGCGAAGCCCAGTTTCCATTCGTCTGCGTCCTCGTTCTCGTTGCGCTTCGTGAAGATGTAGTGGGCCTTGTACTCGGCGCGCAGGAAGAAGCGCCGCGTGAGGTAGTAGCGTACGCCGCCGCCGACGTAGGCGGTCTGTTCGGTGCGGTTGGAGGCCTGCACCAGGGTCGCCTTCGGCTCGATGTGCACCAGCCCCAGGCCGATGGTGAGGAAGGGCGACCAGCGCGCCTCGGGCGCGATTACGTGCGCCAAGCCGATGTCGCCGGTGACGCCGTTGGAGAACTTGCCGAGGTAGTTGCCGATCGAGCCCTCGAGCGCCAGCTGCGTATTGAACGATACCGAGCCGAAGGCGGAGATGAGCGTGGCGCCGCCGTACTGGCCGGCGAAGATGCCCATCTCGTAGCGATGCGAGGTGAAGCCGGCGCGGTCGCCCAGGTCGAACTTGAAGCGCGAGCCGTCGGCCAGTACCAGCTTCTGCATGTCGCCCTGGCTGGCCCAGCCCTCCACGCCCTGCTCGGTGCGCACCTTGAACCAGTCGGTGCGGCGGAACAGCACATCGATGCTGGCATCGCGCGGCACGACGTGGAACACCGGGTAGCCGCGTCCCGGACCGGTGTGCAGCTCCAGGTAGGGCTGGGTGACGAACAGCTGCAGGTATCCGCGCGCGCTGCCGATGGCGGGAGCCAGCAGCGTCAGCAGCGCCAGCCCCGCAAGCACACCGTGGCGCGCCCGCGTGCTCCAGGCCGTCAGCAACTCAATTGACGGGTACCGCCGGGTCGAAGGGGTTGTTGAAGTACTGCGCGCCAATATCCAGCCACTCCGACACCAGACGAAGCTCCGCAATGTTCATCCAACCCGCGTGCGTGCTTCCGGAGCCCGGCGCAAAACGGCTGAAGAACTGGGCCGACAGACCACCATTCGCACTGCCTGCGTTCAGGTAGGGGCCGACCGACTGCGTGATGGTCTTGGTCGGATCCGTGGGGTCAACTATAACGATGTTGTGGGGGAACAGCAGCTGCTGATACGAGACCAGCTCCTGCGGCACCGCGGGCGAGGCGGCCTTGGTGAGGTCCAGATTGCCCGCCGGCATCTGGGCGGCACCGGCGGCATCGAGCGGATTGTGGCAGCCGCCCTGCGAGCAGGTATGGCTGACCGTGGCGTCGGCCGGATCCGGCCGCGCCGCATCCCACAGCGGCTGCAGGTGCTGCGGGTAGTTGATGATGATGCGGCAGCTCGCCGACCACGCCGTGGCACACACCGCCGTGGTCGGGACCGCGGGGATCGGGTTGTTGGTGTCGGTGTAGCTGTACAGGATCGGGGTGCCGGGCGTCGCGGCGGCCGGGTCGGTCCACACGTCGGTATAGGAGACGTTCACCGACGGCTGCATCTGCGCGCACGGCGGGCTGTCGTTGACGCAGCTGACGCGCATGCGGGCCTCGGCCATGGTCTCGCCGGCGTTCGGCGTGAAGGTCGCGAGCGAGTGCGGGAAGGGCGCGCCGCCGGCCGCTCCCGCCCAGGCCGAGGCGAACTCGCCCGCGCGGCCGTGCGACTTGCCGTTCGGGCCGGCCGGCCGGTGGCAGCCGTTGCACGACACGATCTCTCCGGCCTTGACCTGCAGCCACACGCCCTGCACCGGCACGGTGCGGCGTGCGTTGCCATCGAGCACGCTCAGGCGGAAGGCGACGTTGGCCGGCACCTCCAGACGCACCGAGCCGTCCGGCTCGATGGGGGCGTAGCCGAGGATCTCCATCATGTAGTTGGTGGCGCCGAAGGCGGCGCCGGACAGGTCGACCACCGTCTTGTCCGGGATCGAGACCGCCTTCTCCAGTCGGACGAAGCGCACCGGCCGCATGTTCGGCGGCGTCTTGGTCGGATCGGCGACGGCGGCAATGTTGGGCTGGGCGGTATCGACCCCGTCGATGTCGTAGACACTCCTTATATCTATGACACCGACATTGGCATCCACCAGGTTCTGGTCCAGGTCCACGCCCGGGACCTTGTCGAGGATTATGTTCGGCAGGGCCCGGGGCTGCGCCACCGCCACGTCCGAGATCATGACGCCTTCG
>Ga0207699_10000859_pt1 | contig 14461 bp, 9 predicted proteins | sample LARL51metaG_FD_184344 | JGI IMG/M metagenome (GOLD analysis project Ga0207699, IMG submission 184344) | Corn, switchgrass and miscanthus rhizosphere microbial communities from Kellogg Biological Station, Michigan, USA - LAR L5-1 metaG... | ecosystem: Host-associated > Plants > Roots >...
CTGTCCTGTCCATCCCACACATAACGCGCGCGAATTTCACCTGTGCTTCCATGCACGATGGGAAGACCTGCAGCTCCGACTAATGGACTCAACTTTCCCTCGAAGATTCGATAGCCGAGGCGTATTTCGCTGCGGCGACCCCAGTTGTAACCGATGTCAAATCCACCCCCGGCGCGCTCATCGCCAAATACCGCGATGCGAGTGAGCCCGCTGAACGAATTACGGGCGAACTTGGAGGCGAACAAATACGGTGCAACAAAGAACCTTGACTGACCCAAAGGTTGGTAATACTCGGTGGCCGCGAGATCGCTCGATCCGAATAGCAGATCCGATCGCCACTCGCCTCCTCGATGAAACAAATCCATAAAGGTCACGCGTGTGCCGGCCGAGAAATCGAAGGCCGCGACTCCCGACCCTTCCACGTTTACAGCGAGATCGACGAATGGGGGACCGTAGGTCTTTTCATGGGCCGTGATACGCAGCGCTGGGACGCCGTTCTGGGTGAACCCTTCATAACCAAGACGGTCGAACTGTCCCACGCCAGCAATCCGTGTGAGCTGTCTCTCTACAGCATGCACATCCAGAGGGCCCTGAGTTTGTTTGGCGATTTGCTGTTCGATCCGGCGATTCGAATCGGAATCGGCGCCGGTTACGACGATCTTCTGCACATTTTTCAGAGCGGGCCGCTTTCTGGCCTCACGTTCGGAGAGATACCTCTGCCACTCCACGGGATCACTGATTGCATACTTCACGAGATCGGCGGACTGGCTCGCGGCAGCTTTGTAGCCTAGCTCCACCAACTCGCGTACTCGCTTGTAATCAGCAATCGAAAAGCCCTGCATCTCGACGCGGACCTTAGCCTGCGCGAGCGCCAAGGAGCGACGCTCGTTCTGGATGATCATGACGTCGATGGCTCGGGATAGAACTCCGGCGAGCGTTCCGAGTTGCGCGACATCTTCCGGAGGATAGTGAAGTTCCACAGCGATAACCGAGTCGGCTCCCATATCGTGGGCAGTTTCGACAGGGATGTTCTGGACCATTCCGCCGTCGGCCAACACTTGGCCCTTGCGTTCGACAGGCGTAAACAAGCCCGGGATTGCCATGGAAGCGCGTACAGCGTCGGCTAGAAAGCCATCGTGAAGAACGACCGCTTCACCGCTCTGCATGTCGGTCGCAACACAGCGAAATGGTATAGGCAACTCGTCAAAATTGGCGATGCCAGCCTGCTGGATCGCGATTCGGTCGAGCAACAACCCGGCAGCCTGGCCGGAATTGAGGCCGTTGGGGCCCCTAAGGCCATGCTTCAACCCGAGTGGTGCGCCCACTAGGAAATCACGTCGATCCTGCTTGCGTCGAAACGATAGCTCCGTGTATCCGGGTTCGGGAAGAAACGCAGCATCCCAGTCAATTTTTTCGGCGAACTCTTGGATCTCCGCCGGAGACATCCCCGAGGCGTACATCGATCCGATGATGCTTCCCATGCTTGTTCCGGCAACTCGATCGACCGGAATCCGGTTTTCTTCCATCCATTTAATGACGCCAATTTCTGCGAGAGCCAGCGCACCGCCGCCGCTCAGGGCCAACCCGATCACCGGGCGGCGGCCAGATGGTGCATCAGTTGTCCCGTTGGGGCTATCTTGCGCACAAGTAGTGCCCGGCCGGACGAGGCCGAGCAGAAGTATTGAAGCCACTACCCACCGCCATATAAGTACAGGGGATTCCATCAGGAACTCCTAAGAGATCTTCGTAATCTTCGGGAGCAGGGACAGAACATTCCTGCAACCGCAAAACTCCGTAGGAGAAAAGGCAAAACTCAGGGTGAAGTGGAAAGGGTAGCAGGTTTGTAGGATCCGAGTCAGGCGGTTAATGATCCGCGCGAGAAGGCGTTGTTGCTGGAACCTCTGTCTTGCGGGACTGGGCGACAACGTCGCGAACAGCATTGATCACCAGATCAGGCCGATCGACTTGGATGTAATGAGAACTGTTCTTTGCAACGATCTGTGTTCCCCGAGTCGAAAGATGAACAAGTTCCTCCTGCATCTTCTCCCAGGCATCATTTACCGATTTGGCCAGATCAGCCGGCAGATCAGTCGAAGGCTTATCGGGATCATGAGAGAGCACAACTAACGGCATATCCGACAGCGAACCAGTTTGTGATGTTTGAGCAGCGCTCTCGGGGAAGGCCATGAATTCGGCGAACTGTTCCCGTGCGCTGTGCCAATTACAGTTCGCAGCGCGTTCCTTCGGATTGTTCTCGCAAAGCCCGAGCAGGCGAGGAATTCCGAATGGCATGCTGTACGCGACGAACTGCGCCTCGCGCCGCCAGCTTCCTTCCATGTTTTTCAACTCGGGAGGAAAACGATTCTCTTGATCGGGATGAGACGAATCGACAAGGACCATGCCAACGATTTCACTGCGGTAGGCACTGGTGTAAACGCGAACATTGTAGCCACCCATGGAGTGTCCCACCATCACGTAAGGTGGCTCGGTCCCGGCCGCCTGCAGCAGTGCATGCAGTTCTTGGGCAATTACCTTGCTGGTTCGCGCTTCAGAACTTGGATCGCTGTAGCCAACTCCAGCACGGTCATAGGAACAAACCCGGGTGAATTTAGCGATTTCTGGCTGCACTTTCGACCAGGACAGAAACCCATCTCCGAGACCAGAGTCAAGAATGACCGCTGGACTTCCAGTTCCCAGGCAATCGATGTGCATCTTGCGCTCATTGACGTCCACTAGTTGTCCCGGCATGGGGTTGAAGCGACGATCCCGAGCCTCGGAGATATTCTCGTAGAGGGATCCGCCGGCTGCGAGTACGAGCACGAGTATGAGCAGGAGCAGAAGAATCCGCCGGACTAGCGGCCGACCGTGAGCCGGTTGAGAACCGAAGGTTTCCATACGCACAGGAGATGCGGGAGAACCCGTCATTCGTGTCCGCATTCTACATGACGGGAGGCACGGTGATACCCATGACTGCCAGCGCCCGAATCAACTCGCGTCGCACTACGACAACGGTAGCCAGAAGGAACCTCTTACGATCCTCATCCGGCTCTTTCAGAATCGGGTGGCGGTGGTAGAAGGTATTGAAAAGCTGTGCCAACTGGAAAACGTGTTTGGCAAGGTAAGCAGGTTCGGTGGTGGCGATGCACTGATCGATGATCCACGATGTCTTTGACGCCATCTGCCAGAGTTCCCAGATATCGTTGACGTCGGTCTGGTTCAGAAACTTTCCGTAATCGGCAGGGGAAATTGTGCCCGGCAGATCTTTGGTGAAGGCGTCTATATCAATCTCACCCTTGCGAAATACGTTGCTCGCCCGGACGCTTGCGTACTGCGCGTACGGGCCGGTTTCCCCATCGAAACTGAGCGCATCTTCAAAGTCAAATGCAATGACCGACTGCTTGGTGTACTTCAACATGAAATAACGAAGAGCACCGATCGCGATTTGGGTTGCGACGCCGAGCCGATCCGGCTCACTGAGTTCGGGGTGTCGCGAATCAACTTCTTTCTTCGCCGACGCGATCAGCTGGTCAAGCAGGTCGTCGGCTTTGACGCCAAAGCCCTTGCGACCGCTGACCCCTATGAAGGGTTTCGTCTTGTCCTCATCGCTCAGGCTATAACCGAGTTCGGCCGCGCAGCGTGGCGTCAGCACGACCATCCCGTAAGAGAAGTGCGTGAAGTGGTCGGCAGCATCTCCGTGACCCAAATCGCGCAGGGCCTCCTTGACCGTGTTTTGCGCTTCCGACTGTCTCACATCGATGACGTTGTAGTTTTCCGCCACTCCACCAAAATGCGGATGATGCGTTTCCCCATCGCTCGTTGAAATCCAGCAGTCGTGTTCGTTCGGATATTGGTAGAACTTGCGATAGCCGAAGTCCAGCCCTAGCAAGCCAAACTTCCACATGTGGTAAGCGATGTCCTTACCCACATAGCCGACCGTTCCATTAGAGCGGACGATAACCTTCTGGTCTTCTTCTGATACGCGATCGAAGTCTTCACCAGTCTCTGAGTTCTGATCGGTCTCCTCGCTTTCGGTCTTCTCTGTCCCTGCACGCCTCATCACCCAGCAGCCTTTGTTCTTGCCCTCGTTTTCGAACGTCAGCACGCCGTTTTCTTTCAGCTTGGTAAAGGCTGCGTTCCAAAAATGCAGATGCAGAATCTCGCTCTCGCGGGGAAGAAAGTCGTATTCAATATCGAGCCGGTCCATGGTCTCAAGATGCCGCCGTAACACAGCGGTGGAGATCAGATCGGCAATCGCGGCTATCTCGCTTCCGGCATCTTCGATGGCGTGAAGAGTCTGCAACCGCGTCTGCAGGTTCTGCTTGTCGGCTTCATACCACTGCGACACCCGCGCATAGAGATCCCAACAGTAATAGTCGAAGCGCGGCTGCCGCGCCAGAGCCTCGATGTCGCCCCGCGACTTCTTCTCGATGTGAATAAAGCCAACCACTACATCGGCAACCTGCACGCCCGTGTTGTCGATGTAATTCTGAATGTCGACTTCCCTGCCCGCATATCGCAACAAGCGGACAAATGTATCCCCCAGGATTGCATTCCTAAGGTGTCCAATGTGCGCAGCCTTGTTCGGATTGATACTGGAGTGTTCGACCAGAATTTTCCCGAGGGGCGTCGTTGATTCAGGCTTGGCGTCAGCCGCCAGGTTCGCGGCCATCCAGGCGCGGTCAATTCTGACGTTGAGATAACCCGGAGGAGAGACTTGCAAATCGGAGATGCCTTCAATCTGCCCGATTTCCGACCGGATCGCCTCGGCGACCTTCAAGGGTGCAGAGCGCAGCGGCTTGGCAAATGGAAACATCGGGATGGCAAAATCCCCAAGCTCCACTTTTGGGGGCTGCTCGAGGACAACGCTGGGGAGCGCAATTCCAGGATGGCGCTTTTGCAAACACTCCAGGACCCGCTGGGCGACACGACGTTCGAGATGACGATACAAGGAAGCCCTCTAAGCTATTGAAGAAACAGTGATTTTAACAGAGTCGGCGCGCGACAGACGTTTGACCGGACACGCCACGCTTCCCTATGATGAAACACACGTCGTTAGTCGTCGGTCGTTCGTCGCTGGCCATTCATGCCTGGACCAACGACCAACGGCTAACGACTAACGACGTTTTTATGCGCATCGCGTACCTCGAGTGCTTCTCCGGCATTAGCGGCGACATGTTCCTTGGCGCCTTGGTTGACGCTGGAGTCTCGCCTCAAATATTCGAGGATACGGTTGCGGCCTTAGGCGTCGGAGCGAGACTGGAAATTTCCAAAGTGTCGCGCAGCGGAATCTCGGCGACAAAGGTCGACGTTTGGGTTGACGGCGAAAAAGATATGCCCCGGGAAGAGTACTGGGCGAAGCAGGAGACATCTGCCGTCGGGCATTCGCATGATCACACACACGAACATGAGCATGCACACTCTCACCCGCACGACCATAGTCACTCCCATGGTCATTCGCACGTTCATTCGCCCTTCGAATCGTCCGCGGAGAAAACTAGTGCTCTGCACAAACACGAGCATCCTAATCGTGGATTGACGGAAATACGACAGATTATCGCTGCGGCCGCAATTTCGGAGACGGCGAAAAAGGCTGCCATCAGGATATTTGAAGCCCTGGGTGCTGCGGAATCAAAGATCCATGCTGTTCCGATTGAGTCAATCCATTTTCACGAGGTAGGCGCGGTTGATGCCATCGTGGATATCGTCTGTGCGGCCGTCGGCGCGGAAGTGCTCGGAGTGAACGAGATCATTTGTTCGCCGTTGAACGTGGGCGGTGGCACCGTAAAATGCGCGCATGGGACGTTCCCGGTTCCCGCGCCCGCGACACTGGAACTGCTGAAGAGAACCCCATGCTACTCGTCGGGTGTACAGGCAGAGCTAGTCACGCCAACCGGTGCGGCGATCGCAGCCACGCTGGCTTCGCACTTTAGCTCATTCCCGCGAATGATCGTGGACAAGTCCGCATACGGGGCGGGGTCGAGGGACTTTCCGGGGCACCCGAACGTTCTGCGTCTCGTGATCGGTGAGGCGTTGCCTGCACTCGCCGAAAAGACCAAAGCAGAAGTCATCTCGGTGCTCGAAGCTAACCTCGACGACCTGAATCCTCAGGTATTTGGATACGTGATGGACAGGCTTTTCGAGGAAGGCGCTCTGGATGTTTTCGGAATTCCTGTGCAGATGAAGAAGAACCGCCCGGGGACGCTCCTGACAGTGCTGTGCAACGCTGCGGATGCCGAGAAGATGATGCACTTGCTTTTTTCGGAAACCTCAACCTTAGGGATCCGCCGCCGCGAAGAGTCGCGTCAGACCTTGGCGCGACGGTGGGAGAGCGTTCGCACCGAATGGGGTGAGGTTCGTATCAAGATTGCCAGCATGAATGGAACGGTTACCAACTACGCGCCTGAGTACGAGGACTGCCGGCGGATTGCGACGGAGCATCATGTGCCCTTGAAAACGGTGATGCAGGAAGCTTCTCGCGCTTATTCGAAAGACAAAAAGCTTTAACCACAGAGGACACAGAGGGCCACAGAGTTGTAACTTCCAGTGACCCGACAACCAAGATTATGGCCAGAAAGTTCTACATCACCACTCCAATTTATTATGTGAACGCGCGTCCTCATATCGGGCACGCCTACACGACGATCGCTTGCGACACAATCGCGCGACGACACCGACTACTCGGTGATGACACCTTCTTTCTGACCGGCACTGACGAGCACGGGCAGAAGATCGAGCGTGCAGCCGAGGCAGCAGGAACGTCTCCGCAGCAGTATGCCGACGAGATCTCGGGAGAATTCCGTGCACTCTGGAAGAGGATGGGAATTTCCAACGACGACTTCATCCGCACCACAGAGGAGCGTCACAAGAGGCGCCTGCAGGAACTGTTCCGCCGCATTCGTGACAACGGATACATTTACAAGGGCACGTACACGGGGCAGTACTGCGTTTCGGACGAACTTTATGTCGATGGCGCACAACCGGGAGACCCCTGCCCGATTTGCGGGCGAATCACGGAGACCGTCAGCGAAGAGAATTACTTCTTCAAGCTATCGGCATTCCAGGACAAGCTGCTGGAGCTCTATGCCAATCCGGATTTCATTCGCCCCGAGACACGGCGCAATGAAGTGATCTCCTTCGTCCGGTCAGGGCTGCGCGATCAGTCCATCAGCCGCTCAACCTTTTCGTGGGGCGTTCCCGTGCCGGACGATCCCAAGCATGTGATTTACGTCTGGTTCGATGCGCTGGCCAACTACATTACGGCAATTGGCTACGGATCGGCACACGCCGGGGCGCAAGAAGCATTCAAGAAGTACTGGCCGGCCGATGTGCACATGATTGGCAAGGAAATTGTCCGCTTCCATTGCGTGTATTGGCCGGCGTTCCTGCTGGCGGCGGGACTTCCGTTGCCGAAAGCGATCGTGGCCCATGGCTGGCTTTTGTTTGAAGAGAGCAAGATGTCGAAGTCGCGCGGGAACATCGTGCGTACGGAAACGATACTTGACGTCCTTGGTGCCGACGCGCTGCGGTACTTCCTGCTGCGCGAAGTTGTTTTCGGGCAGGATGGATCGTTCTCCTTCGACGCACTGGTGCAGCGCTACAACTCCGACCTCGCGAATGGTATTGGGAATCTCGCCAGCCGTACGCTGACGATGATCAACCGCTACTTCAAAGGTGAGGTCCCGTATCCTTCTCATACGGTCGCAAAACGGAGCTCGGACGACGTGGTGGCCGACACCGCCCGCAAGGCGATACGCGATTTCTCCGCGCTCTTTGATCAGTTCCAGTTTTCGCGCGCACTTGAGACCGCATGGAATCTCGTGGCTACGGTCGACAAGTACATCGTGGAGAATGAACCTTGGTCACTCGGCGAGAAGCAGGATGATGAGAGCCGGGCCCGGTTGGCGACAGTGCTGTACACGTCGGCGGAGGCCTTGCGGATTGCGACTGTGCTCGCCCACCCGGTAATTCCGGACGCGACAGCAAAGATCTGGCAGCAGATGGGGCTGGGCGATATCAAGAAGCTCGATTTGAACAAGCTTGACTGGGGTCAACTGCAACTCGGCACCAGGTTGGGCGATGTCAGCCCGGTATTTCCCCGCGCGGATAAAAGCGCAATCGAAAGGATGCAAAACATGGAAGACCAGCAACGCGGGCCGGCTGCCGAGGAAGCAGCGGCCCAGCAAGCGCCCGCGCCTGTCAAGGCACCCCCGGTTGTCGCCGTGCCTGGAGCGCCGTCCGTCGACGGAGGAGGCAAGATTAGCATCGACGACTTCGCCAAAGTCGATCTACGTGTAGGACTGGTAAAGGTCGCCGAGCGGGTTCCGAAGTCGGACAAGTTGCTGCGATTGGAAGTGGATATCGGGACGGAAGTCCGCCAGGTGCTGGCGGGAATTGCCGAGGCCTATGCCCCAGAGACGTTGGTCGGTCGGAAGGTGGTCATCGTCGCGAACCTCGCGCCCCGGAAGATGCGAGGACTGGAATCGAACGGCATGATCGTAGCGGCATCGTTGGAAGGCGGGAAACCGGTGCTAGCAAGCTTTCTGGAAGAGGTACCGGTAGGGGCGAGACTGAAGTAAAGGAGGCGGCAGGCGTGGCGCGCATGAACTGATTTGCTGACGCCGGACGCCTGAAGCCGGACGCCTGATTTCTATGTTCGTCGATTCTCACGCACATCTCGACGGCAAGCAGTTTGACTCGGATCGCGAGCAGGTGATTGCTCGCGCGCGCGAGGTAGGGGTCATAGCCATGGTAGCCATCGGCAATGGCGATGGTCCGCCTGAACTTGATGCGGGAATTCGGCTGGCCGAAAAGCATCCCTTTATGTACGCGACCATCGGGATCCATCCACATGAGGCTCGACTGGCGTCCGACCACTCCTTCGCCGAGATGGAGCGACTGGCAAAGCATCCCAAGGTGATCGCGTGGGGCGAGATCGGGCTCGACTACTTTTACGACCATTCCCCTCGCGACACCCAGCAGCAGGTGTTCGTTCGGCAGATGGAACTGGCAGCCGCCGCGAAGCTGCCCATTGTGATTCACTGTCGCCCGTCGGATAACAGCGAAAACGCCTGGGATGACTGCCTGCGCCTGATCGATGAGCAGTGGGCTGCTAAAGGTATTGGGGGTGTCCTGCACTGCTTCACTGGAAATTGGCCTCAGGCGAAGCGGGCATTGGATATGGGTTTCATGATTTCGTTCGCCGGAAACGTCACGTTTCCCAAGGCCCAGCAGATTCGCGACGCCGCCCTTGAAGTCCCCCTGGAGCGCATGTTCATCGAGACAGATTGCCCTTATCTGGCTCCAATCCCATACCGGGGCAAGCGGAATGAGCCCGCCTATGTGAAGGAGACGGCACGGAAGATCGGAGAACTGCGAGGTTTGTCGATGGAAGAAGTCGGCGAGCGCACTGCCCGCAATTTCTACAAATTTTTCAAAATCTCTGAAATCATTGAAAGCAAAGTTCCTGCCCGCTGAGCATCGAGTTCTGTTAACCTCACATTACGATTCCTTTGTTTCAGAAAGATTAGAAATCCATGCCCGATAATAGTTTCGACGTCGTCAGCAAAGTCGATACGCAGGAGGTCTCCAACGCTATTCAGCAGGCGCTAAAGGAGATTCATACTCGTTTCGACCTTAAGGATTCCAAGTCGAACATCGAGCAGGAAAAAGACGCCATTGTGCTGCATTCGGCTGACGAATATAAGTTGAAGGCGGTCAATGACATCCTGCAGCAAAAGTTGGTGAAGCGTGGGGTTTCGCTGAAGGCTTTAACTTACGGGCCGGTCGAGCCCGCGGCCGGGGGAACGGCCAAGCGGCGCGTCACCATGCAGCAAGGCATCGCGATCGAGAAGGCACGAGAAATCGTGAAGTTGGTAAAGGATTCGAAGAAGAAGGCACAGGCTTCGATCCAGGCCGATCTGGTGCGCATCAGCAGCAAGGACAGAGATACGCTGCAGGAAGTGATCGCACTGCTGCGCGGGCACGATTTCGGAATCGATTTGCAATTTACGAATTACAGAACGAACTGAGAGGCGGACGTCCGACCTTAGACCTCGGACCTCAGGCTTCAAGCCTGAGGAAGTATTCAGGGCACGGCTGAGGTCTAAGGTCCAAGGACTGAGGTCATTTTTTTTGAGCGCGCCTGCCACCATCAACGGAAAAGAAGTGTTCGATCTGCTCAGGGACGACCTCGTCGCCTTGGAAGACGAATTTGGCCGCGACACGGTCTCCAACGTTCGAGCAATTACCGAGATCGGCGAGTATCTGCGAAACGGCGGCGGCAAAAGGATCCGCCCGGCTTTGCTGCTCCTCTCAGCCAAGCTCCTGAACTATGAGGGCCGAGGTGCAGTGCGCCTCGGAGCGGTCGTCGAGATCATCCACACTGCGACGCTGGTTCACGACGACATCATCGACGAAGCCAAGACCCGCCGCGGACGCCCCGCCGCAAATACCCAATGGGGAAATTCCAGGTGCGTTCTGGCCGGGGACTGGCTCTACATGCAGGCCTTCAAGATTGCCGTGCAGGAGCGGAATTTTCGCATTCTCGACACCCTGATCGAACTCACCCAGCAGATGGTCGAGGGCGAACTGCTGCAGATGGAGAAACTCGGCAAGCTCATCACACTTGACGAGCATTTTGATCTGATCTTCCGCAAGACTGCTTGCCTGTTCTCGGTCTGCATGCGGCTGGGAGCAATCCTCGGCGGTGCCGGTCCGGAGCAGGAAGCTGCCTTGGCCAAATACGGTCACGATCTTGGGATGGCGTTTCAGATCGTAGACGATGTGCTCGATCTGACCGCTTCCGAGGATGTTCTGGGCAAGCCGGTGGCCAGCGACCTACGCGAGGGAAAGGTGACCATGGCGGTGATCCATGCGCTGGAGCGCTGTACCGCCAGCGAACGGTCGCAGATTGAGAAAATTCTGAAAGATCGGGCCTTCAACGGAGTAACGCACGCAGACATCCTCCAGATTCTGCAGCGGTACGGTTCGTTGGAAGCAGCTACGTCCCGCGCGTCCGAATACGCCGAATCCGCCTGCAAATCCATCTGCTTCTTCCCCGATTCCGAGATAAAGCGGGCTCTACTTTGGGCGCCTGAATTCGTGGTCGCGAGGGAGAAGTAGTAAAAACCGGCGTCAGGCGTCCGGCTTCAGACGTCAGAGCTAGGCGGGAACTCTATGATTCCGAGATTTGGTTCCCTAGCCCCTAATCTCTAACCTCCTAGTCCCTACATGTGATCCAACTCACAGAAAATCTCAAATCCCAGCCTTGATTGCCATCACCTTGGAGGGTGACGAATGCCACAGAATTCTCCCGTCAACGGGACCACAATAGGGTCAGTTGATGGGAGCGTCTGCAAGAGCGGAAGGGTAACGAGACGCACTGGCATGCGAGTGGGGCACGGGAAGGTGACCTCACCTCTCCCCTTGGCACCTGAGAAAGGCAGGGCGCCTGGGGCCTCTCCGCCAGAGATGGCCTATCAACGGAAAGCGGCGGCTTCAGTCGAAGTTTAAGACGGAAAGCGCCTAGCTTTTTCGACGCACCGGCCCGGACAGGGCCGGAGAGACTTCGAGTGCAAGCCACTGTCTCACCCTGTCGAGGAAAGTCCTCCTGAGAGACTCGCTCCTCGCAATACAGAGCCGGACGGCCCCATCGGAACCGTCCGGCTTTGTTTATACTGATTCCTTTCCCGTTCGGGAGAATCAATACTCTTACCAATATGAGCGATATCCTCGCAAGCATGGGGCGACACGGCTATGCCCTGACTTTCGCCATTCTGCTGGCAGAAACGATCGGCCTGCCCTTTCCCGCTTCGATTGCCCTGGTGGCGGCCGGTGCAGCCATCGCTTCGCACACATTGACGGCTTCGGGTGTTCTGCTCGCCGCATTGGTTGCGCTGCTTCTTGGGGATATTTGGCAGTTCTGGCTGGGACGATTCACGGGCTGGGCTTTGCTCGGATTCCTGTGCCGCTTGTCCATGAACCCGGAAACCTGCATGCTTCATTCGGCGCAGTCGTTCTATAAACGCGGCAAAACTACCCTTCTGTTCGCCAAGTTCATTCCCGGCATTAACACGATGGCCGCTCCGCTGGCGGGCAGCATGAAAATGCCATTCGTCCAGTTCTTGCGATTCGATTTTGCCGGGTGCGCGCTCTATACGCTGACCTATCTCCTGCTGGGATACGTTTCCCGCGACTTTCTGGCGGCTACGTTGAAGAGCATTTATGCCGCCAGCCGCGTCATGGAATGGCTGATCGTTGTTGCGCTGGTGATCTACATCGTATACCGCATCGTCCAGTACCAGAAATACCGCGAGTATGGCTTCGTGCCCCGCGTACACGCCGAGGAACTGGCCGAGCGCGTCGCCGCGGGAGAAGGGGATCGTTTGCAGATTGTCGATGTCCGTAGCCACGGCTATTACGATGTCGGGGCCGAACGAATCCTGGGATCCATCCGAATCGAACCAAACAATCTCGAGGAAGAGATCAAGACCTTGCCCAAGGACAAGGACATCTATCTGTACTGTACTTGACAACGCGAGGCCACGAGCGCCCGGGTGGCGCACATACTGAGAGACAAAGGATTCAATACGTTCGTAATCGTGGGCGGAATCGCCGCATGGCGCAAAGCCGGGGGACATTTCGAGTCAGTTCCCAAGAACGATCTAGTGAAGCTGCCGACGTTCTCATAAGGTCAAATTTTGTGGCTATTGGCAACTTCCAACGAATATGGAGGTTCCAAGCCAAAGTGCGCGTTGGAAAGCTTGCCACTCGGAGGTGATCCCTGCGGCGGGTTGCCACTCTTATAGCGATAGCCCTTATCGTTGCGGCGGTATGGAGGGCCGGTACATCTGCGGCCCAGCCATTAACTGCGGTTTCCGTTTACGATCCTGACCCTTCACATCCTTGGAACCGCTTGTACGCGGCCTTACTAGTGCGCCAGGACGCGAGCGGAGCCAGCTTCGGCGTTAATTCCCTTGATCCGCCTCTGGTGAGCGGCAGCCGCCATTTGCTTGAACAAAAGTCTCACAAGAACGCGATCCGAGCTTTGGATCAGTTTCTCCAATCTCACGCTGAAAACATGATTCATGATCCGGTCAGGCGCGCGCTCTTTGTCCGCGACATGTGGACCGTCTTCGATTGGGCGGTTCAGCGCACACCTTTGGCTTCCGATGAAACCTATGACACAGAAAAAAAGGAATTACAGATTCGCCTCGCCGAGGTTTTGCGCAGGCTCGCGATGACCTCCCGAGAAATCGAATTGCTGCCCGACAATTACTCACAGGCGGTAGCATCAGGAGAATTTTCAAAGGATTATGATCCCTCCCATCCCGATCGAGCTTTCCTCCCGCCGGACTTGTTTGATCAGCACGGTCCGTGGGCTTGGATCCAGGGCGGCGAGAGACTTCCCGCACAGCAGCACGTTTCAGTTTTCTCAGGACGCTCGCGATTCCTCATCTTCCTTCGTCTTCCCGGAGGTCGCAAAGCCACCTACGATTATCTCCGCGAATTGTGGCGCTACCCTGAACCTTGGGTTAGTGGCTCCGGCGAAGCATCCGATCAAGCGGAGATCAACCCGCTCCTGCCGTCATTTCCGCCAGGTACAGAAGTCGCATTAGTTCGGCAGATGACGGCCTTCGATGATCATGGAAATCTTGTGCCAGCACCGATTACCGAGAGCGTGCAGATTCGCGTATACCGCAACCTCACTCCGGATCCCCGGGATACGCCGGGAGATTTGCGAGCTGCGATCGAAGCCAGTGGGCAGCAATTTTTTGAGATTCGACTCGACCGCGCTCTGCTCTTCTCAGGCCGCGCGGGAGGCTTGAGAGAGCTTGGGCGTGAGGAGCGAGAACTCTTCGTCTTCAACGCAATGCCGTTCGATCAACTGGATAATTCAAAAACCAAGATCGATTTGAGTCGAATGACTCCGATCATGCAGGGCTGCGTCTGGTGCCATCGTCAGCCAGGGATCAAGTCGCTAAACAGTCTTCCTGCCCTTCTGATGCCGAACGCTATGCCGCGTGAACCCGGCTACGAACTGCCGCCGCGCTGGTGGGAACAAGACGAGACAACTTTCTGGAAGAAGAACCGCGAGGAGTGGGGTTTGCTCAATGGTTACTGGCGACAAGGAAATCCGCACTAAGCAACATCATGCTCCGAATTGCCGCAGATGGTGGTCAAGATGCTTGTACATGCCGCGGCCCCATTCATAAGGCGTTAGAGACCCGAAGAACGGATGTGGATGGCGTGTGCACTTCGCTTCCCCGCCCTCCTGGAACTCCCGCACCTTCACCTTAAGTTGATCCTTTTCCTTCTGGAAGTCCCTCTGATTGCTGACGACGAGTTTGGGATCGGTGGGACTGCTCTTCGAGAACGGCTTCTCGTTGCTGTAGATCGGCCTCACAAATGAACCGAGCAGCCTTCCGATGAACAAGCGAGGTAAAACTAGTTTTCCAGAAGC